>Ga0209935_1001563_pt1 | contig 34738 bp, 51 predicted proteins | sample ThiBio_1000_plan_2_FD_183958 | JGI IMG/M metagenome (GOLD analysis project Ga0209935, IMG submission 183958) | Wastewater bioreactor microbial communities from Cape Town, South Africa - Thiocy_cont_1000_plan (SPAdes) | ecosystem: Engineered > Bioreactor > Thiocyanate-remediating >...
GGGGGGACAACGGATTCCGTTGGACACGAGACGTTAAAGTTGCGATCGTACAGGTATTGAAGATTGGCAAGAGATCCAATGGTTGATGGAATGGTTCCTGAGAGTTGATTGTTGCTCAAGATGCTATCAACGATGTGTGGATCGAGGGACGAAAAGTTAAACAGAGAAGTGGCAATTTTAGGACACTACCAATGTGAATATATCACAAGAAATGATTTGCAGAGAAGAGTCGTACAACTCAAGAAGACTGGTGAGCGAACCAATGGTCGATGGAATGGTTCCCGAGAGTTGATTGGAGTTCAAGTGGCTGTGATCGAACATGGAATCACATAGGCAGGCAATCGAAGAGTCAGAATGATAATTATCTTTTCATGCTCAGTTGTCACATTGGTGATGATGTTGAGATGGTTCTCGTACAGTTGCACAAGATTGGTGAGAGATCCAATGGTTGACGGAATACTTCCCGAGAGTTGATTGGAGTTCAAGTAGCTGTCGTAGAACATGGATTCAAGCACATTGATCAGTGAGGAAAGAGTTGATTGATTGCGTTGTGATTCATGTGAGCACTGAAGAATCACTCGATAATCGATAGTTTGGTGATGAGCAGGGTTCTAGTACAGGTAATAAAGATTAGGGAGCGATCCAATGGTTGATGGAATGCTTCCCGTGAGTTGATTGGAGTACAAGTAGCTGTGATCAACAAATGGAATCAAGCACATCGATCAGTGAGGATAGAGTTGATTGATTGCATTGTGATTCATGTGAGCACTGAATCACTCGATTATCGATAGGGTTTGGTGAGCAGAGGTAGAGATGGCTCTCGTACAGTTGCACAAGATTGGGGAGCGATCCAATGATTGATGGAATGGTTCCCGAGAGTTGATTGGAGTACAAGTTGCTGTCATCGAACAATCGAATCAAGCACATCGATCAGTGAGGAAAGAGTTGATTGATTGCATTGTGATTCATGTGAGCACTGAATCACTCGGCAATCGATAGGGTTTGGTGATGACGTCTCTCATTGGAAGACGAGAAGTTGAGATGGTTGGAGATGTAGTAGCGTACAGGTAAGAAAGATTAGTGAGAGATCCAATGGTTGATGGAATGCTTCCCGAGAGTTGATTGGAGCTCAAGGTGCTGTAATCAAATGCAATACACGTCGGCGAATGATCATATGTGAACGAGAGGTACCAGGGAGAGCAAGGTGGATTACGGAATGAGAAGGAATGGGATTGCGTTGCTCGTACAGATCAACGAGATTGGTGAGCGATCCAATGGTTGATGGAATGCTTCCCGTGAGTTGATTGGAGTACAAGTAGCTGTGATAGAAAAATGGAATCAAGCACATCGATCCGTGAGGAAAGAGTTGATTGATTGCATTGTGATTCATGTGAGCACTGAATCACTCGATTATCGATAGGGTTTGGTGAGCAGAGGTAGAGATGGCTCTCGTACAGTTGCACAAGATTGGGGAGCGATCCAATGATTGATGGAATGGTTCCCGAGAGTTGATTCGAGTACAAGAAGCTGATATAATACCCAAGTCGCGCGATTAATTGAGTGAGTAATCGACGAATGAGTGGATGGAGTTGCCATGTCTCATTCGAGCATTGGAACACCACTCGACAATCGATCGAGGTGAGTGATTCGCCTCGCCTTGAGGTGATTCGCGTACAGAGCTTGAAGATTGCTGAGCGATCCAATGGTCGATGGTATGGTTCCAGAGAGTTGATTCGAATACAAGACGCTGATATAATACCAAAGTCGCGATTAATTGAGTGAGTAATCGACGAATGAGTGGATGGAGTTGCCAAATCTCATTCGCGCATGGAACACCACTCGATAATCGATCGAGGTGAGTGATTCGCCTCGCATTGCGGTGCTTCTCGTACAGCTGTAGAAGATTGGTGAGAGATCCAATGGTTGATGGAATGGAGCCGGAGAGTTGGTTGGCATACAACTCTCTGTTGGGGGACAATCCGATCATTCCGACAGGAACAGAGTATGTGAGTAGTTTCGAAGCCAATCAGGGCTGCGGTCACGGTCAGCCGCTGTCGTACAGATATTGAAGCTTGGTGAGAGATCCAATGGTTGATGGAATGGTGCCCGAGAGTTGATTTGAAAACAGCTCTCTAATGATCGATTAGGATGGTAGAGTGAGCATCATTTCGCGCGCGAGAAATCGAGACTGTTCCGAGTATCGAGGTGATAGCATATTGATGTGAGTCTCATACAGCTGTTGAAGATTGGCGAGCGATCCAATGGTCGATGGAATGGTTCCTGATAGTTGATTCGAGTACAAGTATCTATTCAATGGATCACATCTTCCAATGAGGTTTACGAAAGATGACCGGGGGTGACGATGGCAATTGTCGTACATTTCTTGAATATTGAGCAGTGATCCAATGGTCGATGGAATGGTTCCCGTGAATAGGTTTCCGCTCAAGATACTGTTTCGCAATATGGACGAGTCAGCAGGGAATTGTGATACCGTGGTGAGCCTTCTTTCGTACAGAGCTTGAAGATCGGTCAGAAATCCAATGGCTGATGGAATGGTGCCATTGAGTTGATTGCCTTGCAATTCGCTGGAATTGCATAATCATAGGACAAAGTCAATGCGCCATGAAGGAAAACAGAGGATATCTCGATTTTGAGTCTCGTACAGAGCTAGAAGACTGGTGAGCGATCCAATGGACGATGGAACGGTTCCCGAGAGTTGATTCGACTGCAACAGACTTTTTCAACCATCGCCATATCGGATATGTTGCTTGGTGTGAGAGAGTGCACGAGGTTGCAATTTTGTTGGCGTACAGGTATTGAAGATTGGTCAACAGTCCGATGGTTGAAGGAATGGTGCCATTGAGTTGATTCGAGAACAAGTCTCTAATGACGATTGTCACCAGGGAGTGAGTTTCAATATCGCGTGTGAGTAATCGAGACTGTTCCGAGAATAGAGGTGATAACAGGTTGGTGTGAGTCTCGTACAGCACTTGGAGGCTGGCCAGCGATCCAATGGTTGATGGAATGGTTCCCGAGAGCTGATTCGAGTACAAGTATCTGTCATTTCGAACACAAAGAAATCACACGCACCAACGAACGAGTGAGTGAGAGTGCTATGTGCTCTGTCACTCGAAGGTGAAAAGTATCGTACACAACTTGGAGATTGGTGAGAGATCCAATCGATGAAGGAATAGTTCCTGACAACTGATTCGCGAGAAGCTCTCTGGCGAACATCGGAACCAAGGGGATTGAGTGAAAGGAACACGCGATTCAAGGTACTGCACGGGTACGGTTGTCGTACAGGACTTGAAGATTGGCGAGAGAACCAATCTCTGATGGAATGGTTCCCGAAAGCTGATTAAAGTGCAGCAGGCTGTTTTGGACAAAAGGGCCAAGTAAATAGAGCAGAAACACGACAGCAAGTCAAGATAGCTCTCGTACAGGTTCACGAGACCACTGAGAGCCCCAATGGTCGATGGAATGGTTCCCGTGATTTGATTCGAGAACAACTCGCTTGACGTATGGAGGAGACGTGAGTTGGTCGAATTCATAGGGAGCAAATGAGAAAGTTATCGCGAGGGCTTGCCAATGAATGGAGCTCGTACAGTTGATGCAGGTTGGTCAGCAATCCAATCGACGATGGAATGGTTCCCGACAGTTGATTCGAGTACAAACCTCTGAATTTCAATATCAACCATGGGTTGTGATGTGAGTATGTCATTCTTGGTTAAGAGTAAAATGCGATGGTGGTTCCCATACAGATCCACGAGCTTTGTCAGCCCTCCAATGGTTGATGGAATGGTTCCTGAGAGTTGATTCGAGAACAAGTATCTGTCATCAAACAATCGAATCAGCCATATCGAGTCAGTGAACAACGAAAGACCTTGCCATCTCCAACTAAAAATCGGAAAATGAATCTCGTACAGAGCCTGAAGATTTGTGAGCCCTCCAATGGTTGATGGGATGGTTCCCGACAGTTGATTCGAGAACAGCTCGCTACCCATCAAACAATCGAGTCAGCCATCTGGAATGAGGAGTGAACAAAGAAAGACCTTGCCATCTCCAACTCAAAATTGGAGAGTGAATCTCGTACAGAGCCTGAAGATTTGTGAGCGATCCAATGGACGATGGAATGGTTCCCGAGAGTTGGTTCAACTGCAACAGACTTTTTCAACCATCACCATATCGGATATGTTGCTTGGTGTGAGAGAGTGCACGAGGTTGCAATTTTGTTGGCGTACAGGTATTGAAGATTGGTCAACAGTCCGATGGTTGAAGGAATGGTGCCATTGAGTTGATTCGAGAACAAGTCTCTAATGACGATTGAGAAAGCAGGAGTGAGTTGCAATATCGCGTGTGAGCAATCGAGACTGTTCCGAGGATCGAGGTGATAACAGGTTGGTGTGAGTCTCGTACAGCTGTTGAAGATTAGCGAGAGTTCCAATGGAAGATGGAATGGTTCCCGAGAGCTGATTCGAGTACAAGTATCTGTCATTTCGAATACAAACGGATTGGCATGCACCAAAGTGCGTAAGTGACGGTAAGGAGTGCAAAGAAGTTAGTTCGAGAGACTTACAGCAGCTGGAGCTTGGTGAGAGATCCAAGGGTTGAAGGCATAGTTCCTGAGAGCTCGTTCGAGTGCAAGTATCTGAACATGCCAGATAATCAAGATTGAGTTGAAGATTGAGCTAAAGTTTGAGATGGCATGTGCTGGCGTACAAGGATTGAAGATTAACGAGAGATCCGATGGCGTTTGGAATACTTCCCGAGAGCTGATTGCCAGCAAAATCTCTGGTAATCGAGAATAGAGAACCGCTGGAGAGTAAGTTCAAACCACAAGAAATACGATCCACCATCAGGCCGAACATGAGACGTGGAAATCAGCCTCGTACAGCGAATAAAGATTGGTGAGCGAGATGATGCTGGAAGGTATGGTTCCGGACAGCTGATTGGTGGGAAAGTAGAGTTCTTGCAGATTGGTGAGAGATCCAATAGTCGATGGAATGGTTCCCGAGAGCTGGTTGGAGCTCAAGTCCCTGGTAATCGCGAGGTGAGTATCCGTGGGTTTCACAACAATCGGCATTCGTACAGGAAGTTCAGTTTCGAGAGCGAACCAATAACTGATGGAATAGTTCCATTTAGTTGATTGGCATACCAGTACCTGTTATTCCACGGCACCTCGCAAGTAAGCAGTGACCCACAGAGAGAGAGAGAGAGAGAGAGAGAGAAGAGTAGGTAATGGAGTGAAACAGCGTTGCTCATACAGGTTCACTAAGTTGGTGAGCGATCCAATGGTTGTGGGAATGGTTCCAGTGAATTGATTCAACCCCAAGTAACTGTTCCGTCCAGAATCAGTTGCGCAGCAGCTCAAAGGGAGAGGTACAAAGGATAACAGCCACTCGCATAGAAACGGGCAAGATGCATATCGTACAAGCCCTGAAGCGTCGTGAGCGAATCAATGTTGGACGGAATGGTTCCCGAAAGTTGATTGTAGTGCAAGTAGCTGAGAAATATGAAGTCAGTAGCGTAGAGATGTTGAGGAAATGCACGCAGAATACATGCTTGGTTGTTGGCGTTCGAGTACGAAAACGAGTTCTCATTGAACGTACAGTTGCACAAGCTTGGTAAGCGAGCCGATGGTCGACGGGATTGTGCCAGTGATTAGATTGTTATCCAAGCGACTGTATTGCCCACAACATGGTGAGTAATCAATCGGACGATTCCTTATGGGAGTGCTTTCGTACCAATCAAGAAGATTGGTGAGAGAGCCAATAGTCGACGGGATGGTTCCAGAGAGTAGGTTGGAGGATAAGTATCTGTACAATTCGAGCAGTTGATCCATGCATGTCGATGGGTGAGTGAGATATCGTGAGTGAGATATCGTGAGATATCGTGAGTGAGATATCGTGAGTGAGTGAGTGAGATCGTGAGTGAGATATCGTGAGTGAGTGAGATATCGTGAGTGAGTGAGATATCGTGAGTGAGTGAGATATCGTGAGTGAGTGAGTGAGTGAGTGAGTGAGATATCGTGAGTGAGTGAGTGAGTGAGTGAGTGAGATATCGTGAGTGAGTGAGTAAGTGAGTGAGTGAGTGAGATATCGTGAGTGAGTGAGTGAGTGAGTGAGTGAGTGAGTGAGTGAGTGAGTGAGTGAGATATCGTGAGTGAGTGAGTGAGTGAGTGAGTGAGTGAGAGAGAGTGAGTGAGTGAGTGAGTGAGTGAGTGAGTGAGTGAGTGAGTGAGTGAGTGAGATATCGTGAGTGAGTGAGTGAGTGAGTGAGTGAGTGAGTGAGTGAGTGAGTGAGTGAGTGAGTCGATCAGTTGTTGAAAACACGACAGGTTGATGGATAGATTGAGCTGATTATCATACAGGTATTGAAGATTGGTGAGAGATCCAATGGTCGATGGAATGGTGCCATTGAGTTGATTCGAGAACAGCTCGCTACTCATCAACCAAACAAATCAGCCACAAGGGGTGAGAGAACAATGTAGGAGTGTGCCATCTCCAACTCAAAATTGCAGATACGACTTGCGTACAGAGCTCGAAGATTGGTGAGCGACCCAATGGTCGAAGGAACGGTTCCCGAGAGTTGATTTGCATCCAAGCGGCTGTGATGAAACAAGGCGGGAGTAAGCGTTGCAAAGTAGTGTTTGTAGAAGTTATCGTACAGTGTCACGAGATTGGTGAGAGATCCAATGGTCGATGGAATGGCTCCCGAGAGTTGATTCGAGTACAGCTCGCTGCCCGTCGAGCAAACGAATCATGAATGCCGATATGCGAGGGAGGGAGCGATGGGAGGAATGCAGGTTGAAGTGGTTCTCGTACAGGTACTGAATATTGGTGAGCGATCCTAGAGTCGATGGAATGGTTCCCGAGAGTTGATTGGAGAACAAGTACCTGCCATCGAACAATCAAACCACATGTTCGATGAGATAAGGTTCATCGATTCATGAGAGAGCGAGAGAAATGGAGAAAGTGAGGTTGATGATGATATCTCAATACGGAGAGTGAGATGGCATATCGTACAGCTGTTGAAGGTTGATGAGAGATCCAATGGTCGATGGAATGGTTCCCGAGAGTTGGTTGGAGTAAAAATAGCTGAGCAGTTGAACACACACATCCAATAGAGAGAGAGAGAGAGAGAGAGAAAGGGAAGGATAGTGTGAGTTTCTGGAGGAAGTCTCATACATGATGACCGTACAGGTTTTGAAGGTTGGTAAGCAATCCAATGGATGATGGAAAGGTTCCCGACAATTGATTGGCGCCCGCATTGCTGAGGCATTGAGAAGAAGTCAGAAAAGATTGAAGTAACGACATTCGTTGCATTGGGTGCAACTGACAAACTATGCGGAGATGCTATCTGGCCTCCGAAGATAATAGTCTGACTCGTACATGTAATGAAGATTGAGTAGCGAAGCAACGGTTGATGGAATGGTACCTGAGAGCTGGTTGTTGTTCAAGGTGCTGTTTGGAACATTGCAGAATGAGCTGATCAAGTTGGAAATGGCGCTTGAGGACCCACTGAAGCAAGTCTCGAACAGAGTTGTTCCGTACATGTACTGAAGATTGAGCAGCGACCCAATTGTAAATGGAATGGAGCCTGAGAGCTGATTGGAGAAGAACTCACTGATCGAGATCCCCGAAAAGTTAGAGATGAAGAAGAAGTCGAAAACTAAGGGCTGAACGGAAGCTAGGAGGTTGAAATGGGTCCCCGTACAGAATTTGAAGGTTGGTGAGAGCTCCAACAGTTGATGGAATGGTTCCTGTGAGCTGATTGATGTAGAGTGTACTATCCACAACACACCATCATCTCTCATGTTAACGAGCGTGCCCGAACCAAGATAATTCGGCGACGAAGGCTGGTCGTAACAAAATGGGTTGTGCTGAAGAATCCCGTACAGAATTTGAAGGTTGGTGAGAGCTCCAATAGTTGCTGGGATGGTTCCCGAGAGCTGATTGTTATTCAACTCTCTGCCATTGACCAAAGATTTCATTCAAACAACAAACACGATGAGTCAAATCTCCAGATAGCTGAGTGTAACGATTATTGTGAGGCACGTACAGGTACTGAAGATTGGAAAGTGATACAATGGTCGATGGAATCGTTCCTGAGAGTTGCGTGGATTTCAAGGACCTGCCATCATCAATGGGACCAAGTACATGAACGATGAGTGAGTGACCTAAAGTTGATTGAGTTGCAATTCAAGTCGACGAAGTTCGGTAATGTCTCATTGTCCGTACAGCTCCACAAGATTTGTGAGAGATCCAACGGTTGACGGAATGGTTCCAGAGAGGTGATTGTTGTACAAATCGCTGCAATAAAACAATGGGAGGAGAGCACATTGAGTCGACTTTATCGACTCCATAGCGTGGATAACGGAGACAACGCCTCCCAGTGGCCAGACGAAGAGATGAGGTCACGTACAGGTATTGTAGATTTGTGAGATATCCAATGGTCGATGGAATGGTTCCCGAGAGTTGATTGGAGCTCAAGTTGCTGTCAGCAAGGCATCAATTATGGTCGAGGAGTGTCATCAGGTGATGAATGTAAACTGATAACACGCTGTGGTGAAGGGATGTGTGACATACATTTCAGTAATGAGCCCTCCAATGCAAGTAACAAGAGCCCACGAGTTCGCACAAGGATCACCAACGAGCCAGTTGGCGTTGTTGGCCCAGTGGGAGCCATTAGTGGCGGAGTACAAGTCCATCAACGCCGAAACTGTTACAAGAGAACCATAAGAGAAGAGAACGTGCTCCATATTGACCACTGAGCGTACTTTGAGCAGCTGGCACAGCAGCAACCGACCTTGCCTCGTGCCTTCCAAATGCTGGCTCGATCTCCAGGACTGCCTCGCGGAGACCAGGCACGGGCTTGATAGCTCTCGCATCTGGATGTGTCTCGCAGAGAGAGAGAGAGAGAGAGAGAGAGAGCAATAGAAGGCTTGAGTGAGTCTCCCGCACTGTCCGACACTTCTGCGTAGATCGATCCCACGCTCCGATCTGCCATCTGTCGGAAGGCGCTGTAGTATTTCTTCGACGACCAAATGCGACGTACCCGACGTCGGTGGCACCACTTCTCCTGAGTTGGCCAGCTTGCGGCTGCCAGAGAAATCACCAAGGGGCGCTGATTCATCGTGAGGCAGACTCTCGCTCCGCGCTGCCACGGCGCGCGCTTGCAGCGGGCGCAAGAGAGCAACCAACAGCCCCAGGAGAAGCAAGCAAGGCAAGCGCGACTTGCGCCCGCGGTACGTCTTCATACTCACGGCAGTAGGCTCAGCGCAACAAAGCGCGGTGCTACAAGGAGAGGAGGAGAGGCGAGAAGAGTACCTCTCGTGGAAGATATCGACATATATTCCGCAGGGCCCGTTATTGCGGAAGCGCTCGAGCGCTTGATTGGTTTCGTGTGCCCCGGAGTGAGCCATTGGTTGCGCGGTCCGTTTCGCAGGACGAGTCGCTTGCCCATTCCTTCCTGGTGACCACCTCTCCCTTGAACAGCGCACCATGAGCGAAGATCACCGCAGATACGTTACTAGTTCACCTGCGCGACTCACGGATTGGACGAGCTATCGAGTCGGAGCGGAGCGGAATCACCGTCGGAAGGCTGGCGTTGCGCACGTGTCGCGAGAGTTGAGCTCCGCGCCAGCGAGCAACCTTTGATATTTGAGTGATTGAACGTAAATCAAGTGATCCTCGTTCGGAATCATCGACATTGCCGACTCATCGAGCAACGATCGGATCATTGTCATCGTCAAGCCGGCTTGCTTCAGTGATCCAGGCTGGAGCATATCGGTGGAGATCTGGACGCCATGTGAACGTGTCGGCAAGCCATTGATTGGCTCCAATAACGTGCCCTCGCCCCCCCCCCCCCCCCCCCCCCCCCCTGCCGAGAAGGCGATGAGATCTCGATGCTCGTCGAATGCAACTGGCGATCGGCACTGCTGCAAAGTGCGCGATGTAGTGCTCTTTCGGCGGCGGTGTTGCCAGTCGTGGTGGGCTTAGCGATACTTTGCTATTGTAGTCCCGACAGCCGCTCATCAATAAAGCAGTGGAGGCTCGAGAATTTTGCTACCCAAGATGGTAGCATTTTGATAGCAAACCCCTCATCATGCCTCTATGGTTGCGGCGGTTTGCGCCGCCGCCGATAGATATGCCGTGTATATCTCGTGGTTTACTCGCTTGTATCAATCCGAATAATTCCAATCGCTTATCATCTCAAGTATACGATCAGGTTAATCGATTAGAACGAATAGACGATTTGTTGGAGGTGATTGGAAGTCACACACCAATAAACTCGCTTCGTAAACGTGCTTGCGGTTGCTTGCGCCGATGTTGATATACTCTCTCTGATCGATGGGAAGACGCGCACCATGCATCGATCATCACGATCACCATCACCGCTATTGCAGCTTGTGTGCTTGGATCTTGATTTCCGCGGCTGCCTTGTACCGTTGCTTTGCTGGTGTGGATGCGCGCGTTCGGTTGGTCGGTGCTCATCATCGGCACCATCGCCGCAGTAATCATCGCCGTATGTCGGTTTGAACGAATGGCACAAGAAGAGAATGCGCGTACCTTGCTCTTGCGTGTTGATAGTACGCTGCACCCTCGATAACGAAGCTTGAGTGATCTCTCATTGGTAGAGTCGTGATGATTCTCACTCTGATATGATGGTCTGCCGAAGGTGCCGTGAGAGAGAAATACGTGTATCGGCGGCGCAAATATCCATCCATACATGAGAGCTTGGTGCACGAATAAATCCGAATCACAACAACGATAGAAGAGACAAGCGCAACGTACAACGAATGGCATTTGTTGGTGATCGTTGCTTGAGGCACCAATGTGTGTCTATCGCGTTGGTTGATGGTGATCAGTGCAATGCCAACGAGCTGGAGCTCACCGCCAATCGGTAGCTCACGCCGCCGAGAATTATCGCATGATCCTTGAGCCAGCCCAGCAAAGAGATGCTTGGTGACTCGAGCGTGAGTACAGTGATGTTGATGCTGCATCGGGGGAGAGAGTATGGCAGTGGTTGCACAGCGCCGATCAATACGAATAAATGTGTGTGTGCTCGGTGATGCCAACCAAATAAATCTACGAGCGACAATAAGCCATCGAGATCGATCAGAGGATCAGAATCATAAAGCTCCAACGTTGAGAGAGGTGGATAGTGGGTCATTTGTGCACACAACATCATCAACAACCACACGATATGGCACGTACTCTTGTGAATGTGTGTGTGCTCATATCAATAAATCCGTTTGTGGACCGCCGAAAAATATATCCATCATCGCAGTGCTTCGATATCGTGTGTCAAGTGATGAACTTGAGGTTTACGAGTCGAACAAGCACCAAGTACGTGAGAACGAGATTGATATGTTGACGATATGAGAGAGACAGAAGCAAACGAATGGGGACGGGGTACATATAACGGGGTACGATACGATGCTGCCTCTGAGGAACTCCATCTCGCCGCCACGAGAAACATCAATACCATCCATCAAATCAACTCTGATGCCTCCAAACCACTCAAAGCTCACATCGCTGATGATTACTCAAGGATATGAAGATCATCGAATTCTTGGGTACCTTGAATCAACCGTACACGACGCGAATGTGATGGAGATATCGCTCGCGCTCGTTGGAAGAGAGACAGACATACTCTGGTGCTCGAGAGAGTATATCTGTGGGTACCGCCGTACTGATCCTGCAATGCTCAATACAAGCCGCCAACTTGCTTCGTACGGCCATATCCTTCACGATAAGTTGTCGTTCATCATCATCAGCAGCAATAAGATGATGCAACTACAACCACAAGCGAGAGCACGATACTCTCTCAGAGTGAGCGATGGTGCTGCTGCTGATGATTCTTCTTGTGGTTGTCGGCAATCAATCATTGGAAGTGAGGCTGCATTGTCGACGTACTGTATCCTTCTCGAGGTTGATCAAAGAAGACGAAGAAGAAGAATAGCTTCCATCGCCGCCTCTCTCCCAAAAGCGTAGAATGAGACACGATCGATCAACGACGTGTGTGGGAGTATGGTGACCGACGTAAGGGAGTGGCATGGTAGCAAGAGATATCATCGTCGTCGTCTTGTGGTCGTCGTGCGATGCGGTGCTCGAAGAGAGCAGATATACAAACGTACTCCTCTGCCGCGGCGTAGCTTGCGCGTGATATACGGCGCAGAGAGATATACGGCGCTTCTTAGTTATTGGAGGCGGTCGAGGAGGCTCAAGGGCTTGGTGCCGCTGCTCATCGTGCATACACATACGCGCACGTAGCCACACATCGAATGGTCAGCTGGCGGTGCTACAAGGTTGGCGCGCATCATTGTGTGTATGGTAGCATATCTTGCTCGATCTTGCATTCACCAACGAGCACGTACGAGAGCACGAAGCGCACGTACGTCTTGCTCTTGTTCCGTCAGCTTGGTATAGTCTCTCGAACAACAATGTCGTGGAGCTCGAGTACCGAGCAGCTGCCAAGCTCGACATCATGATCGGCAAGGGCCCAAGTGAACAAGCACTCTCGTGCACTTGCTGTGCGCTGTGAGGCGCGTACGACCACGGCCACGATCCGTGTCGTTCGTGCTTTCGTGACGCCAGCTGATCGTGTGATCGACGGAGAGTCGCACGAGCTCGTCTCAGAGCACGCCTGCAGCTCATTTGAATGTGCTGCATGGTAGAAACAACCAAGAGAGTCATCATATGCCCGTGTCAGCAACGACGGCGACGATGATGTTATGTGTGAGTGCGCGTTGGTGCGAGCAAGCAAGCCTGCGTGCGTACGATGGTGGCGCATTCGATACGCACTCGAGACTCGATCCAATGCGCAAGTATCGCCACTTGGAGATCGACGTTGCTTCACGCAAGCCGTTCATGCACTGGACGCGATTGCAATATGTTGAAGACACCGATGGTATGGCGAGGAGGACGGCGACGCGGCGGTGGTTGTTGTTGTGTTGATGAGGATGGCAACGGTGCGCAACTGGAGCTCATATTCGCGTCGCTGGGGAGTGGAGGTGAGTGCTCACGACGAGTGGAAGATGGCGCCATGCGGCTGCGCAGGCGAGCAGCGCCAGAGAGATAGAGATGGTGATAATAGATAGATAGGCAGCACAACACAAGGAAGGAAGTTTTCCTCAGAGCATTCGGTAGGGATAAGTTTGCCCGCACCCCGCGTGCACCCACCCGTTAACGGAAGGCGGCGGAGGCGCGCAAGATATGCCGGCGCGTATCTTGCGTGCGCTGCGGTGCATTTTCTCCCTTGTCGCCCATGGCGAGCCGCACCTTGCCTTCTCGCGGCGAGTCGTTGTCCGAACGTCGAGCACTGTCGTTGCCCAGTGTATCGCGCCTCACCACCGTTGCAACTCCTCCTGCGCTCAATGTATCGGCCGTGTCGGCGGCGGCGTCGTCCACTCCCTCGCTACCGCCTCCTCAGCAATCGCCAGTATCACAGCGCGATAAGGTCGCTGTGGAGATAGTTGCCAGCGAACAGGCGTACGTCAACTACCTCAATACGATCGCCGTCTCGTATCGCATACCGCTCGAAGCACAAGCCGCCGTGTTCTCGGACGCCGTGTCGGCCGACGAGATCAAGAGTCTCTTTCGCCAGATCGATGTGTTGCTTGCGTACCATCGTCGGTTACTCGAGCAGCTGCTCGAGTGCCAGCGCCAGTGGAGCGAATCCTCGACGCTCGGCGGCGTGTTCCTCGAGATTGCGCAGTTCTTGCGGCTGTACTCCAACTACGTCAACCACTATCCACGATCGCAAGAGATCCTGAAGCGCATGTATCTCTCGCCCAGCGGTGGCAAGCTGCTGCGCCAACTCGACGAGCAGCCTGAGGCGCGCAAGCTCTCGCTCAAGGACTACCTCATCATGCCGGTGCAGCGCGTACCGCGCTACATCCTCCTGCTGCAGGCCTTGTTGAAGGCCACGCCGCCCGAGCATGCCGACGTCGTGGCGCTGCAGCAGGCCAAGGGCAAGCTCGAGGAGGTGGCCGAGATGCTCGAGGTCTCGCAGCGCGTGTCGCGCAACGGGCAAGCCTTGATGCGCATTCAGGCGGCTCTTTGCCCGCGCAACACCGCCGAGCGGCAGCTGAATCTCATCCAGCCCGATCGATGGTTCGTACGCGAGGGCAAGGTGCGTGAAAGCGCCGGCGCCCTCTCGGCGCGCGCCAAAGTGCGCCAGGCCTATCTCTTCTCGGACTTGCTGCTCGTCACCAAGATACGCCCCAAGGCTGCCGAGACCATCACGCGCCTGCTGCTTCTGTCCGACATTGCGAGCGTGCGCGGCTGCATAGCTGACGGCGACACCATCGCCATCGCGATCGCGGTCGCGTACGATGGCTCCGAGTTTCACATCGCCTCGTGCGAATCGCACACCGAAACCAAGGCGTGGCTCTCGGACCTGGTACTGCACAAGGCCAAGGCCGAAGAGCAGGCGCAACTCAAGTCGCCAGTCTTGTCGCCCATGGTGTCGCCTCGCCGAGTGCTGCAATCGTTCTCGTCCACCTCGAGCCATGGCGCGTCGTCAACATCGAGGCTCCTCCAAGAGGCTTCGACCGCGCTATCCAGTACGGCCGACGCCGCTCAATCATCTCCTTCCACCGAGTGGGCCGGCTCACCCGTCTCGTCTCCCCGCTCGCCGCTGAAATCTGCCAGTCCTGGCTCGACTCGCCAATTATCGGCACTCTCGGCGAGTGAACTCTACAGAGCGTACGGCGCACACAACAGAAACACACGCTCGCCGAGCCCGACCGACCGAAATTCGGCTTCGCCTCTACCGCGTCTGCGATACAACCGCGACTCACTACGACATTCCGTGTCGCTCGAAAACTTTCCGCAACTCAAACTGCCAAGCGAACACTTTGATCGATTGCAAACTGAACTCGCAACTCGAGTATCACCAGGCGACTCTCCACGTCAGCAGCGCTCGCTCGTCGCTGGCGCTTCCTCTGCAGTGATTGCATTCGCTCCTGAGCCGTCTGTAACTGGCTCGCTGTCGCGCCTGGTTCAATCGTATCTCCGAAACGAACAAGGTACGACGATCCATTCCAATACCCTCATCTGATTACGTAGTCGTTTGGTGCGTTGCGATATCGTACTTACCGACGACTTGGAGCAACAGTCGATGGTGCTGTCGCTGCTGCAATCTGCGTGATGGCTTCCGATCTCGACCCAAATTCGGCCGCACAGCAAACATTGTTCGATCAACTTCTTGCAGCAACCTCCACAACGCACTTTTGGTGTGGACCAACCTCTCGTCACACACGTTCCCAACACTCACTCACTCATGACCTTTTCGTGTGCTGTCAATACAGTGGACGATCAATTGCAAGTATTCTCGAATCTTGGATATTGGTGCAACGAGCCGAGTCTTTTACAAGACGCCGCTCAGTACATGGATCGAGCAACGAGAACTTATTTGTCAAGTTGCTCGAGTTAATCAATCGCCTACAATTACAAGACTCGAATCGCCTCAAATTATCATTGCTTCGGGTACTTACATATGCACACATCTACAACATTCGTTGTTATCAAGCTGCTCGTAGTACTCATTCAAAGGCTGTTTCATACAGGTTTGCTCATACAAGAAGGCTCTACGTCACTGTACCTCAAAGATGACAAAACAATGGCCGCGCAAGATTGACGCATTGCTCTCCGTTGGCGACAGCAGCATCGAACTTGGTGAATCACTCGGCTCCTCGAGCTCGGAGCCACAACAATCAGTGGTACTCGCTTCGACCAACACTGAGAGCTCATCGCATCTTCGGTCTCGAACCAAGTCTGGTGACGTGGGCCTCGATAAGCCTGCCTCACAAGAACTGCGGAGCTCCAAGCAATTCGACACCGCTGCAACAAGTCACCAAGTCGCGCCGAGCAGTGCGACCTCGACTCTGTGCGATCGGCCACCACGGCCACCGAGAACACCAAGGCCGTTGGATTCCAGGTCGTCGACCGGTTCTCTCCCTGGAAACCAGTACCAAGGAGAAGAACAACAAGCCTCGCCGCGTTCCACATTACCTTCACACTTGGTTTCATACGCTTCGAGCCCGAGCGACCTTTCGGCGGCAGCAATCCGTTCGATATCGCACGAGATTGTTGACGGCGAATCGCCAAGCAGCGAGAATCCGTTATCAGCTGAGCTCCCTGAACAGTGGCAACTTGACTCTCTGGTTTACAGCGCTGCCGTTCAGGCGCAACAACGACGATCAGCTCCTCCGAGACCTCGCCATCGCGTGACAGACGTTCACTCGGAACCTTCCTCTGCTTCCTCTGCTTCCTCTGCTTCCTCTGCTTCCTCTGCTTCCTTGGCTTCCTCTGCTTCCTCTGCTTCCCCCTCTTCGGTGACGGCTCGACCGTCACCACCACCGCGTTTCATCGGTACTCCACCAGCCGTATCGCCTCGTAGAGTTTCTCCGCCGTCGCCATTACAACCTCAACTGCTACCCGAGCGTATGCCAGCTGCAGGCGTTTCTTCGGTGCAAGGAGACGCATTGTTTCGCAGCGTATCTACGGGAGCCTGTATCAGACGCCATGCTGATGGCCGTGCCTCGGGCGATCGGAGTGCAATGCCGAACGCGGATCGATCCTCCACTTCCCGTTCACCCTCTGATACCGACGAGGACCTCTACTCGTCGGTATGGCTCAAGACACTGCGTGCTGCCGGACCAGCATCGCCACTTCCTGACCCGGCCAATGTGGTTCCACCAGCGGTGTCGGTTGCAGCCTTGCCGCCAAGCCTTGTCAACCGGCCCCTCTCGTCCTCCACAGGCAACATCAGATCAGCGCCACCACCACCACTCACACCGCTTCCACCTCTCGCACCACTTCCACCACTCGAAACTCGACGTAGCGCCCTACCGATAGCGATTCGACCGCTACCTCAAGTGCCATCTCAACCGCCCTCTGTGCGTGACGGCGGCAGTGTTGAGAACAGCCTGCTCGATTCCATCAACACCAACAGCGACACCAATTCGGAACTCGAGCAGTATCACGACGAGGAGTACGGCGAGGAAGAGTACGACGAGGAGTACGACGAGGAGGAGTACGGCGAGGAGGAGCAAGACGAGGAGCACGAAGAGCAACAACAACAACAGAAGCTCGATGGCGGCGGTGGTCAAAACGGCTTCCGATTGCGCAATCTGACAGCTCGAGAGCTCGCTCGAAATCTCACGCTGCTCGAGCAGCGCCAGTTTCTTGCCATTCAACCGGCCGAGTTCTGGCATATTGTTCGGTATGCAAGTAAGAAGGCCACACTTGCTCCGCATGTGTTAGCCAACATCGCTTGGTTCAATCAGGTACACTACGCCCGTGCGAGCGAGATAATCGTTTGTGTGGATGTACTGTTAAGTGGTATAGGATTAACTCGTATGTTGCTTTCTCTTCATGCCACAAGCTGAGTCATTGGGTATCCCACTCGGTTTGCACGTGTACCTTGTCTGAAGAACGAGTTGCACTTGTGACGTTCCTTGTTACGGTCGCTCATGTACGTTGGACGTCAATCCCTCGCAAGCCACCAACGCAATAGCAAACAAATCAAACTCATAACGCTTCATCGCCACTGCCAGGAGTGTCTGTTGCTCCATAACTTTAACACACTGGCTGCATTCGTTGATGGCCTCAATCACTCGGCCGTGCAACGACTCCGGCCAACTTGGATGGTAGGTGATAGAGTCTCTCGTCGTTTGAACTCGATCGCACCTCCTCATCGTGCCCAATTGTCCATGGGTAGCAACTCGACCAAGTCACGCAAGAGCGCTGGAAGACTCTCAATCAGCTGATCGAGAACAAAAAGAACTATGCACGTTATCGAGAGGCGTTGCGTCACACGAGGTTCCTTCCAGTGCCGTTTCTCGGTACGTGCAGCTGCTCCACAGAGAGAGAGAGAGACCGACTCGAGTGACCGACATTGATATTGTGCCAAGGGGTGACGTTGCGAGACTTGACTTGCATCGAGGACAGTCACCAAGATTGGCTCGAGGGTTCGACGGCGCACATCAATGTCAAGAAGTTGCGAATGGTTGGTCAGGTGTTGCTCGAAGTAGCACATCTTCAAGCATATCCAATCAACTACTCGATCCTCTACTCGGCGTCGCCAGTCATTCTCTCGGCGATCCGCTCAGAGATTGGCGTACCAGTGCCCGAGAATTGCGACGACCTCTTGCACGACTTGAGTTGTGAACTCCTGCCTGCCAAGAGCACCTGAACAAGGTCGCCCTACCCTTCCTATCTATTCAACGCTTCTAATATGCCTTGTCATGTCAACTCATCGAAGCGAAGCCCTGTGAATACTCCATATATATCATTCCTTGCCTCATTGAACTCAACCTTCAACAGTGTGGGTTCGTTGCACACTCATAAACAATTGTTGAATGATCCACTCGTTGAGAGTCACAAGACATGTGTGTGCGTGAGAGAGAGAGAGAGCTGACTAGACTTGTGCAAGCATCTTGCCAAGGTTATCACCACGCATCATGGCGACGAACGTAGCTGGTATGTTCTCAAAACCTTGTCGAATCGTGAAGCGGTCGACGAGCGGATGGTCGTGATCGAGCAGCCATTCAGTGGCCTCACGTTGGTGCAACGCATCGACCTCGGGCGTCGCATCTCGTTGCAGAATGCCCTCGACGAGAGCACGCTTGTAGATGAGCAAATGCAAGAGGCGTGGCCCGATGGCCGGCTGGTCCGAGTTCAGGCCCGACGAGTACACTGCAATCTGCCCGCAGATGGCGACACGCGCGTGAACGTTCAGCAACCGGAACACGGCATCCGTCGCATCGCCGCCAGTGTTGTCCCAATAACAATCGATACCTACACTCGCGAGTGAGTGAGTGAGTGAGTACGAGGCTTGCGTGTGCGTAAGTATACGAGTGCGATTGGCGTCTGTACCATTGGGACACGCAGCACGCAGGGCATCCAAGTGCGACCAGCTCAAGGGATCGGAGCGATAGTTCAACACGACGTCGGCGCCGAGCTCGTCGCGTACGTATCGCACCTTGGCGTCGGAGCCGGCGATACCGACGACGCGGGCGCCGCGGCGCTTGCACAGCTGCACGACGAGCGATCCGACGGCGCCGGCGGCGCCCGAGACCACGACCGTCTCGCCGGCCTTGGGCCTGAGCGTGTGCTCGACGCCCCACCACGAGGTGCGGCCCACCATGCCCAAGGCGCCGAGGTAGTGCTCGAGCGCAATGCGAGGCTCGGCCGGTATGACGGTGGCGGCCGAGGCCGGCAGCACGGCGTACTCGCACCAGCCCGTGTAGGTGCGCACGGCCTGGCCGACGGCGATCGCGGCGCTGGTGCTCGCGAGCACGCGAGCCACCGCGAACGACAGCTGCGTCTCGTTCTCGGCCGCCGGCGTCGTCCACGTGTCGTCGGTCGACATTTGGATGCGGAGGTACGGGTCGACCGACACGAACACCGAGCGCACGAGGATCGTGTCGGGCGCCAGCGGCAGCGGCAGCTCGCGCTCGTGCACGGCCCAGCAGCTCTCGCTCGCCTCCTCGGTGCCCGCCGGCCGCCGCACGAACTTCCAGTACCGCGTCGTGCTTGGCAGACGCACAGCATCGCCAGTATCACTATTGGCATCGTTTGTGGTTGCCATTCTAGATGTGATGTGAGAGAGAGAGAGAGAGAGAGAGAGGCTTGCGAGAGAGAGTGTGAGCAGACTGAGTGTGAGTGAATGTGGATAGGAAGCAGTGGAGGTCGGAACAGTAGTCGTCAGGTTCAAGGGGGAGTGAGAGAGAGCTGTGCTCTTGTATTGTACTTCACAGCTCTCTCGTGTATGTGTGTAAGGAGCTTACTACTGCTGACTGGTGTCGTGGATCGTTCGAAGCTTGGATTGGAGGTGGGTCTTCAATCACGCTCGACGATCGCCGTCAGGTGCTCGTCGACCTCCTCGACCGACAGCACACGGAAGCGCGGCTGCTTGGCCGACACGACACCAACCTCCAGCTCCTCGGGCTTAAAGTCGGTCGACAAGACGCTTTGCAACGATGAGATGGCAAGCTACAAGAGAGAGTGACATTGAGAGCGACGAGGACGACGACGATGAGCTTCAACTCTGCCTGCACGAGCTGGATGATGGGCTGGCCATGACGTGCGTACCTGAATGGTTTGGTCGTGATCGAGCGGAGGCTTCTCTTTGAGCTTCTTTTCGAGAAAGTTGTTGGCCTCTTGGTCCTTCTCGCCAGCAACAGCGCCTCTCCAACCAGCAAACATGCCAGCAGGGTCGACCTGAGGAGTGTAACGATGACCGAATGAGTGAGCGAGCGGCCGTCATCGTACTAATCCCCTACTCTCTCGTGTATGGTGTACCTTGTACAACTGCGTACCAACCTCCTCGTCGATGCCGATAAGAATCAACACGACACCGAGCGGTCGCATGGAAGCTTGTTGCGTGTAGACTTGGTTGATGTCGGCCATGCGCTGCGCCAGGTACGACACGGGAATGTCGTAGCCGTTGTCGTACTTGAACTGCGCCGCCTCGTAGCGAGCGCGCTGTACTTGAGCACGACCATCGGCTGAGGTTGCCAACACCGATTCAAGTGACATTTGCAAGAGAGTACGAGTCAGAGAAGGCGAACACAACGAGCCACGAGAGCCACGAGAAGAGAGCGAGAGAGCGAGCCATGTACCAATGAGTCCTGTCGATACAGCACCGATGAAGGGTGTGATCTGGAACGTGTGTGTGACTGTCGAAGGGTCGAGGAGTTTGTCCTGGAGAGTATGAGTCGTACACACCGCGGCGCAGAACGTGGTTCGATGGCGAGCGGCATCATCAAGCGAGTGAGTCAGCAGAGGTTGGGAGCACACGCTCGTGCGCCATCATCACCGCCGCCAAGACGTACGGGGACCTTCTTCTGCGTCACGACGCAGACCGTGTCGTCTCCTCGCACGGCCAATGTGGTCAAGGAAGCGCCACGAACGGCCTTGAATGCATACTCTACTCCAGGTCGGGCCGCCAGGTACAACGAGTGAGTCATCGACCAAGGCACCGAACAGCAGATGCGTCTGGCTCGTCACGCACCGACTTGGTACAACTTGCCCTGTGGCGAAAAGATGGTGATATGCCTATCATATCCAGCACTCTCGCGACCCGCCATGATGGTATCAACAACAGCTACAACGAGAGCGACACGAGAGCAGCAAGCAAGCAAGCAGCCAAGATACAACAAACGCGAGATCGATGGCGATGAGAGAGCGTGATGAGAGCTATAAGGTCTCTCACAAGCTCGATATCGCTCTACCACACTCACACTTTCGCTGTTTCGGTGTTTCGGTGTTTCGGTGGGAGTTGCAGTCGAATATTGGTGTACAAGAGGAAACGCATGTAAGGGTGCGTGGGAGCTCGTGGAGGCGTGACACTACAAGAGCCGCACAGCAGCAGGGCGACTCCTTCTCTTTCGCTCTTCCTTCCCTCCGCCGCTGCTGCTGCTGCTCGACGCACCAACAACACCTCCCGCACACCTCGCGACTCCGTGTGGCCACTCTCCCTGCTGTGGTCGCTGTCGTCGTCGTTTGTTGCGGTTGTTGGTCCTGTAGCTGCTGCTGTTGCTGTTGCGTGTTTGCGTACGCTCCGGCTCGTGCGTGGTTGGAAGCTCCGGTGGTGGTGTTCCGTGCGCCATCGGCCTGTACAGCGAGTTGTTTGGCTTGCCGCCGCTGCCTGCGTTCCGTCGTTGTCTTTGCAGGCTTCGTTGCTGCTCGCGCTCGCTACTGTTCGCTTCGAGTTCGTCTTCGTGTGTTGATTGTATCCGTGGCGTTCGTCGTTACGTGTGAGAGTGAGTGAGAGTCGTCGAGCTTCAACAATCTGTCGTTGTTGTCGTCGCCGTCGTCGTCGTCCCTCGCGCACGCACCGAGTAATCCGTGTAGTACGTACGTATTATTGGCGCTCGCGGCTTGCTGCTATCAAGCTGCTCGGTACCTGACTGACCGATCCACTTCTTGCTGCTGCTGTTGTTGATCCACGCTTGTTGTATTTTGTTTCACAGGTTGGTGAGCTTGAGCACATCCCTTTGGTGAGATTGTTCGAGCGTAATTTACGTGCTTGTCTTGTTCTGTTTGTTTGTTTCGTTGCTGTTGTTGAGTGAGTGAGAGTACACGTGTACGTGTTGTGTTGTTGTGTTGTGTTGTGTGTGAATTCGTCGTCGCTGTGTTGTATCGGTGTACCATGTTGCGAGTCCAAAACCTGGTGTCGCAATACGACCTCGACGAGAACCTGCTCTTCGCCGGCGCCTCCGAGACCTCGTGGCTCTTAGCAAACAAGGGCCACGATCTCTTGTCGGCCTTTGACGACTCGTCGCTGCTGCTGTCTTCCGCTGTGGCGTCTGTCTCTACTTCTTCCGCTTCTTCTTCTTCTCCTGCTACTTCAATTCGAGCCACTCAGCCCGATCTCTTCTTCAGTGAGTTCCTGTCGGGTGCGCTTGATGTTCCGGTTGATGTTGTAAATTTTGAGTACGTAGAACCTCCTCCGCGCTCCCTCGCGAATCATCATTCTCACGCAACTACTCGTGCTCGTTTGATTCCTGCAGGGATACTGTTGATTGTACATCATTCAGTGTAAACAACAAGAGGGGGCGCGATGAAGATGATCTTCTCGATCATCTCGACGATCAGCTGTTTGTCGATGATATTTATCAACACCGTGTGAAGCGACCATGCTACACGTCGTTGTTTGATGAAGAGGATGATGAAGATCTTCGTTCGGTATGTGTATTTCTCTCTCACTCTCTCTGTGTGTGTCATACCTGTGTTCACTCGCTCATCCTTCTTTCTCCACTACGTAGGAGCTCGTCTTGGAAGAGGAGGAAGATGTCGCCATCGCCTTCTCGTACAGAGACCAAGTATTGGGCTCGTTGACCTTCTCGACTGACGCCGCGACCGCCTACCTCGTCGCTCCTGCGTGTGTCTCGCCGACTGAGCTCTTCTTCGACGTCGAGTTGACCACCTCGGCCTCGTTCAGCAACACCGCTGCTGCCCCTCTCGTGTCGGCCTCGACCTCGGTGTCTGCAGCCCCGGTTCCAGCGACCGCTGCGACGACCGTCGTGGTCGACCACGCTGCCGCTGCCGTTGCTCCTTCAACTCCGGGTCGCTCCATCTCAGCGCCGTCGGGCTCCTTGTCGTCGTCCAAGAGCAAGAAGCCTCGCCGCACAAAGCGCGTCCACAGTCGCCGCGAAGTGCTTGAGGCCGTATCGGGTTTTGACCGCGATGAGATGAAGGGTGTACTGCGTGTCTTGTATCCGAACCAGCTGATCATCGAGTCTGATGGTTGTGATCTTGAGTCTGGTACGCATTTAGAGCCACCACCACATTTCTCTCCTCTCTCGCTCTCTCTCTCTCTCTCTCTCTCTCTCTCTCGTGTGTATGTGTGCTGACAGCTTATTTGGATTGTGCTATGAAATAGCCATTTCGCAACTCGACGCCACGCGCTACGACCAACTGCGTAGCTACGTCAACAACATCCTGACGCAGCCGAGTAAGAACACCTCGGCCACGAGCTCCACACCGGCGCTGCCCAACACGGGTCTGACGATATCGCACGCCACTCCGTTGTCGCCGTTGTCGCCGTCGTCATCATCGTTGCTGCAGCCATTGCAGCCCGTGTTGCCGGCGACCTACCAGCCGCTGCCGCAGTTGTCACCCGTCTTCTCATCGCCGCCCAGCTCGCCGGCATCGAGCGCCTCGCCGCCACCGCGCAGCCGCGCACCGGCCGCCAAGAAGAAGAGCTCGCCCAAGCGCAAGACCACCAGCTCGTCGTCGCGCAAGCCCAAGGCCTCGTCGACGGCTGCCGCCACCGCCGTTGCCGCCGCCACCGCCGCCACTGGCAGCTCATCCTCATCGCCGCTGGCACCTGCCGGCTCGGTGTTCGAGAAGGAGGAGGTCGTCACGATGCAACGCGCCGAGGAGGACGAGGACGAGTTCGTCGACATTGACTCCTAGCACTCGCCCAGCCTGCAATGATTCCATCCGTACAAAATGAATATGAATATGAATGAATAGCAAGCCCGAAAAAATAATAAACAACATCAATCAGCACCAAAGCAATACCACGAGATAGATTTTTACGCACCAGAGAGCCAGCAGGAGAGACCAGAGATAGATACGCACCAGAGATAGATACGACCGCGAGCGAGCAGTGGAGGGCGGGGAGCTCGGTATTGGTCTACGGCGTCTTTTTCTTCGCCGTCCTCGGTCGGGCTTCTCCTCTTCAATCCTCTATCTCGCTTCCTCACTCTCTCGCGCTCGCCCTCTCTGCACCACCCTCTCCCTCGTTGCATTCGGTGGCGTCGAGGATAGTACAGAACCTCTGAAGCAACCTTGGTGATAGCGTAGTGGTGATCGAGGCAGTTTCTCCAATCAACAATCGAAGCAGAAGCAGAAGCAGCAGCAGAAGAACGACAAGATGCCGAGTCAGGCGATGGTAGTGGACGTCGTGCCGTACAAGTGGTTCGGCCTCGTGGGAGTTCTGGCGGCTGCGCTGCTCATCGCCTCGCTCCTGGTCGGCTCGCTTGGTATGCAATATCCTATTCCTACTCAGTAGAAACGACACCGACACCAAACTCCTGCAATGGAACACAAGAACACGCGAGATATCATTCCATCATGGTGCTGATGCTGATGTTGATGCTGTTGATGATGATGGTGGTGCAGGCCCGTCGACATATCAATACAACGTGCAGTATGCCTACAAGTGTCCCGGAGGATCACACACGTGGAATCCTGCTACTTGCAGTGGCACCCAGCTTATGGTTCGCACTCATTCCTATCATTGTTACACATCTTGCTTGATGTTGATATCCACTCACTCACTCTCTCGCTCTCTCGTGGTCGCGGTCATGCGCATCGATGATCGTATCTCCTGCTCGAACGTCATGCGTATCACTAGGATGGAAGCACGTGGACCTATGACTTGCCTCATCTCGAGACCCTCAACGGCTTCTGGAGCTTGGCGGTCTTCCCGTTCTCGACCAATGACTCGGGTACATTCATCGCTCGCTCGCTCGCTCGTTCCTATCCACTCCTGCATGATGCTCTCCTGCACGACCTCGATGCCAAAACCAACCAACCAACCAACCATCCAATCTACTGTGATCTATCCATCACACAATCCCGATGGCCACCTCTCGATTGGAATACGTAGCGTTGTACGAAAAGTTGTTGGTGAACATCACGGTCCAAGGACGCAACAACAACCAAGACGCATGGTCCAATATCAGCGGACCCACCGTGCGATCTGAGCTGCTCCTGTGCGATAAGGTACGCTCCACACATCTCTCTCGATCTTCGTTCATCGAGCATGCAAACACTCCTCTGACGAACGATCCATTCCAACCTGTACGAACGTACATCGCACACACACACTCGCACGTTCTCTCTCTCTCTCTCTCTCTCTCTCTCTCTCTCTCTCAAACGCGCGCGCAGCCAAATGCCATGTGCTGGGGCTTCGTTCTCGTCTACGAGGACTCGATCAAGTACTCGTTCTATCAAGTCAAGTTCTCGCTGCCGACCGACAACAACGATGCGCGCTTCAACATTGGCGACGTCGGCTTCCAGTTCTCCAACTACAACGTCAACTTCGTCGAGGAGGAGCTCACGATCCGCGTCACGTTCTTGGTGCTCGCTACCATCGCCATCTTTGCCTTCTGGCTACGAATGCGCCACCTGGACCTCGATGATTGGACCATCGAACAAAAGTTCCTCGGTATCTTGTTGCTCATGTTGGTGTGCTTGAACAGTACGTTGTCACCTACTCTCTCTCTCTCTCTCTCTCTCTCTCTCGCTCGCATACTCACTCGTTGCTTCGATGGATAGACCCGTTCTATCCATTCGAGTACTTGATTGCGGGATCGTTCTTCCCAATCCTCGATGCCGCACTGCAAGTCGCTCACTCAGCCGTTCTGATGATCTTTTGGCTCGTTATCTTTGACCACTTGCGCCGCGTACGTACCAATTCAATCCTCGTATGTATTCAACCTCACCCCGACTCAACTCACAAGCTTGCTTCTCTTCTCGTTGTACAGGGTGGTGTCGAGTTCTCGGTTCAGAAATGGGATTGGATCAAGCCGGCTGTCATTGGTGCCTACTCGCTGCTGACCTTCTCGTTCTTTGTTTGGTTCCGGTACGATCTCACTCGCTGTGTAGAAACAGCGACGAGCCGCAGTGCCTTTATTTCGATTTCTTGTGCCTCATCATGACTGCGGCGGCATGCATAGAGTGGCGCGCCAAGTGGACCCAATCTTTGGCGATGCAGGCAAGGTCACCGGCCTGATGGTGTTGTTCTTCATGTCGGCGCTCTTCTTCGGCGCCATCATGGTGTGGATACTCGTCACGATCATGCTCGCGATTCCAGCCGTTTGGACCAAGGTTCGCGACATTTACGATGCCGTGTATGACGACGCTCGCCTACTCACGAGATGATCGTACATTTCCTGCTCGTGTCTCGTACAGCGAGTGCTGACGGCTCGATTCATGTACCTCGCGGTGCCGACTGCCGTGTGCTTGTTCTCGGTCGTCATCGGCCTGTTCTTTGGCTCGTTCGGACCCGTGCGCAGGCGAGGTATGCTCATAGATGTCGTTCGCTCGCCACCTCGGTTGTCGTTCGCTCACACTCGATCATCGTGAACAGCCGTGGCGTTTTGCTACTTCTTCACGATGTACAACGTCTACGTGTGGGTGCTGCTGATCGGCTACTGGCCACTGCGCACCACGTTCGGCATCGGCACCACCAATGCCACCGAGGGAACGCCAATCTACAGCGTCTTCCATCAGGAGACTCAAGCCGAGCCCATCACCAAGTACGAACACCACCGCCCACCCATATGACTCTACTTTACATTGGTTAACTCTCTTGTATCTCGTGTGATCCTCCTATCACCATAGGGATTATGCGGATGACACCATGTAAAACACACCCGACACCTCGATTGCTATCACTCTCACTCTCGTTCTTCTGATTCTCATTGATCCAACGACACGGATCTGTTCTGCTCCTCCTCTCTATCCACATCTTTGGCGATACTCTTCGAATCGATTGATATTCGGATTCGTGTGAGCATCCATCGATCTTACTCGCCAGCTCAACCCTGCTCCTTCCAATCTCGCAATCTCCCCATTCATCGGCTTAGTAATGCTTCTTCATCCATCTTCATGTTTGCTCAATGGCTCGGTAGCTAACAACAACTAGAGCTTGCCGATGCCCCGTTAGACATTCGCTGCTTGCTCGCGCTCTCTCCATAAAAGGGATCTCATATATTTACCAGCGATCATCATGAATGAATCAATACACATCATCGCGCTTCAGTGTGATTCGCATCGCAAGAGCCGTGAGGCCGTAACCGACGCACGAGAGCGCATACATGCACGGCACCATGAGGAGCAGTCCGTAGGTCGGATCGTAGGTCGTCGTGTGTCCGTCGGCCGGTTGGAATGGCGCCTTGAAGCCCAGTGACACGTTGATGGCCGCGACGATCACGGCCGAGATGCCCCCCAGACCGGTCGTCAGCAGATACGTCGCAATCGCGGTCGATCGAATGTTGGGCCGCACCAGTTCCTTGCCAATTTCGAAAGCGCCCTCGCGCTCCCCGTCAGCTGGTAAAAATCGAACAAGTAACCGAGCAAGCGAGCGAGTATACAACGTACAGTAACGGTGGCGAGCGCCGGTCCGAACCACATCTCGGCAAACAACGTTGCGCCGAACAAGCACGCGAACGATGTAATGTACGACGAAACCAACAGCATGCCGACCATGAACGGGATCGCAAACAGGCCAGATGCCAGACACAACCAAACACGTCCAAACTTGTTTCGCTACACACCATCAATGAATGGCGAGATACACACGGGCACACGCAGGTATCGATGGGTGAACATTCGCTCGATACTCGCGTCAATCCAATAAGGTGACAACAGCCATGCGACCAGTACGGACGGACGGACGGACCTTGACCCACCAATCAGCGACAGCTCCTCCGATGAACGAGCCTGTAATGCCACCGACGAGCAAGATGAGCGACATCCAGGTGGCGATCGTCGCCGGCGAGAGGCCGTGCATTCGAATGTAGAAGGCTGGCATCCAGGCGCCGAGTGCATAGCCAGCCATGAGCCTCACCCAGCCAGTCATCCAGATACTATCGCCACGTTGCATCGTATAAATCTGATGAGAGTCTCGATCGAGAACTGGTGTGAGAGCCAATATGAACGAACCATCCAAACGCAGGGTTGCATAGGAGATATCGCAATGTCAAGTGCAGCGACCATTCGTTCGATGAGCCGGTCGATGCTTGCGAGTTCTGTTGTCGGTGCTGTGATGCCGACGATGAGGTCTCGTCCTCGCCACCAAGCCCTCCGATATCGTTGAGATCATAGAACGAACGATGTCGCACGAATCGATCGGTATCGGTAGCACCATCGCCATCGTTATCATCGTTGTCGTCGTCGTTGTACTCATGAATCGTGTCCGAGTAATCGATACGAGCGCGTTTCGGATCGCTGTACATTTGGTCCGCCATGCCTCGTTGTGGTTCGAGCAGCGTCGCCAGCGGTAGTAGGATGACGGCCGACGCGGTCGAGAGACTCCATAGCGCAATGCGCCACGAGGAGTACTCGCTCACTACCGCCGAGAGAATACCAACGTCGTAGCCGAGATAGATGATCGCTCCAAACAACGCTGCACGTATATCTCGAACCCTCGGTCACTCAAGGTACTCAAGCCATCCAACCAACCAACCAAACAAGTCGTCATCGTGTGTTGTCCTGCTCGTACCGAACACCAGTCCTCGATTCGAAGCCGAGAAGTAATCGCCCAGCAACGCGAACGAGCAAGGATTGACGGCTCCCTGACCGAGTCCGAGCAATATGCACGCCAATAACAACTCGACGAACGAGCCCGCAAAGCTGCTTGCGAACGCGCCGAGAACCCTGAGTGCGGCCATTGCCGTCATCGTCATTGTCATCATTGTTGTTGTTGTCGTGGTGGTTGTCGGTGTCGGTGTCGTGTATGAGTAGCGACTCTGGTTGTTGACCGAGGATCATTCACGCACCATACGATCGAGGCCACGAGCAATACGCGAGCTCGCGATGAACGATCTGCCATCCATCCGATCGGGATCGATGACACCATGGCACTCAAGCTATCATCATCACACGTACGCCCACACACCCATGCCCACACCCACACACACATACGGCCTCTCTCTTGAATCAGACAATGATGCCTCGATGATGTCGAGCCATCGATCGATCGAATCGTCTCCTCGATCGATCGATCAATGGCATCGTCATCCACACTATCAATCAGTGCGGACCTGATCGCAGGACCAACGAGCAAGCCCATCTCGATATCAGTGAGCGGCAGGCAGTACTTGGTACATCGCTCTTGAAAGTCCGACTCGAATCCGCTCGAGTACTCGTGCCCACACGACGAGCACTGCAAGCCGGCACCCTGCAGCGATGGATACGACCATCTCACTATCGATCGGGCAGTCCCACATTCAACAATGAGCCCTCAATGAGAGCCACACGCCGCGGCACAACTACGATCTCGTTTCGCACCCGAGAAGCTACACAGCGACAGTAGTCCAAGCACCAAGACCGAATAGAGGCGCAGCGGACGAGACATGGTGGCGCGCGGCCGTCGTTGTGAGACACACGACCACACCTTGGCCACGAACCCGAGGTCTCGCTCGCCCGCAAGCCCCTCACGATCCGGAGCCTCGATCATCGTAGCGTGGTGCTCGAAGAGAAGAATAATAAGAAGAGCGAGGCACTCGCTTGCGATTGGCTCTGCAAAGAACAGCAAGCCGAGCGCGAGATCGTCGAGGTTTCCTTGTGGATATCGCTTACAGCTGGTCCGATGGCGGGGAGGGAGAGACGGTACCAAGAGCACGTCGTCCACAGCAGCAGCTACCAAGACACAAAGGCCGCAAGAACGAGAGCGGGAGCGCGAGAGAGATAGAATGATAGCTGCTGAGATCGATATCGAGACAGAGAGCAGGACCTCTATCTATCTATCGATCGAAGGATCGCTGTTCTTTGCTTCATCGCCTCGCTGCTGCTGCCACTCGCTCACACGACCCTCCCTCTTGCACCTTGAAGATGAACAGTCATCATCGAGGCGATGCTCGAATCAAGTTCTCGATTGGTACCAATCAAGAAGCCGATACCGCTAGTGTGTTCTGTCACCCGCGAGGCTTGGCGTTCGACCATCATCGAGGTCTCTTGTTCGTTGCCGATTCCTCCAACGATCGAGTGCAAGTATTCTCTTCGGATGATGGCTCTCTTGTGCCCACGTTCGGAGCTCATACTAGCCAAACAGAGAGATTCAACCGACCCTATGACATTGCGATCGATCACGACCACAATTTGTCCGTGGTACTCGACACCGGCACCGGTAGAATAGTGTCGTTCTTGCTGGACGACCAATCGTTCTTGTCGGTTCTTGGCAAGCAAGACTCACGATGTTTCGCGCATCCTAAAGGGATCGCGATCGACAAGCATCATCGCCGCATCATCGTCGCCGACACCACCAGCAATCGATTGATGTTCTTGTCGTCGACAGATGGCTCATTCTTGTTCGCGATCGGCAAGCTTGGTACCCAACCTGGCGAGTTCAGAGGTCCATCAGGCGTTGCAATCGATCATGATCGACATCGAATCATCGTCTCTGACTCATACAACAATCGAGTGCAAGTATTGTCGTTGATCGATGGCTCGTTCTTGTTTCTCTTTGGCTCGGAAGGCAACCAACCAGGTCAGTTCAAACATGCCAATGGAGTGTGCATCGCCAATCAAGGCCGAATCATCATCGCCGACTCCAACAACGATCGATTGCAAGCGTTCACTCACGAAGGCCATCACATCTCATCCCTCGATTGCGGTAATTATGAGTGTCCAGTGGGAGTGGCATTCGACGAGCATCGAGGTCTCATCGCCTTCTCGGCAGGCAATCGAGTGCATGTGATTGGAGCCAATCAATGGCTTGCCGACACCAAGTTCACATGGCGTCCAGATCGCCATCGATATGCACCATCATCGATGAAGCAAGCCATCTTGACGATGACGATGATTCGATCGGTGGTCGATGAGTCGGCAATGTCGATGATTCCGAACGAGCTCTTGTTCGAGATCTTCTCGTTCTTTTGATCGTGATTGTCGATCATTTCTCTCTGGACCTCAGTGGATCCTTGACTTGACTCGAAGGTGATTACCGCGGGCGCGTAAGCCGCAAAAGGTAAAAGCTCTACTGCTTTACGCTGGAGGGAGTAGGGAGAATTGGCGCCTTGTTGATAGTGAGTGCGCTCGAGCGTGCGCCGCTCGGGCCTGGTCGCACCCAGGAGCTGCTGCTGCGGCCATCGGCATTCGCCCTCTCTCGCCCTCCCGCTCGCGCGCCTCGTCCGCTCGCTCGCTCCTCTTGCTATCACTGTTCTTTTGGGCTCCCCCACGCTTGCTGTGACTGTGGCGTAGCCACTGCCGGTGATGGAGCCTTCCACTCCAACGCGTACCACGGTCAATGCCACCACCACCACTCCTCCGGCACCTGCGTTCTTCATTCAACGAGGCATCGCGTTTCGCGACCGCTACGACTACCATGCGGCGATCGAGCTCTACACGCAGGCGCTCTCGCTTGATCCTCGTCTGATCAAGGGCTACATCCACCGCGGCTACGCGTACTTGCGAGTGAACCAACTCGCGCATGCGATGCAGGACTTCAATCGAGCGATCGAGCTCAACGACAAGGACACCGAGGCCTTCTACTACCGCGGTCTCGCGTACCTGAAGCAAGACCTGATCCAGCCGGCGATCTGCGACTTTGCGTGCGCCATCACGCACGAGCCCGACAGCGCTCGCGGCTACCTCGGCCTTGGGATCGCGCGCGCTCGCTCGCCAGAGCTCCGCGCCCATGCCGCCGAGGCGCTGGACACTGCCGCGCGCCTCTTTGCCACCAAGACCGCCAGCGACCCTCGCGAGCCCTGGTGGCTCCTGCACCGAGCGCAGGCTCTTCGATGTCTGGCGCTCCTGCCGCCGGGCGCCTCGCTCCTTGGCAAGCTCAAATGGCCCAAGACCCGGGCGCGCTTCCTCGCGGACGCGCACGCCGAGGTCGAGAAGTCGCTGTCGTTGCGAGCTGGCTTCGTCGAGGCGCTGGTCGAGCGAGGCCTCATTCGCGTTGCGTCTGGCGCCATCCCTGATGCTCTCCAGGACTTTGCCACGGCCGTGGCCGCTGACTCGCTGCGTAAGTCGGACGTGTTGCCACTCTACTCTCTCTGCATCTTGGTGCCTACCCGGCTCACCTGTGTGTGTGTGTGTGTGTGTGTGTGTGTGTGTGTGTGTGTGTGTGTGTGTGTGTGTGTGTGTGTGTGTGTGTGTGTGTGTGTGTGTGTGTGTGGTGCCCACAGGTCGAGCCACCATTATCGACGAGTTGCGCGTGATGCGAGGCATCGTTGCGGCCGACGACTCGATCTCGGCCTTGGTTACGACGACCTTGGACCGCCTCTCCGATCAACACACCGAACTCATCGATATGGACACTGCGTTGCGGCAAGAGCACGAGAGCCGCAACGAGCTGCAACAATCGCTGCAAGACCTCAGACAACAAGTGGCCGATGCGAACGTGCGCATACAGGCGCTCGAGCAGCAGAACCAACAACTGGTATGCGGACCTTGCCTGATTGGACGAGACTCGCACTATGAGCCACACGTCGTGTACTCACGTCTGCTGGCTTGCTCGTTGGTCGCTGGGGCAGCTTACCGTCCGGGCAGGCGCAGATGAAGCCGCGGCGAACGCGAAAGCTGAGGCGGTCGCTGCTGAACAGCAGCTCGCAGCACTGCGACAGCAATTCAACCTCCAGCTCCAAGAACACGAACGACGACTCGCCGAGTTGCTGGCGCAGGCAGAGCAATATCAGGCAGAGCGTGATGCGCTGTCGCAGCAGTTGCTCGTTGCAAGCCAACAGCTTCGAGGTACTCCCTGCTCTCTCTCTCTCTCTCTCACTCATTCACCCAGTCGTACGCCATTGGTTCCATCGCTCACTCGCCGTGACTGGGTCTATCTCTCGGCCTCTACCGCAACCAAAGCCCAAGCTCCTTCGTTACTGACTCAATCGATGGTGCTGACCGAAATCATCGAGCCACGCTGGAAGATTCCACCGGACCAGCTCGTCATCGCCGAGGGTCCGGGTTCGCGGCTTGGAGCGGGATCTCTCGGCGAAGTGAGGCGAGCAATCTGGAACAACTCGACGCCAGTCGCCACCAAGGAGCTGTTCATGATGCGTACCGACCCGGCGGCAGTGCAAGACATGGGTGGCTATCTCGACACTCGTTCGCGAGCGGGAGCTCTTCGCGAGTTCCTCAACGAGTACGCAATCAACTCCTCGATCCGGCATCCGAATATCGTCATGTTCCTTGGAGTGGGGGTTGATGCCGATGACAAGCCGCGCTTCTTGGTGCTCGAGCTCATGGAGCGAGGATCGTTGCACGACGAGATCTATCCACGAGGCATTGTACCTCGACAAGGAGCACCGATGGTGCTCGGTCGCATCGTGTCAATCTTGCTCGATGTGAGCCGCGCACTCGTGTACCTGCACTCACGCACACCGCCGGTTCTCCACCTCGACCTCAAGCCGAAGAACGTGCTGATCGACGTATCCGGCAGAGCAAAGATCGGCGACCTTGGTGAGTCGCATGAGATTCGATCGCGCGGCCAAGATCGCACCAAGGGATTGTTTGGTGTCGGGACGCCGATCTACATGGCTCCCGAGATGGAGGTCGAGGGCACATTCAAGGGCCCGGCAGCTGACATGTTCATGCTCGGCGTTATGGCGTGCGAGATGTCATCAGGCCACCCTCCCAGCCCTGGATTCAAGCTCACTAATGTGAATGGCGTGTGCCACACAATTCCCGAGCCTTCGAGACGGGCCAGCGACATTGCGGCGATGAAGCACCCGGAGATTCGCACGCTGGTCGACCAACTGATTCTCGACGATCCGCAGCAGCGATGGGACGCGAAGGAAGTACAGTCGTTCCTTGCACGTCTCCAACATCCTGTGTGAGGAGGAGTATCGTAGTTGTAAAGAAACGCGCACGAATGAAACCAAGGCCATCGTGTGGCAAAGGGCAGAGATTCTTCTAGATATGTTGGGTTTGGATCGCAAGAACGGCCTCGCTACCTACTGATCTCTCCATCTCCGTGGATCCTTGACTTGACTCGATGATGATGTGTATTTGTGATGTTGTTGTGAGATGATGATCAAGGACGCCTTGTTGATATTGAGTGCGCCGCTCCATCCATCCATCCAAACCAAGCTACTTGATTCGTATCTTGCGCTCAGCTTGACTTTCGAGATGTGCCTCCTTCTCCTTGTTGTTGCTGTTGCTGCTGCCCGTGCAAGCCGAGCAACTCGGTGCGGGAATGCTCTTGACGAGAGAGTACCCACTCAAATCGGGACAAGCGGTGTCCTTCTCACAGAGGCTGAACGTCACTGGTCCGTTCGAGTACGTGCAGCACAGAATACTCACTGTTCAACCCAAACCAAACCAAAACCAACATCATCACATCATTGCATCAATGTCGCGCATTCTTGTTCACCCACATTGCGGTGGTGATCGTGCGTGCCAGTATTGTGTGTGTGTGTGTGTGTGTGTGTGTGTGTGTGTGTGTGTGTGTGTGTGTGTGTGTGTGTGTGTGTGTGTGTGTGTGTGTGTGTGTGTGTGTGTGTGTGTGTGTGTGTGTGTGTGTGTGTGTGTGT
>Ga0209935_1001566_pt1 | contig 34691 bp, 48 predicted proteins | sample ThiBio_1000_plan_2_FD_183958 | JGI IMG/M metagenome (GOLD analysis project Ga0209935, IMG submission 183958) | Wastewater bioreactor microbial communities from Cape Town, South Africa - Thiocy_cont_1000_plan (SPAdes) | ecosystem: Engineered > Bioreactor > Thiocyanate-remediating >...
CATCCATCAACCACACAACACCTCGAATAATCCAGAGCCATCCATCAACCATTCAGCACCTTGAATAATCCAGAGCCATCCATCAACCACACAACACCTCGAATAATCCAGAGCCATCCATCAACCACACAACACCTCGAATAATCCAGAGCCATCCATCGACCACACAGAATAATCCATCAACCATCCATCAACCACAAAGCACCTTGAATCGCAGATATAATCGCGAGCCGGTGCTTTCCCGCCATTTCGCGAGGGCGTCGTTCCCGCCTTCGCGTCGCTGTACCTCATTCGCACGCTCGCCTACTCACACACACGCCCTCTACAACCATGGTTGGCCCCAAGACCGCGACCACGCCACCTGCTGGTGCTGCACCGGCCAAGAAGCCTACGACGACCACGTCAGCTGCCCCGAAGCCTGCTGCCCCGAAGCCTGCTGCCCCGAAGCCTGCCACCACCACTACCAAGCCAGCACCTGCTGCTAGCTCTGCTGCTACTCCAGCCAAGAAGCCCACAACTACCGCACCAGCAACAACGAAGCCTGCTGCCCCGAAGCCTGCTACCACCACGGCTAAGGTCGCGCCCACTGCTCCTGGTACTGCTGCGCCGAAGCCTGCTGCGCCGAAGCCAGCCACCACTACCAAGCCAGCACCTGCTGCTGGCTCTGCTGCTACTCCAGCCAAGAAGCCCACAACTACCGCTCCAGCAACAACGAAGCCTGCTGCCCCGAAACCTGCAACCACCGCCCCAAGGGCCACGCCTCTTGCTGGCGCTGCTACACCAGCTAAGAAGGCCTTGGCACCTGCTGGAGCACTTACCACGCCCTCCAGGAAGCCCCTCGCTGCTGGAGCTTCCTCCAAGCCGTCGGCACCTGCTGGCGCACTCGCGACGCCTGCCAGGAGGCCCGTCGTCGGCGCTGCCAAGCCAACTACCGCGCCAGCGACGGCAGCAGCCAAGAAGCCCGCAGCCAAGCCTGCGACGCCCAAGAAGCCTGCGACGCCCAAGAAGTCCTCGACGCCCAAGAAGTCTGCGACGCCCAAGAAGCCCGCGACGCCGGCCAGGAGCGCCGCGGCACTGGCGCCTGCTCGCTCGCTGGGCGACATTATCTCGTACGCGCCGAGTTCGCAAGTGGACGTCCTCGCGATTGCGACTGACCCGTCTCTGCCTGCTCGCTCGCTCGCTAGGCACAAACCCAACCAGCCGGTGATCCGCAAGTTCGTCCTCACGACCGTCATCATGTTCACGCTGCCGGTGGCGGTGCTGTTTGCCACGCTGCATGGCGCGCCGATGCTGCTGGGCCCGCTGGACGAGTCGCAGCTGCACACGTACACCATCATCGCCAGCATCGCGACCGTGTTGTTGATCGTGGTGTGGTACATTCTGTCGGCCATGGCCGAGCCACAGCGAACCGTCTAGCGAGCGCCGCGAGACGTCGGTTGTTGCCGCCACCACTGCCATCATCGCTTGCGCGAGGCATGGCGCTTCGACGCATGTTGCGCATGTGATCACACGAAATGCACACGGACCAGATGATGGTTCGCGCGTGTACGAGAGATAGAGAGCGAGTGAATGTACACAACAACGGCTTCAGCTGCATGGCCTCGAGATGCTGCTGTGGGCGCGATACCAATCCGAGAGCCGACGCAGCACCACGGCGCGGTACCGAGAGTCCGAGATCGTGACCGACAAGGGCGCGAGCCACGCACGAAAGGCGGCGTCGTCCAAGAGCGCCAGCTGAGCACGACTCGCGGCGTGCTCCAGCAGCGTCTGCAACGCAGGAGACAGCTCGCCGTCGTGTACGTGTGCGTCAAAGCGCGGTAGCACATGGTGCAGCACGAACGATGCCAACGAGGCTTGCGGTACTCCTGCAAGCACGAGTCATCGAGCGATGGGCTCGCGAGCATTAGGCTCTCACACTCTCACGGTCTGGTCTGGCTGCGATCGATCGTGTGGCGCACCTGGCGTGCACAGCAGCACTTGCAGCTGCGAACACGAGAGACTCTCGAACGCCGGCGTATCGAACAGTGGCTGCCATGGTTTCGAGGCTGCCGCCGCCAGCAGCAGCGCTTGCTTGTTGTCGGCTGTCAACTCGAGCTCCTGATCGAGACGTTGTTTGATATCGGCGGCTGCATGGGAGAGATCCAGAGTTGTGGAGGAGGTGGTGGAGTCACTCTTGCGATCGAGCCGCTTGCGATCATGATGTGTGGTGGTGGCGGTGCTGCTAGTGCTTGGGTTCGATGGATATGCTGTTGTCGGGAGGACCAAATCGCTCGGGATGGGTTTGAAGGGACAGATATCTGCGAGTGTCAGGGTAGGCGGACACACGAATCTCGAATCATAGTGCGGTGTCGATGTCGATGTCGATGGTGATGGTGTCAGGCTCGATGGCGCAGAGGGTCTCATGTAGCACATGTGCAGCAACGAGTCAGGTATGTGGGTCGCCAGGAACAATCCATCTGTCGGCTCACTGTCCATGGATCAGATGTATGTATGGATCAGATGTATGTATGGATCAGATGTATGTATGCTTGTATGCGTGTATGCGTGAGCGAGGCGAGAGCGATATGTCGCGATTGATCGAAATATCGATCAGCTCATTTGCTTCGCTGCCTCGTTGCTGTTGCTGCTGCTGCTCGATTATCGTATCTGGCATCTCACTCACATCCGCCGCCATGTCGAATCAAGAAGAACAACAGCGTAACCTTGATAAGCTCTCGGACTACGCCGAGGGCGACGGTCGTGTCGATGAGGCCAAGGCATCGCAGGTAGAGACACACCGAGACACATCTACGACTTGATCGGAGGTTCTTGCATATGCTGACTCGATCGCGACTCGATCTGTAGGCCACTGAGGCACTGTTCACGCAAGAGTCGGGCCAACGTGCCGAGGAGCAGGAGCGGTACGAGCTCGCGTGCTCGTTGAGCTGCTGCCAATCGTGCGTGGTCATTGATCGAGAGAGCGAACGTGTGCGTGTGCGTGCGTGTGTGACAGGTTGCAGCGACTCGCTGCCGTACAGGTGAACGCCGCCGATATCGAGCTGCTACGACGCGAGATGGAGATCGACGACGAGGCCAAGGCCAAGCAGCTGCTGCAGGAGAGCAACGGCGACATCGTGGCTGCGCTTCGTCGGCTCGTGGCTCCCGTGTAGGCGCCGCACCGCGCACCAATCGACATCTATCCTTCCTTCCATCGAGCCATTCCATCGAGCCATTCCATCGAGCCATTGATTGAGAGATAGACAGTTACGCGCAGATCGATAGTTTATGGTGGTATACGCGTGCGGTGGCTACACGATGAGCGCCATGGTTGGCGATGCTCGCACTCGCGCTGATCGGCGGACCTTACCAGTCCTCGTCGCTGTCGTCCTCGAACCAGTCGTCGTCGCCCTCGGGCGCCTCTTCGTCTTGCATCATGTTGACGCGACGGTTGTTGAGCGCTCGCGCAAGCGTGTCGACGAGCGTCTGGCCCTGTGGCGTCTCGATCGACGGCAAGGCAGACTGGTCGTCGACCGAGCGCAGCTCCTTGCCAGCGCGGATCTGGTCCAGCAGGCTGCTGCTGCTGCCACCGCCACCGCCGCCGCTGCCTTGTTGCGAGTGGTCGGCAGGCTTGACCACTGTTTGCACGAGAGCGAAAGTGAGTGAGACACGAGCCGCGAGCACAGGCAGCGCGCTCTCGTCGAGACCAGCGAGGCAGCACACGTACTGGGTGGAGGAGGCGGCTTGGGCGCGTTGGGAGCAGACGGCGGAGGCGGTGGGGGCGGCGGCGCGGGACCGGCGCGGGCAGGCTCGTTGCTCGGCGCCGAGGGCGGCGGCGGCGCGTTGCCGGCGAGCGACTCGGACACAGTGGACATGATCAAGTCGCGCGTCTCCTTGTCCTTGAGGTCGCTCTTCTTGACTCCGGCGGCCTGGAACAGCTTGCGCCATTCGGGCGGGATGTTGCGGATCTACGCACGTCGTCTCGAAGTGATGAGTACCGCACTGTACACCTCGAGGGTCGTGTCTCACTCAAGCGCACCTCGAATCCAGCATCGACGTCCCAGCCGATGTGGCTCTCGTGACGGAAGCCGCGAGGCCCACTGATTTCGATCTGCTCACACCATAGGAGCGCGAGATTAACGAGCCATCCGGCACGCTGCCAGCCAGCCATCGAGGCAGCCATCGAGGCAGCAGCGGAGGCGTACCGAGTTGGCCTTGCTCTGCTTGCTGGAGCCGAACACCGACGAGAAGAAGCCGCCCTTCTTCTCCTCCTTCTTGGAGGCGGTGGTCGAGCGTGAAGCTGCCGGTGCCGAGGTCGCCGATGGCGAGGGCGACGGTGCGGGCACCGAAGGAGACGGCGTCGCCACTGGTGCCGCTGGCGACGGCGATGGCGTCGGGATCGGTCGCTGCAGCGACGAGCCCGAGCCCTGCGACTCGACACGAGCCGGCGCTGCGACCATGGAGCGTGAGCGCGAGTGGCCACTCTACACAATAGGCAAGAGCGCGCGAGAGATAGATAGCTACATACGACGTGGCTGTGGCTTGGTCGGTTGCGCCTGCTCCTCGATACCAGCCGGCACTGTCGTGGCAGATTGATCGGGCAGCGTGAGCGAGTGCTTGAACGAGCGAGTGGATCTCTGCGCCGTGCGTGTACCTTCGCTCGAGCCATTGCCGCCGAGATCAGCGGCGTACTGCGAGGCGGCCGAGAAGAAGCTCGCGGCCTCGGTCTCGTTGGCGAACGAGAAGCCGACCACCGAGTCTTGGCCCTCGTACACGTGGAAGAACGGCATCAAGCGCGTGTAGTAGAAGCCATGGTACAGCTCCTGCTCGTACACGACCTGCCCGCTCTGTTGGCACGCAACGCCAGCGCCCAGCATTCATGGAGTAAGTATCGCCACCACTAGCCTGCCTCTACGTGGGCGCGTGGGGCCTCGTTGCAGCCGTACGTCGAGATCGACCAGACGGAAGAAGTAGCCCTGGTCCTCGCCGACCAACGCGCACGGGCCCTCGATGCCGGCGGCCTCCCAGCGCTCGCCCTTGGCAAAGTAGAGCTTGACGACGGCGGTCTCGAACACCTCGGCGTCCTCGCCGAGAGCGGCCTCGATCACGCGATGGTCAGCATCCGAGAGGGTCTTCATGGTTGGGAAGAGAGAGAGAGAGAGAGAGATTGGGGTGCGTGCGAGAGAGGGCGATGAAGCGAATGCAGCGAATGGAGATCGAGAGAAAGGCGGTATGGTATTTATGCAAGACAAGACAAGACAAGCGGCGACCTCAGAAGGACGAGTACAGCGAGTGGCTCAAGAGATAGAGGAACAAGGTCGCTATGGCGCTGGAGGTGAGCAACACGGCCCAACCGAAGGCATTGAGACGGCGGATCGTGGTCATGAGCGTGTCGAGCGGGAACAACGTGCCGCACAGGATGCCGAGCACCAGCGCCAGCACGAAGACGAACAACAGCGTCCAGAAGCCGGCGCCCTCGTGCACGACCGCCACCACGTCGTCGCGGCGTTGCGGCAGCTCGTAGCCGAGGTGTGGCACGTCGAGCACCTGATAGACCTGCGAGTCGAGCTGTTGGTCCGAGGCCACGACATCGGCACCGAGGGCACCGAGCGTCAATTCGCGCTGAGACGGATCCTGCCGTTGCTGCTGGTCGGCCGCGCCATCGGCACCGGCACGCTCATCAGCTTGCTCGGGCTGCTTGGTGGCGTCGTTGTTGATCGGAATTCGCTCCTTGCGCGGCTCGGCGGCGTCAGCCGACTGAGCTTCTTGCGGCTCGGCCTCGAGCGGGAGGTCGCAATAAGTGCTGCTCTGGAGCGATGACTCGACGCCGCGACGAAGCGTGTGGCAGCTCCATCGCTCGATGCCCTGCAGTCGAGGACACGACGTAATCCATTGAGGATCGGATCGGTGCATGCAACGAAGTGCCAGCGGCGAGCCGGAGGGTGGCACGTACCTGCTCAACGGCTGCATCGATTTGGGTGAATTCCGCGCTCCAGAGAGCGGCACCAACGGCGGCAGCTCGCGGCCAGAGACTGCGGATGTATGTGAGTATACCTCCTTCAATCTCTCAACTCACTCCATCGATGGGCTTCATGGGCACGTACATGGAAGTCGACACACCAGCCTCGAGGGCGTTCGGCCACGCGAGAGCTTCGCCGCCGAGAAGTGCACCGCTGTTGTTGGCGAGAAACTCGTTGTTGATGCGGAGTAGTTGGTGCCACTCGGTGTTGGAGTTGATGTCCCAGTTGTTCGAGATGATGAACGGAGTTCGCTGCGTCTGTCCCGTCTGCCATGTGAGCCAAGCGGGTCGAAGAACGCCCTCTGCGCGCGGCAAGCGAGCGAGCGTACGGCAGTTGAAGTGTATGAGCGCAAGCGGTCCGCCGTGCGGAATTGGATCAAACTGTCGGCCGACATGCGGACGCCGGGCACTTCGAGAACGTCCTCCCTGAGTCCAGAGCACGATGGTGAGCGAGTGGAGACGAATCCCGAATCTCGGTGGCGGTGGTGGCGGCAGTGCTGCACGTACCACTTGATGAGATGTTTCTGCAGGCCAGCAACGATGGTGTTGGTGCGGTTCACAAAGTAGAAGAGAATGTCGTTCGTGTCGTCTGGCCTCACGGTCTCTGCAAACTCCTTGTTCAACAAGATAAAGTCCCGCGTCTCCCAGCACTCCAAGTGAGCCTGAGCGATGGGAGCAGCAGGTGAGAGTGAGTGAAAGACTGAGAGATGCCATCCGGAAGAGGCCCAACGACATACATTGCTCATATCGCCACCGAGATGCACGAATGCATCGGAAAACGTGGTCGACAGCTCGGAGAGAAGGTTCTGTATGATTTCGTAGGTGCGATCGGCACCGGCATCGAGCGGGAAGGTTGTGAAAGAAGCGAACGAGCCATTGCAGGTCTTGTAGGTACTGATTCTCGGGTAGCCTGTGGTGAGTCAGTGGTGAGTCAGTGGTGCCAGTACTATCAGCAACCCACGCTCAATTGCGCGAGTGTCAGTGATTGTGATTCTGTACCGTGACTCCAGCTGGTGGCATGAGCTGGCATTTCGAACTCGGGAATGACACGAATGCCTCGGTCCTTGGCGTGTGCCACAACGAGCTTGAGCATGTCGACCGTGTAGATTTGCTTGCGAGAGAAGGCTCCGCGTGCCAGGTAGGGCGTGGATTTCGTGAGCACCGGGAACGATTGATCGTCCGAGAGGTGCCAGTGAAAGACATTGAGCTTGGCCCACGACATGGCGTCGAGGATCTGGAAGATGGTGCGCACGGGTACGTAGCGGCCGGCGGTATCGAGCATCAAGCCCCTGTGAGAGAGAGAGTGGATGAGTGAGTTCCGGAACGGTAACTGATGAGTGAGCGGACGAGCGCGAACAACACGGTACCTCCAGTGGAATCGCGGATTGTCGATGATGGTCAAGGGCGTCGAGCGTATGACGTACTGCACGTACTCGTGGTCCCAGGCGACGAGCTGCGAGAAGCTCTCGAGACCGCGGATGGCGCCGTAGCAAGTCTCGGCCGTGAGGCGAGAGTCGTTGCCATGCGTGACGTCGAGCGTGTAGCTCTCCTTGACGCCGTACGTGAGGTCGGGGCACGAGTGCACAAAGACCGTCAGACGGCGTATGTACTTTTGCAGCGTCACGCGGTTGAGGCTCTCGGCCGAGTCGAACTCGAGCAGGTCGATCTCGATCTGCTTGTCGGGATCGTTCTCGTCAATGTCGATGCCGACGTCGCTGGCCTCCTTGTCGAGCTCCATCTGCTCCATGAGCTCGTGATCGACCTGCTGGCGGATCGAGGCCTTGTCGACGGTGGCCTCCTGGCGCTCGCGCGTCAGGTTGAACGGGAACATCCAGAAGTTCTGGTAGCGGCGCACGGCACGGCGCAGCAGCGCCATCGACGACGGCAGCATGCTCTTGTCGTACTCGACCACGATCTCGAACTGCTCGGGATCGATGCCGATCACGGTGTCGCCGAGTGTGAAGGAACGAGGCGGGGGCCAGACAGTTCCGTGGGCATGGACGCCGTGATGCGGAAGAGTACAGCACACGAGCAGGAGCAGCAGCAGCCAAGCCGCAACGAGGCCGAACAGCAGGTGCGAGCGTGACGAAGACATTTGTTGGTTGGTGGAGGACCACGGACTGTGTGACGTGTGAGTTAGACAGAGAGATAGATAGAGTGAGTTGGTTGGTAAGATAGATAGATGGAAGGAGGAGAAGGGATAGGGACCGGATGGAGGCGGAGGTTGGTGTTGATAGAGCGGGAGAGAGAACAGCACTGTGCAGCCTTCTTTGCTGAGCGGACATCGGAGCTGCGCCTGTCCTGCCTCAGAGACCAACTCATTTCATTGTCGTCGTAATGTGGTGGTGGTAGTGGTGGTGGTAGTGGTAGTGTGGCATTTGGTTCTTTCATTCAGCTGCTTGGTGAGGATGGAGGCGGTGAGGACGACGACGAGGAGGGAGTGGTCGTTGGTTGATCGGATAGCTGGACGATTCCTTGTGCCACGAGCTCCGCGATTCGTGCATCGCTGTAACCCAAGAGTGAGGAGAGAACCGAGCGAGTATGTTGACCAAGCAGCGGCGGCGCACTGTGGATGCTTCCCTACCAATGGGTGAAGAGAGTGAGTGTGAGTGTGAGTGGCGCAGCGAGGCGACGATACACGAGTGGCGGCCATTCACATTGGCATACCTGAGTTTTGCTAAACTTGACGGCAAGGCCTGGTGTGCGTACGGTTTGTAGTGTTGGGTGCGGGACTTCTTGAACCATCTCACGCTCGAGCACCTGATGATGCACGAGATAGCGAGATTGCGAGCGGCATATTACTCGGGAGGTCGAGAATGTTGCGCGTACACGAACGTGAATCATGCAATGCAATGCATTCCCACCGAGTCGAATAACGTACCTGTGGGTCAGAGAACACTTCGGGGATACTGTTGATGGGGCAACATGGGATTCGAGCTTTCGAGCAGGCGTCGTACAGGTGCTGCTTGGTGATGCCACTCATCTTGGACGACAGCAGCGCAAGGAGCTCCTTGCGATTGACGACGCGATCTGCACACACACACAACGAAGGCGAATGCCGCACATTTTGATGAACGAGTGAATGAGTGTGTACGAGTGGCAAGGGCACTGCCGCGATCGATACCTCGGTTGCTCTTGAACTTGGGATCGAGTGGCAGGTGCGAGAGGCCGATGGCTTCGCACAAACGCGCAAACTGGCCGTCGTTGCCAGCACCAATGACCAAGTAGCCGTCCTGCATCTTGAAGGCCTGGTATGGCACGATGCTTTCATGTGCGGTGCCGTGTCGCTTTGCAGGAACGCCAGCGTTGAGCCAGTTGCTCGCAATGTTCACCAGTACTGACACCTGTGCGTGCATGTGTGAGTGAGAGAGGGGTGCGATTCACACTACCAACGAGCGCTCCACGAACCTGCGAGTCGAGCAGAGCGAGATCAATGTATTGGCCCTCGCCAGTGCGCTCGCGATGGAACAGCGCCGCAGAGATGGCACCGTAGGCGTACAGGCCGGTCGAGATGTCGGTGACGGCGACGCCGACCTTGATCGGCGGGCCATCCTCGTCGCCCGTGATGCCCATCAGCCCGCCCATGGCCGACACCATGACGTCGTAACCGGCGCGATCGCGGTACGGGCCCGTTTGTCCGAAGCCCGTGATCGAGGCGTAGACCTGCGAGCGAGCGAGTGAGCAGCAGCAAGAGACAGCGAGCGAGCGACAGCGAGAGCGGAAGGAGGCGGGCGTACGATGCGCGGGTTGATGGCACTGAGTTGCGAGTAGCCAATTCCAAGCGAGTCGGCGGTGCCGGGCAAGAAGTTCTCGAGCACCACATCGCACTGGCGTACGAGCGGTGCAATGACGTGCTCGACGCTTTGCGGATGCTTGAGATCGACGACGATCGAGTGCTTGTTGCGGTTGACCGAGAGGAAGTAGGTGCTCTCGCCGTTGACGAACGGCGGGCCCCAGAGCCGAGTGTCGTCGCCGGTGCCGGGCTTCTCGACCTTGATGACATGGGCGCCATAGTCGGCGAGCATCATCGAGCAGAAGGGCCCAGCGAGCACACGCGTAAAGTCGAGAACGCGCACGCCACGCAGCGGACCACTCGCACCGCTCGCGCCGCTGCTACTCGAGCTCGAGCACCGAATCAGATGTGGAACTCCAGCAGCCGACGACACGAGCGCACGACGGCACAATGCCAATGCCATCTCCTCACCAGGTACAACTCGCGAGATCGACGCAACAAAGCACAGCGAGCGAGCGAGATGCCTATCGATCACGAGCGAGATGTTGATGTTGATCGATCGAATGTAAGCGGGGCACGCAGTAGTACCCCGGCAAGGAAACTCCGGGAGCCTGCAGGTGGTTTACGAGCAGAATGACGGCGCATAGGCCGCTGGGCCCCCTCAAATAGCGGCCTCCTTTCCTCGCATCGCGCCACACAGCAGCGCCTCACTCCTCGCCTCGCCTCCTGCTCGGTGCGTCGCCGTCGTCGCTCTCTCTCGCGCGCTCTCTCTCGCCTCGCTCGCGTGCGCTGTTCGCTCTCGGTACTGGAGGCTCGCTTGTTCGTGGGCGCGTGTCGTTATTGCGCAGGGCTCGTTTGTGAGGGTGGTGGCTATGAGGCGGCGTGGCGGCAGTGGCGAACAGTGGCGCGAATACCCGCGCGAGGTAGTGCCGCAAGATCTTGGCGATAACGATGAAGGCGATGAAGGCGATGATGCCGAGACGAGCACGTCGGTAGGCTCGCTCTCAGTGCCGTGTGTGGTGCACACGTGTTGCGTGCAGTGTGAGGAGGAGCTTGGCGGTGGTGGCGGTTGCGTTGCGGCGGTGTGGTTGTCGCCAGCTCGCTCTTCAGCTCGTGCGCACGAGCAGCAGCAGCATCGGCCCTGAGCACTTCTCCTTCTCGTTCGTCTCGTTCGTCGTTACCTCGTCTTACTGATTGCTCGTGTGTGCGCGTTCCTTCCTACAGAGCCTCACTCTCCACACTCGCCACCATGTCGTACGTGTTCGCTGATATCGGAAAGAAGTCGCGCGGTACGCACACGCTCGTGTTCTCGTTCTGCCAATCGAGTTTTCTCTCATCGACCAACGCGCGTTCCTACCGCACTCGTCGCTGCTGCTGCTGCTGCCGCTGCCATCCATCGGTCTATCCACCAATCGCCGTCTCTCTATCTCTCCAGACCTCCTCTCGAAGGAGTTCGTCAACGTCGACGCCAAGGACGCCAACAAGTACACGCGCTCGGCCTTCGACGTCAAGACCAAGAGCCTCTCGGGCACTGGCTTCTCGTTCGCTGTCTCGCGCAACACCAGCGAGCCTGACTACGAGGGCTCGATCGGCGTCAAGAAGTCGTACAAGAAGCACAACGTCGACCTCGATGCCTCTGCCTCGCCCACCGAGGTCAAGCTCGCGCTCTCGCACGAGGTTGCTGCCGTCGATGGCCTCAAGGTCGGCGGTTCGGTCGAGAACGGCCTCGGTGCCGATGTCGCCAAGCGCGGCTTCGCCGTCACGGCCGACTACAAGCACTCGGGCACGTCGTTCAACTTCCGTGCCGGTCAGTGCAAGAAGGAGGGCAAGCGCAGCGTGACGGTCAGCGGTGCCTACAACCACAACGACTCGGTCGTCGGCCTCAACGCCAAGATCGGTGTCGATGCCGCCGCCACGCTCACGGAGGCTGGCCTCTCGGTGCAGCACCAGGCGCAGGATGCGCAGTTCTCGGTCGCCGTCGTCTCGAAGGAGATCAAGCCCGAGGAGCCCAAGACCGACCAGGCCGAGGACGCCAAGCCGGCCGCCCCCCCCGCTGCCGCCGCCGCCAGCCGTGACCTCAGCATCACGGTCAACGTCTTCCACGAGTACTCGGCTGCCTCGCAGTTCGGTCTCGAGGCCGTGCTCCCGGTCTCGGGTGGCAAGACCAAGGCCGCCGTGCGCGCCGCCTTGCAGCACAAGCTCGCCGACGACGAGGTCCTCAAGGCCCGCTTCGAGCTCGGTGGAAACAACGACCGCCACCTCGGCCTCGCCTACTCGACGCGCCTCGGTGCCCACACCACGCTCACGGCCTCGAGCGACTTGGACGCGCCCGCCATCCTCAAGCACGGCCTCTCGAACGACAGCATTCGCCTCGGCCTCAAGCTCAGCCTCAATGCTGAGTAAGCGCAGCGCTGCTCGTCTGTTTTGCACATTCTCTCGATCAACAAGCAATAAGCACCTCACACAATAACAACAACCACCACGACGACTTCAATAAACCCTTCAACTGATTTGTTGTTGTTGTTGTTCGACCATACGATGCGCGAGAGGAATAGGAGAGGGAACAGCATCATCGTGTTCGTCGTCTTCCGCTCGCTCACTCTCACACCTCTCTCTCTCTCGCTCGAGATCGGCATGGGCAGCCTGCTATCGTACCCGTTCCTCGAGCGCCAGCAAGAGCTTCGTCGCGAAGACGACCTTGTACAGGTACAGCGCATCGAGGCCATCGGCGATCGCCAACGTGCCGAGGCCGCTGCGCTCCAAGTCGCGACGTCGCGCGTCAACTTTTGGTATCTCCTCGCGTCCTACGGCACTGGCGTTGGTGGTACGCCATCCTCTGCGCTCGCCATACTCTTCTGCTGCTGCTGGTGGTGGTGGTCGTGGTGGTGGTAGTCTGGTGCGTAACCGCTCGACTGGCGTCGTTTTAGGCCTCGCGTACTACGTGTCGCTCGTCAAGTACTTTCCCAAGGCCGCGCTGATACCACTCGCTCTCGGCACCACGGGCATCGGCTACGCCTGGGACAGGAGCTATGGCTCGATGCCGAACCGCATCCACCGCAACGCACAAGACCTCCTGCACAATCCCAACTACTGGTTCGGCAGGCAAGAGCTGAGGCGCGAAGCACAAGAGCTCGCTGTGGCCGCGGCCGCATCAGCGTCCGACGCATCGTCATCATCGACCTCCTCGTCCTCCTCGACCTCGACTTCCTCGTAAAACAGCCACCAACTCACTGCTTCTCCCGCAACGCAACGTGTGCGAGGCCGAGGCTAGCTTCCCTCGCTCTCGTACACAAGTATGGCGTATTGTTGTATCACTATCTATCACCAACACCACCTCCAATCCTCTTCGCTCGTGCTGCTGCTTCCTCGGTCGGCTCCTCTCGCTCGATAAACATCCAATCCTATCTATACATCATCGATTCGAATCGAATCTATACTTTTATACTCTGCCTTGATGAGACGAACGATCGCGTGTTGAGAGTGCGTTATTTGACCTCTGCTGTCGTGTTGTTGTTGGTGCTGCTCGAGATACCGAGGATGCTTTGCATCTTGGCATCGCGCTCCAGCAACGCACCACTCGTTCGTGGCCGCCACATGCACCACAGCGGATCGAACACCATCTCGGCGCGCGCCACTGCCTCCATGTTCACCTGCCGACACACCCTGTGAGCAAGCAAACGACCAAACGACCAAACGACCGAACAACCGGGCGAGACATACCTGATGCAACGAGTGCTTCTGATCGCTCGACAGCTCGAGTTCCGATACCGGCTTACACACGATCGTGGTGTTGGTGCTCTTGCCGCTCTCGGGCTCGCGCGTTCGTCGTCGTTTCGAGGAGCGCGGCGTCATAGGCGCCTTTCGCCGTCGCTTCTTGGGCGCAGGCGTGCTGGAGGCGTTACTCGTTTCGTCGCTCTCGCCTGCTGCCGACGCTGTGGTGTCGTCGGCATCACCGGCGATCATGGCCTCGCCGTCAACGAGTGCCTCGCCGGCAGTGGTAGCAGTGGCGCTCGAGTCGTGCACGTGCGGCAGTACGTCGGCGAGCGACTGTACCTCCTCGTCGTGCTCGGTGTCGGCCTCCGTGTCGTACGTCATGTAGTAGTACTGTCCGCGCATCGAGTCCCACCGCAGCACCGGCCGACCGTGCACACAGTCGCTGCAGTACCACTCGGCAACGTTGGTCGCCTGCGCCAGCGCACCGGCTGCCACTGCTGCCGCTGCTGCCGCGGCCGCCGTTCCCGGCGCAGGTATGGGCGACGGCCGCGGTCCCAGGGCGAGATCGCGCACCTGCGCCAGCTGCACTCGAAGCACGCTGTTCTTGCCGTACTTGCTTGACGCCGGCGCGTACAGCAGCGGTGGCGGTATTCCAAGCCGTTCGACCGAGCCCGGCTGTCGCGTGTTGGACGACGTTGGTGGCGCGCAATGGGCGTGGAACGAGCGCGCACACGGCCCGGCGCACTGCAGCAACGAGCCGGTGCAGCGCAGGCAGCGCGCACACGCCGCTCGTAGATTGCCCGCCGTCTCGGCCTCGATGCTATCGCGCTCCTCTTGCACCAGCTCGCGCGCCGTTTCGAGCAACCACTCGACGACCTCGCTCGGAATCACCGATCGCTCGGCGCTCGCTGTCTCGCCCGCCTCCTCGCTCGCCACGCTCGCCGGCAGCTCGTTGTGCTTGGCGCAGAGGTGTTCGATCAAGCGCACGAGCTCTTCGAGGCCCACGGCTTCGTTGGCGACCAACATCGAGTCCTCGAGCTCTTCGAGCAGCTCGCGAATCGCCGGGTGCATCTCCTTCCTCGAGAGCTTCGGAATCGCCGTCACCACGATCTGCACCTCGGGTACAGCCACCACGGCAGCGGGTGTCGATTGTAGCGGCACCGTTGAGGCTCGTCGTAGGCTGCTGCTGCTGCTGCTCGAGCTGGCTGACGATGATGATGCCGCGGCCGCGGCTGCCTCGGCTGCCGCCGCAATGTTGGCTGCGGCCTCGGCCTCGAGCCTCGTCTTGTACTGCAGGTAGTCCGACACGGCCTCGAGCAGGACGCGGAAGCGGTCGTACACGACGCGCGTTCGGAGCAGAGTGACCCACGTGGTCGGCGGGCGCACGGCCACCACGTCTTGCCCGATCTTCATACCGCCGACGCACATCGAGTTGGTGCTCATGATCTTCTTGGTGATGCGTGCGCTCGAGAACTTGTTCGGCACCACAAAGGTCGATAGCTGCGACGGCGCCATGAGTCCGAGCGCCAGCGCAAGCTGCGGAGCGAGATTGATGGTGCCAAGTTGGCCGAGTCCATTGTCATACGAGACCTCGATCGATTGACCCACATCACCGCCGAGCTCCGGTAGCATCGGCATCGATTGCATCATTGGATACACCGGTTGTAGATATGGTTCCGGCATCATTTGCTGCCGTTGCTGTGTACACATATGCGTGTGTGTGCGTGTGCGTGTTAACTGAGTGCATCCGTCTCGCTACTTGTGCGAGGAGCGACGTACCAGCTTCGCTGCAGCTTGCTTCTGCTGATGCCGAATCTTGGCGCCGAGGATGCAACATCGCTTGCACTTGCGCCGCGTCTTCCTGCGCGTACGTGAAATTACAGTCCTCGGTTTGAGTTAGACACAGTGGACTATGGTAGTGCGACGTAACGGTGACGAGCGCGAATTCGGAGAGAGAGAGAGAGAGAGCGCGAGAGCGAGAGAGCGAGCGACGCATCGCATTGGACTGGCCCAAGGCCGCTCAACATACTGATAGAAGCCGCTCTCGGGCTGCCAAGGAGACGTGCCGAGCCATGTACGATGCAGCACGTTGATGCACTTGCGATGGCCCGGAACTGGCGGCTCGTCGGCGTCGTCCTCGGGCAAGCTCGGAACGAGCGCCATCTGATGGAGATCGACCTTGTGCTGTTGCTGCTGTTGCTGCTGGAACTGCTGCTGTGCAAACTGCGCCTCTTGTGTAGCGAGCATCGCGATCACACGCTCGTTCTGGTGCTTGATGCGCTGCTGTCGTGCCGCCGACTCGGTCGCTGTCATGCCGCGTTGGACCTGCTGCACCAGCTCGGGCAGCGGCGTCGAGAAGAACGACTGGCCCGACATGATGGTGCCGACACGCACCATATCGACCGCATCGCTGTTGAGCATATGTGTCGCGACATGGTCGATGAAGTTGGCTGTGCTCATGGGCGAATAATGAGCATGTGTGTATGTGTGAGTAGGTTGCGATCGATGCCTGCCACGTACCAAGCAAAAAGTGTGGGCAATCGACAAAGAAACAATGATAGAACGAGTCGGAATGCTTCTGAAACAGCGTCTCGGAGATGGCGCTGTGGCCATATCGATGCCGAAGGTTCTTGATGACGGCATTCTGGAGCTCCTGCTGCCGAGGCGTCAAGCCCGTGTCGGTCGTCAACGAGCTGATATCCGCCATACCGCAAAGCAAACCCCAACTGGACCAAAGAAATACACTATAAAAACAAAACACCAACCGCTACCACCAACGCTACCACCACCGCTGGCTCAGTAACAATACAACAAGCGAGGTTTGTGGGCTTGATAGATAGCTAGCTAGCTAGCAGGCAAGCGATGGAGTGTGTGAGGTCGAGCGAGCAACGAAACGAATGAAGAGATCGCGAAGGAGAGAGACTCAAGCGTAACACGTATAGGGCGTTACATGAACCTTAATCCGACTTCGCCTCCACGAGCAACTTGCTCTTTCTGCTCTCTTGCTCTCTTCTCCTCACACCAACCACACCCACCAACCATGTCCTCCTCGGATGACGACGAGCAGTCGTCCAGTATGCAAGTGGCGCAACCGAAGGACGTCTCTGCGACCTTGAAGAAGGTCAAGGCCAAGTTGTACGTCGAGAGGTTGTTTGCGGTGGTTGTGGCGGCGTGGGTGCTGAGATCCGCTGCTGCTTCGATCGCTACACACAGGCAAAGCTCGCACGTCAGCAAGGACGACGATCTCGTGTATGACCTCGGCAACCTCTACGCCTTCGACGCCCATCCTCTCGATATCGCACAGCTCAAGTATGATAAATGACACCGCACCCACCTCGCACGCACTACTCTGCACTTTGAGGCGATGTACAGTCGTCACTCACGACCTCTCGACAGCGCCAACACACCCGACTATCTCAAAGCCACTGCGCGCGACAACGTGCAGCTGCTGCTCGCCAAGCTGTTCGTGCTGCCGACCGAGCGAATCGATAACGTCGGCGTCTTGGCGACGCTGCCGGCTCCGACCACGCGTATTCCTCGCGAGAAGCCGATTCCGCGTCCGAAGGCGCTCACCAAGTGGGAGCAGTACGCGCAGCTCAAGGGCATCCACAAGAAGAAGAAGGGCCGCATGGTGTTCGACGATGACTTTGGCGAGTGGCGTCCGCGCTGGGGCTACAAGCGTGCCAACAACACGCTCGACAAGGGCAACTGGGTCATCGAACACAAGGGCAGCATGAGTACGAATGAGCTCACTCTCATCATCGTCGATGTTGCTGGTCACTCACTCTCTCTCTCATTCTCGCTCTCGCTGCAGCTGCTGAGGACCCGTTCCTGCAAGCGGCACAAGAGAAGCAGAGCCGTGTCGCCAAGCAGAAGAAGCAAGAGATCGGCAACAAGAAGGCGGCCCTTGCCGCTCAGAACCGCTCGACCTCGGCCGCCTTGACCACCGAGGTCTCGAGCGTCATCCGCACGACGCCCGGCGATCAACGTCGCACGCATGAGCGCAAGTTGATCGAGGGCACGCTCGGCAAGACGCGACACTCGACCGCATCGCTTGGTCGCTTCGATCCTCTGCTAAACAACGAGAGACCCATGAAGGCTCCGCGCCAGAAGGTGCGTGTGGAGTTGCTGCTGCTGCTCCTGCTCGAGTGAGCGCCTCATTGACACGAACTACGCACTACTCGTCACTCGCTTTGCTGCAACAGTATGATCCGGTCGAGAAGAGCGCCTCGGATGAATCGGCACGCAGCGTCAAGATGCTCGACCGCATCCTGACGACGCAAGAGGGAACTCTCAACGTCGAAAAGGCCATCAAGCATACCAAGGGCGGCAAAGGCAGGAGGAGCAAGTAAGGCACTATGCTGCCTGCGCCATGCTCTCATTTGTGTGTGTTCATTCATTCTCACTCTTCGCTATTATTGCGAACAAAATTGCGGACTAAACGGTACACGGAAGGAGGAGGAGGAGGCGGCGGCGGCGGCGGTGGCGGCTGTGTCGGTCGTGTGCGTCGATGATGGTGCTTGACTATCGGTTTTGCGGCCCATGAGCCAGCTAGCCGAGCAGCATCGTTGACGCCATGCCACGCCATGCCACTCCACTTCCTTCCAATAGCAGAGTTACAATTCACGATGCTCTATCGAGTCGAGTGCTCGAAGCGAATCGCGGCAGACTCTCTCTGAAACGATGCACTGATGAACATCGAGCTCGATGCGCCCAACGCAAGCGGCTGCTCGAGGAAGCGAACTGATTGCTTCCAGCTGCACGGTTGCGCCTGTGGCAGCGGGCCGGTCGACGTGACGAGTGTGGCGTCGCTCGCTTGCCGACCGCTGTAGTAATCGACCCAGTAGGCGACGGCGTTGCATGTGCCGTCGTGCTCGGTGAACGGCACCGGCTTCTCGCATACGCTCACGTCGTCGGCAAGCGAGTAGTAGTCCAGGTGCAGTAGCTCGAGCACCTCTGACACGACGCGGAAGCGGTACATCCACAGCGGATAGGCGTACGAGTGTGCCGCCCACTTGTGCTGCACCTCGTCGAGGAGCGAGTGCTCGAAGCCTGACACGTTGCCGACGACGCCGTGGCCTTGCGGTAGGTCGAGCAGCTCGATCGCCACGGCCTTGATGATGGCGCTGCCGGGAAAGATGCGCGCTCGTGGCGACAGTAGCTGGTGCAGGTGCGAGCGTTGCAGCCAGAACGAGAAGGCCGCCGTGATCGGTACGTGCTGCATCTGCACGTCGAACATCTCGTTCATCAGGAGGTCGATCTCTGGCGCATCGACCGTCGCCAACCAGTTGCGTCGTGCTGCATCTCTGCCGCCGTCCACATTGCCGCCCACATTACCGTCCTCGTAGTCGTCATCATCGTCGCTGCTGAGATGCGAGTGGCAGAACTCGTGCAGTGTTTCGGCGAGGCGCTCTTGTGTGAGGGCATGTGCAGGCAGCGGCGCCGTGACGATGGTCGTATCGAGCTCGTTGAAGCGCACAATCTGTCCCCACACCATCTCGGAGAGCTGATGCTGCTCGAGAGACACTACGACATCGGCTCCCGCGGCCGCTGCCATCAGAGAACACAATGAGCCGTCGCTCGTGTCGAGACACACGAGAGGCGTCACGGCCGCCGCTGCTGCTGGTTCGCAGCGTAGCTCGCGCACCAGTGACGAGATGGCGCTGTAGATGCGTCGCATCCGATCGCGGTCGCTCAGCATCGATACACGCAAGGGATTCGAGAGCAGATGCAAGCCGCACTCACACGTCGGTGGCTCGGGTATCACGAACGATGTTGGAGCCACGCGACGGCGCTTGGTGTCGTGCGCGGCCTCGGAGTCGCTCGCGTTCGCGTTCGTGCTTGCCTCGGCCGACGCTGGCTGCAGGTGGAACCACAGCTGCAGGTCGGTGTGCACCGCTGTGAGTAGCAGCTCGTCGCCTTGGTGCACGTCGGTGCTCGGCAGAGGCATCAGGGCCTGCAGCCAGTGGTCCTGCCACCAGCCATCGGTGCCGTGCCAGCCATTGAGGTGGCGCCGCTCGTGCTCTTGGCCGGCGATGGCGCTCGGCCCCGTGCATAGATACACGTCGTTGTAGAGACGTACGCGCCACCAGAACAGCACGGCGTTGACGGTTCCATCGGCCACGGCGCGGATCTTGCTTCGACTGCGGTTGCGAGTGCGCGAGTTCGAGAAGCACTCGCTCTCGCGGCCGTACGAGTGCTCGGGCTCGCAGTCGCGCGGAGTGCTCGGCGGGTGCGCGAGGTCGATCTCCATCACGCTCATGGCGTCGGACAGCGGTTGGTACGGCAGCTGCTCGGCGTGCACCGGGATGGCCGACGAGCCGCGACAACCTCGCGCATCGTCCGATCGAACGAGCTCGATCGCTCGTGCGCGAGTCGATGATGATGATGGATCGGGCTCGATGGTCGGGAACAACGAAGCGCGATCGGCCCATGGGGAATGCACGAGCTGAGCGACGATCGACGCTGATTGTGGCAGTATGATGACGCTGCTATCATCGTCGTCGTTGTCGTTGATCGCAAGCAGTCGAGCGCGAGCGTCACGTACGGCAGGCAGCACGGCCTCACCGAGCAACACCGTGTCGAGTATCTCGCTCACGAGCATATCGGCCTTGCCGCGCATCGTTCGTTCATCGTCATCGTCATCGTTACCATCACCACCATGATCGTGATCTCCCGCGACCAGCACGTCATTCGATCGCACGGCGAGGAAGTCAATGTTGTAGAAGCCATTGGTGGCTGCGATGCGCGACGCCAGCGAGCACAGCGGTCGGAACATCTCGCACGCCGTCACGCGCTCGGCTCCTGCTCGCGCCGATAGCATCGCCAACAAGCCAGTGCCGGTGCCGATATCCAGCACATGTGGCGCTCGACCGTGTCGTGTCGTAAAGTCGCTCACGGCCGCCGCGATGGCGCGCTCGTACATGAGGTTGCGCGTCGTGTCGCGCAGCATCGACGTCATCTGCGAGCGCGTGATGGCCGCACGCAGGATGCCGCGTCGAGCCGCGTCCTCGTCGTCACCGTCGTCGTCATCGCCACTCGGCGAGCCCCACTGCAGCGCGCCGGTCTCGGGATCCAACGATGCCTGCAGTACGACCTCGACCATGGCGACGAGCGCGTTGCCGTCCTGGTCGCACGAGCCGGTGTCGATCGGCACCGAGCACACGACCAGCTCCTCGGCTCCGGCGCCGCGCAGCACCTCGGCCACATCGACCTCGGGCGCCGTGCCGCCAGGTTGGTTGGAGTCTCCCACCACCTCGCCACCGAAGCGATCCACCTGACCGAGCATCGGAGTAACCGAGCGAGCGAACGACACCGAGGCAACAACACAATGCCAATGATCGAATGATGATCGAATGTATCAACTCTAACATCAATCATCAATCTCAATCTCTCTGTCGATATCTATATCACTAGCTTCTTTCTCTTCTATCTGTCATCCAATGAAATCAGATGATACAGCTATTGTGTTACAACCGACGGCGGGGGTCTCTGCGTTACACCTCCGTGAACGGCTTCTCGATGGGCTCGGTCGAGCGAGCGCGCTCAATCTCCGAGTCGAGCGTGGCGCGGATGGCACGGAAGCTATCCATGTCAGGGAAGCGCTCGTGCGCGATATTGACGGCGGCGTCGACCGTTGGTGGCAAGAAGGCCGTCAGCGTGCCGTCGGCTGTTCAGCAACGAGGAACGAGTCAGTTGCTTGTGGCAAGCGGACGGGTGCACCAAGCAATCGCCGTACCAAGAATCTGGAGCTCATCGTAGTACTTGGTCTTGAGGCCCGAGACGAGCAACAGCTTGCCACGCCTGTCAGACAGAAGTTGGTTAGATCAGCCGCTCGAATAGTGAGTGAGCGAGAATGCTTGTGATGCTCGTACCTTTCGTAGTCGCGGATCATGTTGTTCAGCGAGATGATGGCACTATATTTCGCACCAGGAAGGTGAGCCAAGTGGATTCATTCGATACCGATCCATAAGAGAGAGAGAGAAAGGGAGTCACTACGTACGACTTATCGACCTCAATAATGTACGCGAGATCAAGCACAATGACGTTGATGACGTGCGAGAGCTGCGAGACGCTCGTGGGCAGCTTCGACGGGTCGCCGAGGCGTTCGACCAGCGAGATGATGTTGCGCAGCTGGTCGATGTTGCCAAAGAACAAAACCGGCGACACGACGCGTAGGATCGACACGCCCTCGATCGGACGCGAGTCGGTGAACTCCTTGATGTCATGGAACTCGCCCTTGGAGTCGCGGCCGAGCACCATCAGCGACGGCGCCGTGATGCGCGACAAGCACTCGTAGGCAGCGAGCGCCAGACAAATGAGGATGCCTCGGATGGAGTTAAGCCAGAAGCTCGCGAGGAACGCGACCGCAAACATGGCAATGTCCTTCCAAGCGCGAATCTGATCGAGACGAATGCGCACCGAGGAGTCAGTGAATGGTCATGGTCGCTGTCGCTCGTTGGTGTGTTCCTGACGACGTACCTTCCAGTAGGTCTTGAAGTCGAACTCGATCAAGCGGATAGCAGCCACGGTGATGATGGCGCCGATGACAACCTTGGGCAGAGGTGCAAAAACCCAAAGCTATGTACGCGAGAACGAGTGCGCGCGCGCAGGAGAGCGTTCAAGTCAGCAAATCGAAGCGGTTGGCAAAGGTAGCCGCAGCAGCAACAGCAACGGCAACGTACAAAGAAGAAGATACAAATCGACAAGATGATGGCGGCTACCAAGCCTGCCAGCTGGGTCGCACAGCCGGCATAGTCAGCGACCTGCGTACGTGGCAGAGAGGCGTTGGCAGGGAATCCTCGGAAAAAGCCCTGCCCATCGTCAAAGATCTCATCAGTGCCATTGGCAGCAGCAAGCAGGAAGCAGCAAGTAGCGTACGCTAGCAAGGTTGATGGTGCCCAGGGCGAAGAGCTCGCGGTCCGACGTGACCGTGTAGCCGTGAATGACGCCATACTTTTTGCCGAGCGAGATCGATTGCGCAAACACGATGATGGCAAGCGTTCCCGACGGCACGAGCATGTTCTTAAATACTACATACGGGCTCGGTGGGATGGGTATCCACGGAATCAAAAAGCCTTGCGGTTCGATCGTGCCCTATGGAGTTGTAACATGGAGCACCTGGTGTCAACAACAGCAACGCCAACACCACTGCTACAAGTACAGTAGTGGTGACTGTACCAGAACGTCAATGTGATGATCCTCGGCCGCAATGACGTAGGTCGTGAGGATGATGCCGAGGATGACGCAAATGAGCGTCGTGGGCACTAGCGTCACCATGTGGAGCTTTTCGTGCAGGTGCGCAATCTTGTACTTGAAGAAGTCGAAGACAAAGTAGAAGACGATGAAGCTGATGCCGATGGCGAGCGCCACGAGATTGGTCTCACGCAAGCGCCCAAGGAGCTCGAAGAGCTTGTGCCACTCGTGGTCGTGGAGGTGGATGCCAAAAATGTACGAGCCTGTGTCGAACGAACGGCACGGCGGCCGATATCGAAGACGTCAGGCACGATTACAATCAACGAGCGAGCACTCGGACATACTTTGCTCGATAATGATGGTTACGGCAGCGGCAGACACGAAACCGTCGAGAATCGGTCGTGAGATCAAGTTCTCGATGAAACCGATGCGAGCAATGCTGAAGAGCACCAGCCAACATCCGATTCTGAGACGATGACACGATGATAGAGACGATGACGATGATAGCGTAAGTCATCTGTCATCGGCGTCATGAGGCTGGCGAGCGAGAGATGCCGCCACATACAATATCGCGAGCATGCTGGCAGCGTGTGCCATGTCGAGATCGGTCTGGGCGATGCCAGCGACGGCAGTCAGGAGGATTTGTCCCGAGAGCAGCGATGATACACCTGTGAATATCGGGCGAGATATCAGCACTCATGCTGAGCGATACAGCGAGACTTTGAGCGAGCGAGAGAGCGCACCATCAGGACCGACGGCGAGCTGCTTGCACTGGCCGAACAACGTGTACACGAGAATCGGCACGGTTCCAGTGAATAGACCATACTGTGGCGGTACTCCGACGAGGGCCGAGTAGGCTAGACAAGAGAGGGAGACAGTTAATAAGTGGCGCAGCATCGAGCGAGAGAGCACACGTGAAGCCAAGGTGGCAAGAGCGAACGACAGCTCCTCACGCAGACTGAAGGTCATGGTGAGGTACCATGCAGGTCCAGTCGTTGTGAGGAGGTTGAACAGCGCTCGCGTGCGTGAAGAATCGCGTGCGCCCGCGATGTGAGGCAGCGGCAACGACCACAACGACCACCACGACCGCGACGACGTACCGAGGCCTTGCGGAATCAGCATCATCGAGATGGCGACTCCAGCGAGCAGATCACGCAGCGCGTGGTTCTTGAGGTCGTAGCGCGGCAGCCAGTGCATGATGGGTAGATAGAAGCCGAGCCAGGCGCGAAGGTCGGCGCGGAGGAGCTTCCTCTTCCAGGTCGCGAGCTTGGCGCTGAAGCTCTCGTCCACCGCGCCCGAGCTCGCCGAGCGATTGAGCAAGGGCGTGAGCTCGGCGGCACTCTCGGCCGCATGCTCGGCAGCATCGGGTGACTCGTCGAGATGGGCGCTCGAGAGAGCCTTAGCTGCAGCAGGTGTGGCGTGGGGGAGGTATGAGGGTCGAGGCAGATACACGCGCAGGCAGCGGCTGCGATGCGGGAGGAAGACGATGATGAGGAGGACGAACCAGCAGCGCCCGCGTGAGCAGGATCAAAGATCTCAGGTTGAATCAAACGGCCATAGCGATCGACGAACTCATCTTCGCCACGTTCCATCAATCCAGCGAGCTTGAGAGTCGATGAGAAGGGAGGCAGATAGCGCGAGAGCGAGCGAGCGAGGCGAGCGAGAGAGCGGAACACGAGAGCAGCAGCAGCAGCACGCGCAGCAGCAGCAGTGGCGATGAATGAGAATGAAGGAGAGCGCGCGTGTGCCCTTTTTAACTCCGAGAGAGCGAGTGGCTACTTTACCTGAGAGCCTGGCAGGCGGCTCCGAAGCCACTCCCCGAGCAAGGATCTGCTGCTGGCTTCATTCGATGGGAGGCTCAAGATATTGGCTGCGGTGAGGCCCGTGGATCTCGATCACTGGCGCACTCGACCAAAAATATCGGGGCCCAATGTGTTGTTGTTGTTCGGTTGCGGTTGGCGTGGTTCTGGTCGGCTTCCTATTTGGTGGCGCTTCTTAGGAGCGGCCAAAGAAGCGAAAACTAAAAAGCCCGCTCGCCTGAGGCTGCGCTCTATTCCACTCGCTTCGCTGCACTGTTCGCCACCTCTCTCTCTATCTCTCCTCTCGTCTTGTCGTGTCGTACCGATCTCGATAGAATGGCTGCCGAGAGTACATCCGCGCTGCTGGCGCAGATCCCACTCGTGGCCGGCGCTGCTGATGTGCTGCCGAGTGATGAAAGCACGTTGCAATGGGTGACCTCCGCTGTGGCGCTCGTCAACACCAAGGGAGATGTGCGCGCTCTCTCCACCGAGCTTCGGTACGTCAGCTACATCGACAGCAGCTACATCGACCTCTCGCTCTCGACTTACTCGCTCGCCCTGTTTGTAGCAAGCTCGATACGCATCTGGCTCTGCGCACCGTGGTGTCGGGCTCGCAGCCGACGCTCGGCGACCTCGCCATCTACGGCGCGCTCAAGGGCCTCGCGGCCAGCACGCCCACGGTCATCAAGCTCTTCAACCAGGTCGTGAACGTCGGCCGCTGGTTCGCCTTCATCGAGGCGCAGCCGGCCGTGCAGGCGGCTCTCGGTGGTGCCGATGGCACCAGCAGCGCCACGTCGAGCTCGAGCGGCGCCGGCGAGAAGAAGCCCGCCAAGACCGCGTCGCACAGCTCGGCCGAGGTGGCTTCGGCCTCGTCGCGTCTCGGGCACGCCGGCAACTTTGACAACATCCAGCTGACGGACGCGGTCGATGGCGCCGTCGTGACGCGCTTCCCGCCCGAGCCGTCGGGCTACCTGCACATCGGGCACATCAAGGCGGCGCTGCTCAACTCGACGCTGGCCGACAAGTACCACGGCAAGATGCTGCTGCGCTTCGACGACACCAACCCGTCGAAGGAGAAGGTCGAGTACGTCGAGAGCATCAAGGAGGACCTCAAGAAGATCGGCATCGTGCCGTTCAAGATCTCGTACACGAGGTACGCAACACTGCTAGCAGCCTGCTCCTAGTACCTTGCGCTCATGTGCCTGCTTGCTCTCGCGCACGATAGCGACTACTTTGATCGACTGCTCGAGCTCGGTACCGAGATCATCAAGCGCGGCAAGGCGTACGTCGACGCGACACCGCACGAAGAGATGAAGGAAGGCCGTATGCACGGCATCGAGTCGGCGTACCGCAACAACTCGATCGAGGAGAACCTGCGCCTGTGGAACGAGATGATCATCGGCTCGGACGAGGGCAAGAAGTGCCTGCTGCGCGCCAAGATCGACATGCAGTGCCCCAACAAGTGCCTGCGCGATCCGGGCCTCTACCGCGTGGTCGACGACACGCCGCACCACCGCACGGGCGTCAAGTACAAGGCCTACCCGCTGTACGACTTTGCGTGCCCGATCGTCGACTCGTTGGAGGGCGTCACGCACGCCATGAGGTCGTCCGAGTACCACGACCGCAATCCTCTCTACTACTGGTACCGTGCTGCTGCTGCTGCTGCTGCTGTTGCTGTTGTTGCTGTTGCACTACAGGCAATCGCTGACTCGCTATTGGCTACCTTCTACTACTGCTACTACACAGGGTGCTGGATGCCCTCAGCCTGCGCAAGGTCTACATTGAGGACTTTAGTCGCCTGAACTTTACGCACATGGTGCTCTCGAAGCGCAAGCTCCAGTGGTTCGTCGATACGCACCGCGTCGAGGGCTGGAACTCGCCAGCCTTCCCGACCATCCAGGGCCTGCTGCGGCGCGGCCTGACGGTGCAGGCGCTGCGCGAGTTCATCCTCATCCAGGGCGCCAGCAAGGCTGACGTCAACATGGAGACCAACAAGCTGTGGGCCGTCAACCGTGGCCTCATCGACCCCGTCATCCCGCGCTACACCGCCATCGACGCCGTCAACGTGCCGGTCAAGCTGCTCAACTACGACAAGCCCGGCCCGGTGTACATCACCGTGCCGCGCCATCGCAAGAACCCCGACCTCGGCACCAAGGTCGTCACGCACAGCGACACCGTGCTCTTGGAGCCGGCCGACGCCATCACGCTCTCGGTCGGCGAGGAGGTCTCGCTCATGAACTGGGGCAACATCATCGTGCGCGCCATCCACAAGAGCGCCGACGGCTCGCGCATCGAATCCATCGATGCCGACCTCAATCCCGCCGGCTCCTTCAAGACCACCTCCAAGAAGCTCACGTGGCTCTCGGCCGCCGAGGACCTCGTGCCATGTGACCTGGTCGAGTACGACTACTTGATCACCGTACCCAAGCTTGGTCCTGATGATCAGCTCGAGCAAGTCGTCAATGATACCATCTCGGTCTCGGTATGTTCTCTCTCTCTCTCTCTCTCTCTCTCTCTCTCTCTCTCTCTCTGAGGGCCATTTTCAACTTAAACTACGATACACCACGTAGACTCCCGCTGTCGGATCAGCCGAGCTCTCGCTGTTGCAGCATGGCGATCGAGTGCAGTTCGAACGTCGCGGCAACTTTATTGTCGATCGAGTACGTCTCATATCATCATAATCGCATTCCATCTCTTGTCGTGTCGTTCATACTCACCACCCACTCGCACTACAGCCGCATGGATTGGGCCGAGATCGCATGCAGCTCATCCTGATCCCCGATGGCAAGACCACCAGGGCGATGGCGATTGGTGGCAAGGTCGACAAGACCAAGGGCTCCTCCAAACACGCGTGAGAGCTCACCGTCGCTTCGGGAGCCAATACAATATTACTGAATCGAACAACAACGATCCAACAATCTAACTCTTCCTCGAGTGAGGGATTCATTCATTCATTCATTCATTCATTCATTCACATACAACAATCAAAAACAAACGTACAATAGAACAGGTACTACAACAACAACAAAAGGAGCAGGGAAAGGGAATAATCAACGCCAACCAAAGCAAGTATGGAATGATACACGACACGGCATACTGGCGCTGTGTGATATTACTCTTCTCCGCCAACAGGAGCCTCCGTGACCTCAGCTTCAACGTCGCCGTCGGTCTCGGATATCCTGCTCACGCCTGTCGACGCGTTGCTCTCGACCTCGTCCTCGAAGCTGGAGACCGATTCGTCGAACGAGTCGTTGCCGTCTTCGTCGTCGCTGATCTCAAGCTCTTCGGCCGGGATGGGCGTAAGCGGCGCCGCGAGGAAGTTGGCAAGGTTCGCCACGGTCCTGGCGGCCGAGGTACTGGATCTTCGCGAGCTTGGCGACAGTGGCCGGCCTTTGGACGCCACCGGTGCCACTACGCTGGCATCCAGCAGCGAGCGGCGTACGACTCGCTTCTGCAGCACCGGCGGCTGCTTGGCGTCGGTCGCCACCAATACGCGCGGGTCCGGCGGTTCAATGTCAGGATTGGCGTACAGCTTGAGCATGTACTTGTCACGAATGAACTGCGCTCGCGTCGGCCGGTCAGCAGTCGAGCTCGGCTTTTGATTGGCTGCCTCGGAGTTGAACTCCCAGTAGGCGTTCGAGCGGGAGTTGCCCATGCATTCCATGATCTAGCGCCGCCATATGCAGCAGTCAGACTCGCTGCCCACCACCAAGTGTACTACTCGTGAGCAGCTGCTCGTACCTCAATCTGCTCTGGCTTCCAGTCGTCCATCGTCACCGAACGAATGAACGAGAACGACACTCCATACGAGCGATGAACTCCCGCACAATCCAGACACAGAAAGATGCCAAAGTTCACCGAAGCCCAAAGCGGTTCTGCGGCAGGGGAAGGGTGTGTGTGAGTCGGTAATTGATTCCAATGCCGACAATGATAGCGGTGTCGTGTAGTACCTCGCGCTAGGCAGTCAGCACACGATTGATTGTACGGCGTTTCGAGCAGCGACTTGAGCTTACTTCCCGCGAGCTACACGCATTGTAGATCGTGAGTACCGCACTGAGTCAGTCATCTCTCTCTCTCTCTCTCTCTTTGTGTGTGTGTGTGTGTGTGGCGAACCTTGGCACTTTGATCGAGTTGATAACCAACTTGCATCTTAAAGTACTCTTGTTGCGCATGCTCGATCGCGACGGTCCACGCTGTTAGCTCGGTCTCGGTCGACACAGCGAATAGTATGCTGCCCGTTGGAGCCATGATCTGGAACGTCGGCTTGCGCTTAATGTAGTCGACTGGCTTGACGGCACACAAGGCCACGTTCTCTTGGAAGATCAAGGTGTTGTTCTGTGCGTGCGCGCAAGCGGGCGGTCAATCAATATCGACGCGAGCATTGACTGCCACCCCAGGCCACCTCGTACCTTGCTTCGGTAGAGCATCACTTGGCCACCGACAATCTCCAGGCGAGCACGCGTGAACCCGAGGCCCAGCGGCTTGCGCTCGATCAACTGCACGCTGCCGGTGTAATCCAGGCCCGAGCCTTGCTGGCGCGGGCTCGTGGTCGGCCCGGGGTTCGAGTCAACGCGGTTGCTCGAGGTGATGGCTTGCGAGATCGAACGCGGTACGGCGGCAAAGAGCGTCGCCAATCGGTTGACAAAGAGCTTGCTGCGTGGCGTGAAGGGAGTGTCGGTGCTCAAGGTCGAATCGAGCTCCGCGGCGGTGCCTTCATCGAGGAACAGCTGCGGCTCGACCCTCGAGAGGTAGAGTTGCTGCACGTCGGGCGTGCGCGAATGCAGCGCCAGCATGCGAAACTCGTGCGAGACGCTACACAGCGTCGGTAGCACGGCGATGCCCGGCAGGAACGAGAGAATGTAGACGCGCAGCTCGAACGGCAGGTCGTTCCACGTGGGGTCGCGCTTCTTGGCGAGAACGCGCGGGTTGCTCTCGATCGACGGCGAGCTCGACGACAGCGTCGAGCGCCGCAGCGACACGAGCTGCTTCTGTCGCGACTCGCCGATCTTGATCAGGCCAAAGAAGTTCATGTTGTGCGCCATGCGAGGCTGGTACGGCAGCTGCCGCAGCCCGAGCACAGGAGACGACGGCGACGCCGATGCCGAGGAGCCGCCGCTCGACGAGATCGACGAGCCACTCGACGATGGCAGCGACGACGGCGCAGCGAAGGTCAGCGAGCGCGGTTTCAATGGCTCGGCGTCGGCGCTCGCATCTAGCGGGAGATGTTGTTGTTGTTGATGATGCTGCTGCTGCTGCTGCTGCTGCTGTGCATGCTCTTGTGGCAGGCGCTCGAGGTAGTCGTCGTCGATCGAGTCCGCCGAGCTGAGAATCATGCTCTCGATGGCCGAGATGCTCAGCGGCGGAGATGGTGCCGGCCGCGACGGCGGCGGGAAGTCGAAGATGAAGACCGCCGTCGGCTCGTTGGCGAGCACCTCGGCGGCGATCGCGGCACCGCTCACTGGCGGCGGTGGCGCTGGCGACGATGGCGGCGGCGGGAAGAAGTCGATACCAATGCCGAGCAACAGCGTCGATGGACGAGGGAGCGTCGATGTCGTCGATGTCGTGGTTGTGGATGTGGAGGAGGGGCTTGCACTCGGGATTCGCAGCTGTGGTATGATCGGGAGAGAGTATTCGGTCGGCGGTGGTGGTGCCGGTGTCGATGGTGGAGGCGGCGGCGGAGAGCTCGGCCGGCCGATCGGGGGCGCCGACAAGACGATCCATGGCTGTGGTGTGTGCGAGAGTGCCTCTGATGATGACGACGACGATGATGATAGTAGGTCCTCGCCTTCAACGAGAGGAGCCACACGAGGCTGTTCGATGTGTTGGTCTGGTCCAGCAGCGTCCACAGCAGCAGCCACAGCAGCAGTAGCATCATCAGCAACGACGACTGCCACTGGCTCGAGGGCGCTCTCGTCGGAAGTCGGGGAGGCCGCTACTGCCGCTGTTGTCTCGATATCATTGTCTACAACTTGCGTAAAAGGAGCATCGACGTGTGACTCGAGCACCTCGGGCAGTAGCGTATAGAACGTGTGGTCTTGTATCACTTGATCGGGCTCGGGCATCGGCTCGGGCTCCGACAGCTCGAACGTCTGCGACGAGGAGCTCACTCCCACGACGCCACTGGTGCCTCCTCCATCATGCTGCCGGTGCTCCTCGTGTTCCATACGGCCCACAGACGCGGCACACACGCACGAGTTGGTGATGAGTGGGTGTCGTCGGTGCGGCAGGCAGGCAGGCAGATAGGCAGGCAGGCAGGCAGGCAGGCAGGCAGGCAGGCAGGCAGGCAGGCAGGCAGATAGATAGAGACGCGCGCGAGGCCGAGCAAGCAACGAATGAGAGTGAGAGCGGCTGCTGGTGCTCGATGCCATTCTTTGCGCAACAGACGCTCCCAGGCACTCACTCTGGCTACATTCATGGTTCCCTAATGGGACCGCGAGAGAGAGACGACACGCCACATCCGCACTCGCACAGTAGGTTTACATCATTACGAGATTGAATACATGGATGGGTTGGTTGGATTGGATTGGGTTGGATTGGTTACAGGTTGCCTACAAAGTCCTGGAGTCGGAAGTGGTACTTGCGATGGACGCGGAGTGCGATCAGATCGGCGAACTCGCGGTCGATGTTGCATTGCAGTCGAGCGTCGTACAGCACCTTGGTGTTGCTGGTCTGTAGCAACAGGTTCAATCGAATCAGGTCCTTGATCTACACAAGAGCAGTAGCAGCGGTAGCGGCAGCAATCAGTACGGTGTGGAATGAGGCCGATACAACACGCGGCGGGCTCGCACCTCGGACAGCAGACCCTTGGAGGCAGCGAGCTCGTGCTCCTCGTCACACTGCCCAAAGATCGAGTGGTAGATGCTCAGCAACCGCTCGAGCGGGAAGGCACGAGGTCCACTGATCGGCGCCTCGGCTGACGACGAGGCAGCGGCTCGTTCGGCTCGAAAGGCACCGCCCTTCTTCTTGCGCGTGGCGGCCTGATACGAGGCAGCGATGCGACGCGCATCGCTCTTGGCCGGATTGGATGCGGCGATGAAGGCCGCGAGCAGCAGGTGCTTCCAGCGCTCGGGCAGGTCGAGCTCGTTGGCGCTGGCCGAGCACAGCAGCGAGCTCTGGATCTCGGCAACGTCCTTCCCGACGCGCACGGCTTGTGCTCGAAGCTCCTCGATGCTTGTAGCTGGATCTGTACGTGACGCGAGGCATAGCATCAGCAACGGCGCGCCATGTGGCGCATGGTGTGCTGCGCGCTGCATGGTACCTCCTTGCAGCACGCGCTTGCGGAATACAGTGCGAGTCACGCGAGCAATCTCGGACACATCGAGCGTGAGGAGCTTGAGGTAGTCGAGTACTCGAACGGCGCATTGAAGGTAGAGCGCGCGAGCTGCCTCAGAAGCACCAGCACACTCGTCGCATATGATGGCGAGCATCTCGTCTGCGCTTGGATCAGCCGAGGTGCGTCGTTCACATTGAGAATGAGCGAGGCAGTCGTGGCGTACCTCGAGAGTACGCATGCATGTGTAGCATCGCAGGATCGTCTGCAGCCTCGAGCGGTCGAATGCGCTCCCAAGAGATTCGACTCAGTAGTATGATGGCGATGTTCTTGCGAGTCTGAAGGTGGCGTCAGTTCGTTGGTACTCAAGGCATTCGATTGGGTTGATGATTGGATTGGATTGGATTGGATTGGATTGGATTGGATTGGATTGGATTGGATTGGATTGGATTGGATTGGATTGGATTGGATTGGATTGGATTGGATTCGATTGGATTGATGATTGGATTGATGATTGGAATGATGATTGGATTGGATTGGGTTGGATTGGATTGATGATTGGATTGATGATTGGATTCGATTGATGATTGGATTGGATTCGATTGGATTGGATTGGATTGGATTGGATTGGATTGGATTGATGATTGGATTGATGATTGGATTGATGATTGGATTCGATTGATGATTGGATTGGGTTGGATTGGATTGATGATTGGATTGATGATTGGATTCGATTGATGATTGGATTGGATTCGATTGGATTGATGATTGGATTGATGATTGGATTGATTGAGCGTACCAATGCCGCGATACGCAAGAGCGCTGGCAATAACTGTGGATGGAGCTCCTCGAGTACGTGGGCTTCATCAAAGACGAGATAGGTCGTGGCACACTGATCGACGCAGATCTCGCTCAGCAGCGTCACGAACTGGTTGATGCCCGAGCACTTGTGCGGTCGCAGCTGCGAGAGCTCCGGCAGCTCCACCGGTGGCGCCTCATGGCTGTGCTCGTCACAGTAGCGCTGCCAACTCTCGAGCAGTTGCGCAATGGTCTCGGACAGCAGGGCCTTCATGCTCTGCGCGTCCTTGCAGTTGACGTACGACCACATGCGAGGCTGCATTCGATACAGCGCATGCCACACGACGGTCGTCTTGCCGCAGCCAGCTGGTCCGCTGATATACAGTGGTGCCACCATGTCGTGCGACTGCCACATCGATCACACACGATCAGATCGTGCGCGCATCGCCATTGTGCGATCGGAGGGTGCAAGATACCTTGCCACAATGCTCCAGTATAGCGGCCACTTCGGTGTCGCGCTTGATCAACGGCGGCAGACACAACGAACCGAACGAGATAGTGCGAGCAGTGCTGTTGTTGGCTCGTGTCGGCGCGGCGGGCTTCTCTGGCGAGCCGAGCAAGATTTGGTGATTCGTGGACCATGACGTGCGCGTCGGAGAGTGAGGCACTGGAGCAGGTATCGACGCGGCTTGGAGATGGTACGGCGGCGCAACCATCATCGGTTGCACATGATGATCAAGCTCGTGATGCAGCAGCGCACCGGTGACAAGCACTGCATCGTCGCCATCGTCTTCTTCATCATCATCAGACGGGAGGTGGATTTGGTGTGGCTCCATGCGCGAGCGACGCGGCAACGAGCGAAATGGCGCGAGAGTGAGGCCACATTAACCTTTCAAGCCTGCTGGTCGCGAGCCCTCCCATCCCACCCACGCCATCCCCCCTCGTCCTCTCGATGACACGAACTTCATGAGCGTGACTCTGTGCTGGTGGTGTGCCCATGGCACCAAAGACCGAGGCATTGATTGGTCGAGTGGTCGAGCGCCATGTTCTTTGTATTGTCCAACAAGTTGTTTTGGCTGCGACCGCAATCGAACACAAAGCCGCACTCGCTTCTCTCTTCTCTTCGCTCTCTCGGCTCCTTCATTCGTTCATTCGCTCATTCGCCCTCGCTCTCGTGCTGTTCCACTCTCGCACGGTGCGTCTCGCCGTGCCTTGGATTTGTTGGACCTTCCAACCGACGCTCTTGGCAGTGTTGGTGAAGGCTTCGTGTGAGTGGTCGAGTGTCTTTCGAGCCCGTTGGTTCTGTTCCATCATCGAACGAGATGTCGCGAGTGGTCGCTCAGGTCGTGCACCTCAACCGCACAGTGATCGTGTCGTGGGATGACGCCGACGCCACGATCCGCACTCTCAAGGAGAACCTCGCGGCGTTGGTGCCCGACTTTCCTCCCGAGCAGCAGCGATGGGTGTTTGCCGGCTCGCTGCTCGCCGATGCGGCACCTCTCTCATCGATGCCGAATCTGCAACGCGAGACATTGATTCACGTCTTGAAGCAGAAGGTCGAGCTGCCTCCGCCACCAACACAACCAGCGCCGCCGCCACCGACACCGACGCCAGCCGATCCACCACGACGAGGTGGGTTCTTTACAAACTTCTTCCGCCGCAATCGAGCAGCAGGCCAAGGCGCCGATGCTGCTCGCTCCGAGCCAGACTCAGACGCCTCCGGCGAATGGCGACGTCCGCCATACGAACCATTGCCCGAGGTCAAGCACGCTCTCCCTGCCGTGTCGGCTGCATGGGCCAAGGAGCGCTTCTACTTGTGGTGTGTGGCGTGCGATCACCGAGCGATGGCTCCTGGTCAACAACAAGAGCTGCAACTCGGCGTCGTGCGACCTCTGTGCAAGCAATGCGGCTCCGATGCTGTGCTGCTGGCCGAGACCGAGCCGCTCACATGGCTCGAGCTGTTCCAAGACTCGGTGATGGGCCAGTGCCTCCAATGCAACGGCCGTCGTCGAGCCATCAAGTTCGAGTTCCACTGCCGCGGCGAGCGCCTGACACCGCTTGAGACGAGCGACTCGCGCCAGCCGCTCACTGTGTGCAAGGCCAAGTCGGCCACGACACTGAGTGTCGCTCTGCCGAATGTCGTCGACAACTCGCAGACGCAAATCGACTCGCTTGACTCCTTCGATG
>Ga0209935_1001570_pt1 | contig 34564 bp, 41 predicted proteins | sample ThiBio_1000_plan_2_FD_183958 | JGI IMG/M metagenome (GOLD analysis project Ga0209935, IMG submission 183958) | Wastewater bioreactor microbial communities from Cape Town, South Africa - Thiocy_cont_1000_plan (SPAdes) | ecosystem: Engineered > Bioreactor > Thiocyanate-remediating >...
ATGCCGGAGGTGTCAAGGCCGTCAACGACGACGTGATGCACTTCATCAAGCAGTGGCTCGTCACTCACATCAAGGGCAGCGACAAGCACTATGCCGGCAAGATCTAAGCCTCGAGCCGATGCATTGTTGTGCTTGTGCTTGCTTGAGTGAGCGTGTGTGCGTGGTGTGTCTCTCTCTCTCGTTTGTGCACACAGTTTTGCTGGCGATGTCGATCGGAGAGTGTGAGAGCATCGACTCTCTGTTGGTGCTCAGTCGTCTGCATCTTCGTCATCGTCATCGGTGCGCTCGATCGATGAGGCCGCCGCGATGTCCTCAAGAGGAGCAGTATTATTATAAACCCGTTTCGTTGTTCATTAGAGATCGATCACTCGGGAGAGATTGTTGATGTGTTTGATGTCATTGATGAGGAGCAGCAGATGCAGCATGATGAGGTCGAGCTCGAGAAGAAGGAGGAGGTCGAGATGGTGGCGTTCCATCAGTATGAGGTCGATGATGTGAGGAAGCTCGAGGCACTCGTGCGTTGCCTGCTCCTGAGCGAGATGTGGCTGTTGTATTTGTTCCATCTCTCGCTTGAGTCTTGGGAACTCGCGCAAACGCCTTCAGTGCTGGTGGGATTGAGAGATGCCGTCGAGTGCAGCCTTCCGTGTCGCAAGTGCCATACTTCAAAAAAGATCGGCAGATCGACTTGGAGGCGAGATAATACGAATAAACTTCGTCGTTGGAGTGGTAGGCGCGTTGTAATGATCGCGACACTGCATCTCGTAGCTTCGCCGTAAGTTGATCGACCGTTGGTAGGCTCACTCCAATACTCGTAAACAGCTCACTGCATGGACGTAACAATCGATCGATCGATCGTTTGGTGTACTCGTTAATGATGGCCACCAACCATCATTCTGTTGCTGCCGTGTGCTGGTGCAAGAGTGAGGCCACCGTACTTCCAGTGTGATAGGCGCAGCAGTTGCTTGCAGTAACGTTGCAGGTCTTCCTTCTGCTCTCGAGAGGCAAAGCCGTTTCGGCTGTCGTATTGCTCTGCAATTTGCTGTAGTGTCAAGCCTTCCGGTCGAGCAATATGCTTCAAAAAGTAGACATGGAACATCAAGAGACGATCTGCAACCACAACAAGCAAACGAGTCAGTTCTATTGGTAGAGATCGAGTGTTACACAAGTAAAGAGACGCACAGCTCACGAGGCAGCATTGGAACACCGTGTCATAGCGGAACTGCTCAAACTCTGGCGTCGTGCCCGTCACTTGATGGAGCTCTACACATGCGTACACCACTCCAAGGGTGAGATCAAGCACACGTATGGGCTTGCCGTCTACGAGGCACACGAACCTGGATAGTCTTGCAAAATCCAGCGCATATTTCGGATGAAGCACTCGTCAAGATATGGCTACCAACGACACAACACGCGATCCATATCAGCATCAGTCTGGTTCAGCAAGTGCGCACAAGTAACCGTGTTACGTACATGTGCAACCCTCTGCCAAGTAATGTCGGAAAAGGTCAACAACGGTAGGAACTGCCCCAAGTTGCTGACGACCGACTTGAACCGGAACGACTCATCGCGTATAAAGTTGCTCACTGTCTTGTTGGCTTGCTCCTTGATCTGCGGATACTCCTCGACGAACATTAACAGCAACCGATGAAAGGCACAGTAACCGTTGAGTGCCGTGGTGCTAGCATGTAGCTGCTCCTTGTTGATGTTCACGACCCTAGACGAGTACGATGAAATGATCCAGTCAGTGGTGCTGGTGTGGGTGAACCGCCACAGCCAGTAGCAGAGCCTACATGTTGTCCATCAGGTTTGGTAGCACCTGCAATACGTGTTTCCAGTGAAATCGGTCTGAATAACCCGTGCACGTGACGCTCAGTGCTTGCTTGGCCAGCTCTCGGGCAGCTTCACCGTGTTTCTGGTTAATATCTACGTACGATACAGCACGAGTAAGAATAATCTCGGACGCCGTATTGGTAGAGAGACACACATAGCAGCACAACAGTGTCGTACACAATGGAAGCCACTCTTGGAACTCGGTACCCATCACCGTCAATCGAACACCCTGTGAGAAGGCCGTATGCGATAGCAAGTCCATCGAAGGTGTGATTTCGATTCGTCTACTAAGCAATTCGTTGGAAAGTGCAGTGTATCAGTTGCTAGAGAACCACGAAGGGAGATCGGGTTGGGTGGGTGGCATTGCAAGCTTGCGCTCGCACATACGACTTGCGTTGAACGATGGTCAACGGGAAGCCGAGACAGTCTTCGAGATAGCTACGCTTGCTATGAAAGCACACCAGCTCGATCTCATCGCTCGATGATCCATCGCTCAATCTCGAGACCGATAACGACGACGTTGACGAAGATAATGATGACAAGGAAGAGGTCGAAGATGAGAGCGTCGATGTCGAGTCATCATCCGATGATAGCAATATCGTCGAGCCAGAGTTGGATAGCGATAGAGCCCGAGCATCGACGATCGGTGGCCATGGAGTCTCGGCAGTGTGCTGGCACTCGGGACACTTGAACGATAACGACCTCCGAACGGCCTCGGGCACTTGCAATAAATACTTGGGTAGTTCATGTTCTTCGGCATCGTCGAGTTCCATCAAGAAGGCTTTGATTGGATGTATACAATCAAAGAAAGGTGATTGTAGTTGAGGATCCAAGTGAGTGAGTAGCAATCGATGCAACGTAGCATGACGGCGAATGTTGAAGAAGAAGAAGAAGAAGTACTCTGAAGTTGTAGAAGAATCGTAGCTACGGAATAGGCACTCGACCATCCTGTACCATGTGCCTTCTTGCCCTTCACGTGTAGGAGATGGAAAGAACAGTAAGATAGTTGCAGGAGATATCGATTGATCAATCGCGAGAGAGAGCGAGAGAGAGAGAGAGAGAGAGAGAGAGAGAGAGAGAGATCATACGCGATCGACTCCATCAAAGTAGCCTTGATAATCCGAGAGTAGATCCAAGCAGATACGTCCATCGATGACATGAGGATGAGGGAGATAAGTGATCATGGTGGCAGAGGGGCTGTCGTTGGGATAGGTCGGTGGGAAGGTCAGCTTGATGTGGAAGATACCACTCTCATAAGGAGTATCTTCGGGACCTAACAGGTTCGCATGCCTGTTGTTGATGATGTTGATGACGACGATGATAACGAGCATGAGTAGGTGCTGGTGGTGTCGGTACTGGTGATGAGGGAGTTCGGTTTCGTTTGGTACCAGACGAGTATGTTGTCATCGAGAGGATGCGCTGATACAAACGGCAACGGAGAGCGTAGTATCTCTCGGAGATCGGCCTGCAGACGTCGATGCACCACGGAGGCCATCACGAACGAGAGAGAGAGGCACGCGTAGGTGCGCTCTCACGCTAGAAGATCGATGGATAGACGAATAGTTTCGCTGTAAGAGACCGGTCGCATGATCGCGAGCTGCGATGATGGAGCGAGGTGGCGCGAGCAGCGAGGCAGCAAGCAACAACAGCGACGGTAGAGCAAAGACCATGGTTGGATTGAGGATCAATGGGCTTTAGGAGTAGAGATTTGCTGTGAGTTCAAGCTCGTGATTGTTTGACTTAGTCGTTGGTACGGGAGGTGCTGTTCTTTGTTCCTTCATCGATTGGTTCTTGTTGCTTCTTGTTGCTCGTTGCTTGCTTGCTTGCTTGGTGCCTCTCGTGTCTCGTGTCTCGTGTCTCGTGTGTGAGAGAGCTTCATATCTTCATCTCTTTGGTTTGAGCAGTTTGGAGCTTGGATCATCTCTTTGTCGATGTGAGAGAGAGAGAGAGAGAGAGAGAGATTGAAGTGGAAGAGATGGAAGACGATGCTCTTGATCGTGATGCTCGAATCAAGCTCTCGATCGGCACCAAGCAACGAGGCAATGCTGATGGCATGTTCTACTTCCCTCGAGGCTTGGTGTTCGACCATCATCGAGGCCTCTTGCTCGTTGCCGATACCAGCAATCATCGAGTGCAAGTATTCTCGTGCGATGATGATGGCGGCTCGTTCGTGTCCAAGTTCGGCGAGGAAGGCAACCAACCAGGCCAGCTCCACCATCCTATCGGCGTTGCGATCGATCACGATCATGATCGCATCCTCGTCGCTGATTTCCTCAATAATCGAGTACAATCATGGTCATTGAGCGAGCAATCGTTCTTGTCGTGCGTGGGCCATCGTGGATCAGGAGACCTCGAGTTCGACAACCCTCGAGGCATTGCGATCGACAAGCATCATCGTCGCATCGTCATCGCCGATACCGACAACCATCGATTGGTATTCTTGTCGTCGATCGATCTCTCGTTCTTGTTCTCGGTCGGCAAGCATGGATCTCAACCTGGCGAGTTCAACTATCCTCGAGGTATTGCGATCGATGATGATCGACATCGAATCATCGTCACTGAATCCGGCAACAATCATCGAGTGCAAGTATTGTCGCTGATCGATGGCTCGTTCTTGCTCGAGTTCGGCTCTCTTGGCGACCACCAATGCCAGTTCGATAATCCTTCTGGAGTGTGCATCGATAATCAAGGTCGAATCATCGTCGCCGACTACTACAACTGCCGATTGCAATCATTCACTCACGAAGGCCATCACATCTCATCCCTCGATTGTGGCTCCGAGAATCCATGGGCCGTTGCGCTCGACGAGCATCGAGGTCTCATCGCCTTCACGGCAGAACATCGAGTGCATGTGATTGGAGCCAATCAATGGCTTGCCGACACGTTCACATGGCGACCAGATCGTCATCGATATGCACCATCATGGATGAAGCAAGCAGTGTCGACGATGACGATGATTCGATCGGTGGTCGATGAGTGCTCGGCGATGTCGATGATTCCGAACGAGCTGCTGTTCGAGATCTTCTCGCATCTTTGAGTCCAATCCAGATCGCATTGCGCCATGTGATCGATCTCGAAAGAGCACCACCACCAAGAAGAAGAAGAAGAGCACGATGATGTGACGATACTATCCTGCACCTCCTCGTCGTCGTCATCGTCATCGCCATCATTCTCATCGTGCAGCACACTCACTAACAATCAATCAATCAATCAATCAATGGTCTTGATGAAGGAATGATTGATAAGTCGTGTGCAATCTTGAACGAGATATCAATCAAGGCCTCTCCCTCTCACTCTCAAATGCGTTGCTCAACATGAGTCTTGTTCTCTCTCATCAATCATTGTATCAATCTCAATCAACTTCTCTTTCCAATACCGAGACCAATACCAAGACCAAGAGAAGAAGATTCAAGAATGAAGATGAAGATCAAGAAGAGGCTCGTGTGAGTGAGGGAGTGGTTGGTTGAGGGAGGGAGGTGCTGTTCTTTGTTCCTTCATCGATTGGTTCTTGTTGCTTCTTGTTGCTCGTTGCTTGCTTGCTTGCTTGGTGTCTCTCTCGTGTCTCGTGTCTCGTGTCTCGTTTGTGAGAGAGAGCTTCATATCTTTGGTTTGAGCAGTTTGGAGCTTGGATCATCTCTTTGTCGTTGTGTGAGAGAGAGAGAGAGAGAGAGAGAGAGATTGAAGTGGAAGAGATGGAAGACGATGCTCTTGATCGTGATGCTCGAATCAAGCTCTCGATCGGCACCAAGCAACCAGGCAATGCTGATGGCATGTTCTACTTCCCTCGAGGCTTGGTGTTCGACCATCATCGAGGCCTCTTGCTCGTTGCTGATAGCTTCAATCATCGAGTGCAAGTATTCTCGTGCGATGATGATGGCGGCGGCTCGTTCGTGTCCAAGTTCGGCAAGCAAGGCAACCAACCAGGCCAGTTCAAGAATCCCTTCGGCGTTGCGATCGATCACGATCATGATCGCATCCTCGTCACTGATACCGGCAATCATCGAGTACAATCATGGTCATTGAGCGAGCAATCGTTCTTGTCGTGCGTGGGCCATCATGGATCACGAGATCTCGAGTTCAAGTATCCTCGAGGGATTGCGGTCGACAAGCATCATCGTCGCATCATCATCGTCGATACCGGCAACAATCGATTGGTGTTCTTGTCGTCGATCGATCTCTCGCTCTTGTTCTCGATCGGCAGGGAAGGATCTCAACCTGGCGAGTTCCTCCGACCATCAGGCATTGCGGTCGATGACGATCGACATCGAATCATCGTCTGTGATGCCAGCAATCATCGAGTGCAAGTACTGTCGTCGATCGATGGCTCGTTCTTGTTCGAGTTCGGCTCTCTTGGCAATCAACCAGGCCAGCTCGACCATCCTCGAGGAGTATGCATCGATAATCAAGGTCGAATCATCGTCGCCGATTCCAACAACCATCGATTGCAATCATTCACTCACGAAGGCCATCACACCTCGTCCTTCGATTGTGGTCGCGAATATCCACATGGAGTTGCGCTCGACGAGCATCGAGGTCTCATCGCCTTCTCGACAGGCAATCGAGTGCATGTGATTGGAGCCAATCAATGGCTTGCCGACACCAAGTTCGTTTGGCGTCCAGATCGTCATCGATATGCACCATCATGGATGAAGCGCACGGTGTCGATGATGACGATGATTCGATCGGTGGTCGATGAGTCGAACGCAATGTCGATGATTCCGAACGAGCTGCTGTTCGAGATCTTCTCGTTCCTTTGACGATGATACTCTTGGCGATGATGATGAACCTCTTGATATCATATTGGCGGTCTCGAACGATTGATATCGGCTCATGAATGAGCTTCACACCTTGCAATCATCTCTTTCTTTCTCTCTTGTGGTGAGTGAATACAACCTCAGATAGACCCACACACACACTATCAACACAAACATGCATTTGATTGATCAAGTCTTCATTTCGATTGAGCGATTGATTGAAGGTCTTGGGGTTTTGGCATCAGAGCCTTGATATTGATTGGAAGGGCATGCGAGTACCGAGTATCATCAAGAAGAAGAGGATCTTGGATGATTTGTGTATGGTTTGTGAATATGTGTGTGTGCGAGGTTCGCCAGGCAGCTTGATCTGGCACCTGCTCCGGGAGGGAGGTGCTGTTCTTTGTTCCTTCATCGATTGGTTCTTGTTGCTTCTTGTTGCTCGTTGCTTGCTTGCTTGCTTGCTTGGTCTCTCTCGTGTCTCGTGTCTCGCGTGAGAGAGAGCTTCAAATCTTCATCTCTTTGGTTTGAGCAGTTTGGAGCTTGGATCATCTCTTTGTCGTTGTGAGAGAGAGAGAGAGAGAGAGAGAGAGAGATTGAAGAGGAAGAGATGGAAGACGATGCTCTTGATCGTGATGCTCGAATCAAGCTCTCGATCGGCACCAAGCAACGAGGCGATGCTGATGGCCTGTTAGCCTTCCCTCGAGGCTTGGTGTTCGACCATCATCGAGATCTCTTGCTTGTCGTTGATACCAACAATCATCGAGTGCAAGTATTCTCGTGTGATGATGATGATGGCGGCTCGTTCGTGTCCAAGTTCGGCGAGGAAGGCAACCAACCAGGCCAGCTCCACCATCCTATCGGCGTTGCGATCGATCACGATCATGATCGCATCCTCGTCGTTGATCGCCTCAATAATCGGGTACAATCATGGTCATTGAGCGAGCAATCGTTCTTGTCGTGCAGCGGCAAGAAGGGCCCAGGAGATCTCGAGTTCCAGTATCCTCGAGGCATTGCGATCGACAAACATCATCGTCGCATCATCATCGCCGATACGTTCAACAATCGATTGGTGTTCTTGTCGTCGATCGATCTCTCGTTCTTGTTCTCGGTCGGCCAGTATGGATCTCGACCTGGTGAGTTCGACTCTCCATCAAGCATTGCGATCGACGATGATCGACATCGAATCATCGTCTGTGATTCCCTAAACCATCGAGTGCAAGTATTGTCGTCGATCGATGGCTCGTTCTTGTTCGAGTTCGGCTCTCTTGGCAACCAACCAGGCCAGCTCAAGCATCCCGAAGGAGTATACATCGTCAATCAAGGCCGAATCATCGTCGCCGAGTACTTCAACAATCGGCTTCAATCATTCACTCACGAAGGCCATCACATCTCATCCTTCGATTGTGGCTCCGAGAACCCTTATGCCGTTGCATTCGACGAGCATCGAGGTCTCATCGCCTTCTCAGCAGGTCATCGAGTGCATGTGATTGGAGCCAATCAATGGCTTGCCGACACGTTCACATGGCATCCTGATCGTCGTCGATATGCACCATCATGGATGAAGCAAGCCATCTCGACGATGACGATGATTCGATCGGTGGTCGATGAGTGCTCGGCGATGTCGATGATTCCGAACGAGCTGCTGTTCGAGATCTTCTCGTTCCTTTGATCATGTAGGGAACAACAACGTCGTCAGCGGGATGTTGGAACTGAAGAATACGTCAATGTATCTACTTGAATACAGCTGTAACAGCCGAAGAACGAGCGATCTGTCGGGAAGGGTAACACGAGCCCGTCGTTCGCTGTGCTCGGACGATCTTGTATCTGCAGGCTCGCTCGCACGCATACCTCTCGCTCGCTACTATGGCGCAACACGCCTTTCCATTCCTCGCTCGTGGATCGTCGTCTCACGACGACCAAGAGACTGATGCCAAGAAGGATTCGCTGACGTCCAAGTACGATATCACACGAATTGGAACCGCGTCTGCGTTCGCGTGTGAGTTCGCGACCATCATGCTGATGATGATGGACGTCTCGTGCGCAGGGTCGTCGGGAAGGTCTTTGCTGCGACGGGTCTCCTTGCACAAACGCAAGACGAGTCGCCCTACCGACTGCATCTTCGACTGCTCAATGCCACAGGACTCGCGAGCCACCGCGATACCTTCTGCAAGATCGTCGTGGCCGACATCAAGCGTAAATCGCGCGTACTCGACAAGGGCGCCGAGGCTGCTTGGAACGAGGACTTTGAGATCGGCGTCTTCTACTGCGACGAGACGCCGATCGTGATCGAGGTGCTGACGCATGGGCATCTCCATAACCGCCACTCGCTCGGCAAGGCGACCTTGACCGTCGAGCAGGTCCCTCGAGATTCTCCTGGATCGTTCGATCTGCCTCTCGATACTGAGGGCACGCTGCACATTGAGGCCTGGACCTCTGGTGAACCCTTTACTCGTAGATCGTAGGATGCAACACGAGGCTAACCAACGTCTGATTCGCAAGACCGGCTCACTGCAATAGCGCGCGTCTTGTCTTGTTCTTGTTGGTGTGCCACATTGGCTTGCATGCCCTTCCAATCGATATCAAGAGAGAGATTTCGGGCTCTGATGCCAAACCCCAAAAATCCAAGACCAAGATCGACCTTCAATCAATCGAAATGAAGACTTGATCAATCAATGCATGTTTGTATTGATATGAGGGAGGTAGTGTATGAGAATCTATCTGAGGTTGTATTCATTCACCACAAAAGAGAGAGAGAGAGAGAGAGAGAGAGTAGTGTGAGCCACATCAGCAGTGTGCTGCACGATGAGGATGATAAAGAGGAGGTGCAGGATAGTATCGTCACATCATCGTGCTCTTCTTCTTCTTGGTGGTAGTGCTGGTGCTCTTTCGAGATCGATCACATGGCGCAATGCGATCTGGATGGGCTCAAAGATGCGAGAAGATCTCGAACAGCAGCTCGTTCGGAATCATCGACATCGCCGAGCACTCATCGACCAGCGATCGAATCATCGTCATCGTCGACACTGCTTGCTTCATCCATGATGGTGCATATCGATGACGATCTGGACGCCATGTGAACGTGTCGGCAAGCCATTGATTGGCTCCAATCACATGCACTCGATTGCCTGCCGTGAAGGCGATGAGACCTCGATGCTCGTCGAGCGCAACTCCATATGGCCTCTCGGAGCCACAATCGAAGGATGAGATGTGATGGCCTTCGTGAGTGAACGATTGAAGCCGATTGCCGAAGAAGTCGGCGACGATGATTCGACCTTGATTGGCGATGCACACTCCAACAGGGTGCTTGAGCTGGCATGGTTGATCGCCTTGAGAGCCGAACTCGAACAAGAACGAGCCATCGATCGACGACAATACTTGCACTCGATGATTGTTGGCATCGCAGACGATGATTCGATGTCGATCATCATCGATCGCAATGCTCGATGGACAGTTGAACTCGCCAGGTTGAGATCCTTGCTTGCCGACCGAGAACAAGAGCGAGAGATCGATCGACGACAAGAACACCAATCGATGGTTGTTGGAGTCGACGATGACGATGCGGCGATAATGTTTGTCGATCGCAATGCCTCGAGGGAGGTCGAACTCGAGATCTCCTGATCCACGATGGCCGATGCACGACAAGAACGATTGCTCGCTCAATGACCATGATTGTACTCGATTATTGAGGCGATCAACGATGAGGATGCGATCATGATCGTGATCGATCGCAAGGCCGGATGGATACCTGAGCTGGCCTGGTTGGCTGCCTTCCTCGCCGAACTTGGACACGAACGAGCCGCTGCCAGCATCATCATCACACGAGAATACTTGCACTCGATGATTGTTGCCATCTACAACGAGCAAGAGACCTCGATGATGGTCGAACACCAAGCCTCGAGGTAAGGCGAGCTGGCCATCAGCATCGCCTTGCTTGGTGCCGATCGAGAGCTTGATTCGAGCATCACGATCAAGAGCATCGTCTCCCATCTCTTCCTCTTCAATCTCTCTCTCTCACACAACGACAAAGAGATGATCCAAGCTCCAAACTGCTCAAACCAAAGAGATGAAGATATGAAGCTCTCTCTCACGAGACGCGAGACACGAGAGAGACACCAAGCAAGCAAGCAAGCAAGCAAGCAAGCAACAAGAACCAATCGATGAAGGAACAAAGAACAGCACCTCCCTCACACGAGCAGGTGCCAGATCAAGCTGCCTGGCGAACCTCCCACACATATGCACAAACCATCCAAGATCCTCTTCTTGATGATGATACTCAGTACTTGCATGTCCTTCCAATCGGTATGAGGAGAGAGATTTGGGGCTCTGATGCCAAAAACCCAAATGCCCAAGACCAAGACCTTCAATCAATCAATCGAAATGAAGACTTGATCAATCAAATGCATGTTTGTATTGATAGTGTGTGTGAGGGTCTATCTGAGGTTGTGTTCATTCACCACAAGAGAGAGAGAGAGAGTAGTAGAATTGTGAGCCACATCATGATTCCATTTCAGCAAAGAGAGATGATGATGCTTGCAAGATATGTGATGCTCATTCGTGAGTCGATATCAATCGTTCGAGGCCGCCAATATGATATCGAGAGATTCTTCATCATCGCCAAGAGTATCATCATCAAAGGAACGAGAAGATCTCGAACAGCAGCTCGTTCGGAATCATCGACATCGCCGAGCACTCATCGACCACCGATCGAATCATCGTCATCGTCGACACTGCTTGCTTCATCCATGATGGTGCATATCGATGACGATCTGGACGCCATGTGAACGTGTCGGCAAGCCATTGATTGGCTCCAATCACATGCACTCGATTGCCTGCCGTGAAGGCGATGAGACCTCGATGCTCGTCGAACGCAACTCCATATGGCCTCTCCAGACCACAATCGAACGACGAGATGTGATGGCCTTCGTGAGTGAACGATTGAAGCCGATGGTTGTTGGAATCGGCGACGATGATTCGACCTTGATTGGCGATGCACACGCCAATAGGAAGCTTGAGCTGGCATGGTTGGTCGCCTTGAGAGCCGAACTCGAACAAGAACGAGCCATCGATCGACGACAATACTTGCACTCGATGATTGCCGCAATCACAGACGATGATTCGATGTCGATCATCATCGATCGCGACGCTCGATGGATAGCTGAACTCGCCAGGCTGAGATCCATACTGGCCGACCGAGAACAAGAGCGAGAGATCGATCGACGACAAGAACACCAATCGATGATTGTGGGTATCGACGATGACGATGCGACGATGATGTTTGTCGACCGCAATGGCTTGAGAGTACTTGAACTCGAGATCTCCTGATCCACGCCTGCCAATACACGACAAGAACGATTGCTCGCTCAATGACCATGATTGTACCCGGTCATTTCCGGTATCAACGACGAGGATGCGGTCATGACCGTGATCGATCGCAAGGCCCTCAGGACAGTGGAACTGGCCTGGTTGGTTGCCTTTCTCGCCGAACTTGGACACGAACGAGCCGCCACCATCGCACGAGAATACTTGTACTCGATGATTCCAACAATCGACAACGAGCAGGAGACCTCGGTGATGGTCGAACACCAAGCCTCGAGGTAAGGCAAGCTGGCCATCAGCATCGTCATGTTGGTTGGTGCCGATCGAGAGCTTGATTCGAGCATCACGATCAAGAGCATCGTCTTCCATCTCTTCCTCTTCAATCTCTCTCTCTCTCTCTCACACAACGACAAAGAGATGATCCAAGCTCCAAACTTCTCAAGACTAAAGAGATGAAGATATGAAGCTCTCTCTCTCTCACACACACACACGAGACACGAGACGCGAGACACGAGAGAGACACCAAGCAAGCAAGCAAGCAACGAGCAACAAGAAGCAACAAGAACCAATCGATGAAGGAACAAAGAACAGCACCTCCCTCAACCACACGAGCCGTAACCAATCAATGGCTTGCCGACACCAAGTTCGTTTGGCGTCCAGATCGTCATCGATATGCACCATCATGGATGAAGCAAGCGGTGTCGACGATGACGATGATTCGATCGGTGGTCGATGAGTGTTCGGCGATGCCGATGATTCCGAACGAGCTGCTGTTCGAGATCTTCTCGCATATGTATCATTGCCAACCGCGAGCGTTGCTGTAGAGAGATCTCTTTCTCCATCGTTGGATACATTGGATTGCCTTTAGTCATGGGTACGACGATATAAGGCACTCCAGCATCGCTCGCTCTTCTAGACACAACCGTAAACCTACGAATTGGGAGTCGTCGTTGTTGTTGCAGGAGTCTTGCTCGAAGCACCACCGGCGGCAGCGGCAGCAGCAGCAGCGATTTGAGCTGCCTCCTCCTCGCTCATGCGAGACATGAGGTCGGTCACTTGGCCCTCGACACCATCTAATCGTTCGGCCATCTCATCGAGTGAACCAATCAAGCCAGATACAGTTAAGGAGATACCGACAATCTTCATCAACGATCGACTATATGATGACACACAGAACACTACTTGACCATACGACGATCAATGGACGTTGCCTCCGAGCTCTATCAACACTCCGAGCAACAGATTTCGATTCGAGTTCAAGAGGATATTGCGTGAGAGTATGGTATCTGTCATGCGCTTAAAGTTCTCCTCCATCGCCATCATCATTCGTTGCTACATACATTTATACACACATGCAAACAAGAAGTAGAATGAGTTGATACTGAATCAAGCAGTGTTGGAGGACTTCCAGTGTGTGAACACAAGCTGGTTATCTACTTGTGGTTGGTGTGGTTGGTCATGCTGTTGTTGTTAGTGCAGCAGCAGTACGCACCACCATCATCATCTCGACTGACATCTCGTTGTCGCCGCCTGCTCCTCCTGTGTTATCCTCCATCGTTCGGATACTCACAAGAATAGAATCAACAAACAACTCCCCACACCTACAAGAATATACACCCTCTCTGCCACAAAAAAACAACCGAGAGAGCGAGAACGAGAGCGAGCGAGAGACTTGCGAGCGAGAGGGCGGATGAGAGAGTGATCTCGAGATCGATTCGATCTACCACGACACCTCGTCTACCCAGGCACCTGGGTACATGAAGCTACGTGAGTATGTGAGAGAGAGATACGGTTCTATCAGTAGGATTACACGATGGTTTGTATTGGGTTCGTTCGTTAGGTAGGTACAGTAGTAGCGCGAAGCACACACAAACACATTCACGCACACGAAGCGAGTCCGCGAGACCGCGAGGCATCTTGGGCGATCTCTGAGAGCTCGCTCTCGTGCGGTGCGGCTACTGCTCTCACAATAAACTAGTAGAGTAGAGGAGGAGGAGGAGGAGGATACCATCAGAGAAGGCGAGGGCAAGGAGTCGAAAGAGATGACAGGAGTGAGTCTTGATGATGGATGATGATGGTTCATATCATCATGACGAAGAAGCCGAAACGAAACGAAGCAAGTATGCGAGACAACACACGAGAAGAAACAAAAGAGAGAGAGAGAGAGAGAGAGAGAGAGAGAGAGCGGGTATCACCGAGAGGCAACGGCGCAAGGCTGCCGACGCTCACGCACAAAGACTTGCAGAGAATGTGCAAGTAGTAGTGCTGTTGTTGATCGGCAGCAGAGTACGAATGATGCGTCGATGCTCACGAGGAGAGAGAGAGAGAGAGCGCTCGCTCTGGCTTAGAGCAGGGCACAGCCTCCCTTCTTCTTCTTGGGCTTGTCGGTCTTGCCGCCGCCGTTCTCCTTGCGGATCTCGCGGACCAGGTCGTAGAAGGCCTCCTCGACGTTGATGCGCGACTTGGCCGACGTCTCGAAGAACGGGCACGCGAAGCTCTTGGCGAGGTCCTGGCCCTCGGCCGTCGTCACTTGGCGCTCGCTCTCGAGATCGCACTTGTTGCCCGAGAGAACCATCGGCACCTTGTCTTGGTCCTTGACACGGAGGATCTGCTCGCGGAACGACGTGATCTCGTCGAACGACGAGCGCGACGTGATGGCATACACGCACAGGAAGCCCTGGCCCGTGCGCATGTACTGGTCGCGCATCGCCGAGTACTCCTCCTGGCCGGCAGTGTCGAGGATGTCAAGCAGGCACGTCTCGTTGTCGATCGTCACTTGCTTGCGGTACGAGTCCTCGATGGTGGGATCGTACTCGTCGATGAAGTGGTTCTGGATCAACTGGATCGTGAGGGCCGACTTGCCGACACCTCCACCACCGACGATCACAAGCTTGTACTCGGTCATCTTTGATGATAGCGCTACGCTTGGCTGTAGGATTTGTTTGTTTGTGTCTGTTTTGGGCTTTCCCTTCTCTAGAACGAGAGAACGAGAGGAGGCAGAGAGAGCAGTAGTACAGCAACACACGCGCACACGCACAAGAGGAGGATGAGCGAGTGAGTGAGAGAGGAGGCGACCGAGCGAATGACGCTGCGTCATCGCCTGTGCTTTTTGCGCAGAGGCGCAAGAGACAGACGTTGTAGAACGAACACCACTCAAGCTCACACGAGCTCACGATACCCCTTAATACTAACAGCCTCTATAGTTTCCTGCTCTTTCCCGCGCTTTTGCCGTTCGCTTCGCGCGCGACCGAGCGTTTGGATATCATTGGATGGATATTGGGGGGTAGATTGGCTTGAGTGGATGATAGTGACGATACATAGAGAGGTACCATTGGTTTACGGTGGATGGATGGTACGAGAGGTGGTTTTGCGGGTCATGTTGCTGTGGTTCTTGTCGTTGTGGGAACATTGCGGCACCGCTTATGCTCCACACGAGCAAGAATCGAATGGATGTCATGGTGGGCTATTGGAGCAAGCGCGCGCGCGTTAGTTTCGGCAAGCTCTTATTGCTCGAGTTAATTCCACGGTACCTGCAGGAAGTAGGCGCTTGGCTTGGGAGAATTGCTCCTGCGCTTGCTCCGTGAGGCCTTGCTCGTGAAGCACGGCACCGAGCTCGACAAAGCCTCGCGGATCGCTGCGATGGCTCAAGTGCGAGTATCGTTCGAGGTCGGCAATCGCTTGCTCCCAATGTCCCAGCGCGCGATGTGCCTGGCCGCGGAACAGCCACAGCATGGCGCATTGCTCGTCGGACTCGTTGTTGTTCGAGATGGCTGCCGATAGAATGCGCTCGGCCTGCTGGAGGTCATCGATGGCCTCACTCCAACGTCCAAGTGCCTCGAGCGAGAAGGCTCGCGACAGCAACACGGACGGCTGCGGTTCGGATTCGAGTTCCAGCACCTTGGCGTAGTCCTTCAGCGCGAGTTCGTGGTGCCCGTCGCACGCGCTCGAGAATGCACGACCGGCGAGCGCCGATGTATTGTTTGGTTGGAGCTCGAGTGCGCGGTTGTAGTTGTTGATTGCCGTCATATGCTGCCCAAGGCATCGATACGAGTAGGCCATGTAGCAGTACGCGGCGGCCGAGACTGGCTCGATATCCAGGGCTCGCTCGAAATCCTCGATCGCTGGCAGGTGCTGATGGCATTCTTGATGCGCGAGCCCGCGGTGAGTGTGCGCCATGAGCGACTCTGGTTCGATAAGCAAGGCCTCGTTAAAGTCCGCAAACGCTTCGTCGTAGCGCCGGAGTCGTTGGTAGCACACGCCACGGTGGCAGAAGGCCACCGCGTTGTTGCAATCGAGCGACGAGACGATCAACGTAAGGTCGGCGATCGCCTCGTTGTATCGGCGTTGATACTGCCATCGTATCACGCTGCGCAGCAGCAACGCTCGCGCGTCGTGTGGATGCGACAACAAGATACGATTGAGGTCGCAAAGAGCCGCATCGTACTGTCCGAGCTGCTGATACATTTCGCTGCGTCGATAAAGAGCGCCCGAACTCATGGGCGGATACGCGACGATGGCCTCAGAGTACAATCGCGACGCTGCGGCGTGATTGCCGAGGTGCTGTTGATGTATGGCCTCGCCGAGGCGATGGCGCGCAGCCAGGCGCGAGATTCGATCGATCGTCGACATAATGGATGAAGATTCTTGAGGTGTCGACCAAGCTGGCCCACCGCACCGAGGTGAGAAGGAGACTTGCTTGGATGGTTGATGATGAGAAGAAGGGCCGAGTGTACGAAGGCGAAGGCGCCTTCAGGGATCAGGAGGTAGAAGTCCGCTGCTGCGCATCGAGCAGCGACATTCCGAATCCGACGAGGAAGATTCATCCATCGTCGCCGAAATATCCAGTCGACTACCCCGCTATCTCGAGCGCTCAAACTACAACAGCAACAACAAACAAACTTCTCCGGCTGGCTTGCTGGCACGCAGGCATCGGGAAGGCTATCACTCCTCGGGTTGTGCAGTGAGTGAGGTTCGCCAGGCAGCAAGAGCCGTGGGGGAGGTGCTGTTCTTTGTTCCTTCATCGATTGGTTCTTGTTGCTTCTTGTTGCTCGTTGCTTGCTTGCTTGGTGTCTCTCTCGTGTCTCGTTTGTGAGAGAGCTTCATATCTTCATCTCTTTGATTTGAGCAGTTTGGAGCTTGGATCATCTCTTTGTCGTTGTGAGAGAGAGAGAGATTGAAGAGGAAGAGATGGAAGACGATGCTCTTGATCGTGATGCTCGAATCAAGCTCTCGATCGGCACCAAGAAACGAGGCAATGCTGATGGCCTGTTAGACTTCCCTCGAGGCTTGGTGTTCGACCATCATCGAGGTCTCTTGCTCGTTGTAGATGGCGGCAATCATCGAGTGCAAGTATTCTCGTGTGATGATGATGATGGCGGCTCGTTCGTGTCCAAGTTCGGCGAGGAAGGCAACCAACCAGGCCAGCTCCAGTATCCATCCGGCCTTGCGATCGATCACGATCATGATCACATCCTCGTCGTTGATCGCCTCAATAATCGAGTACAATCATGGTCATTGAGCGAGCAATCTTTCTTGTCGTGCGTGGGCCATCGTGGATCAGGAGATCTCGAGTTCGACCTCCCTCGAGGCATTGCGATCGACAAGCATCATCGTCGCATCGTCATCGTCGATAACAACAACAATCGATTGGTGTTCTTGTCGTCGATCGATCTCTCGTTCTTGTTCTCGGTCGGCAAGCGAGGATCTCGACCTGGCGAGTTCGGCTCTCCATCAGGCATTGCGATCGATGATGATCGACATCGAATCATCGTCACTGAATCCGACAATCATCGTCGATCGATGGCTCGTTCTTGTTCGAGTTCGGCTCTCAAGGCGATCAACCATGCCAGCTCAAGCACCCTGTTGGAGTGTGCGTCGCCAATCAAGGCCGAATCATCGTCGCCGAGTACTTCAACAATCGGCTTCAATCGTTCACTCACGAAGGCCATCACATCTCATCCTTCGATTGTGGCTCCGAGAGGCCATGGGCCGTTTCATTCGACGAGCATCGAGGTCTCATCGCCTTCACGGCAGACCATCGAGTGCATGTGATTGGAGCCAATCAATGGCTTGCCGACACGTTCACATGGCGACCAGATTGTCATCGATATGCACCATCATGGATGAAGCAAGCAGTGTCGACGATGACGATGATTCGATCGCTGGTCGATGAGTCGAACACGATGTCGATGATTCCGAACGAGCTGCTGTTCGAGATCTTCTCGTTCCTTTGACGATGATACTCTTGGCGATGATGATGAACCTCTCGATATCATATTGGCGGTCTCGAACGATTGATATCGACTCACGAATGCTCATCACATATCTTGCAAGCATCATCATCTCTCTCTTTGCTGAAATGGAATCATGATGTGGCTTACAATACTACTACTACTTCTCTCTCTCTCTTGTGGTGATTGAATACAACCTCAGATAGACCCTCACACACACACTATCAATACAAACATGCATTTGATTGATCAAGTCTTCATTTCGATTGATTGATTGAAGGTCTTGGTCTTGGGCTTTTGGGTTTTGGCATCAGAGCCCCAAATCTCTCTCCTCATACCGATTGGAAGGACATGCAAGTACTGAGTATCATCATCAAGAAGAGGATCTTGGATGGTTTGTGCATATGTGTGGGAGGTTCGCCAGGCAGCTTGATCTGGCACCTGCTCGTGTGAGGGAGGTGCTGTTCTTTGTTCCTTCATCGATTGGTTCTTGTTGCTTGCTTGCTTGCTTGCTTGCTTGCTTGGTGTCTCTCTCGTGTCTCGCGTCTCGTGAGAGAGAGCTTCATATCTTCATCTCTTTGGTTTGAGCAGTTTGGAGCTTGGATCATCTCTTTGTCGTTGTGTGAGAGAGAGAGATTGAAGAGGAAGAGATGGGAGACGATGCTCTTGATCGTGATGCTCGAATCAAGCTCTCGATCGGCACCAAGCAAGGCGATGCTGATGGCCAGCTCGCCTTACCTCGAGGCTTGGTGTTCGACCATCATCGAGGTCTCTTGCTCGTTGTAGATGGCAACAATCATCGAGTGCAAGTATTCTCGTGTGATGATGATGCTGGCAGCGGCTCGTTCGTGTCCAAGTTCGGCGAGGAAGGCAGCCAACCAGGCCAGCTCAGGTATCCATCCGGCCTTGCGATCGATCACGATCATGATCGCATCCTCATCGTTGATCGCCTCAATAATCGAGTACAATCATGGTCATTGAGCGAGCAATCGTTCTTGTCGTGCATCGGCCATCGTGGATCAGGAGATCTCGAGTTCGACCTCCCTCGAGGCATTGCGATCGACAAACATTATCGCCGCATCGTCATCGTCGACTCCAACAACCATCGATTGGTGTTCTTGTCGTCGATCGATCTCTCGCTCTTGTTCTCGGTCGGCAAGCAAGGATCTCAACCTGGCGAGTTCAACTGTCCATCGAGCATTGCGATCGATGATGATCGACATCGAATCATCGTCTGCGATGCCAACAATCATCGAGTGCAAGTATTGTCGTCGATCGATGGCTCGTTCTTGTTCGAGTTCGGCTCTCAAGGCGATCAACCATGCCAGCTCAAGCACCCTGTTGGAGTGTGCATCGCCAATCAAGGTCGAATCATCGTCGCCGACTTCTTCGGCAATCGGCTTCAATCGTTCACTCACGAAGGCCATCACATCTCATCCTTCGATTGTGGCTCCGAGAGGCCATATGGAGTTGCGCTCGACGAGCATCGAGGTCTCATCGCCTTCACGGCAGGCAATCGAGTGCATGTGATTGGAGCCAATCAATGGCTTGCCGACACGTTCACATGGCGTCCAGATCGTCATCGATATGCACCATCATGGATGAAGCAAGCAGTGTCGACGATGACGATGATTCGATCGCTGGTCGATGAGTGCTCGGCGATGTCGATGATTCCGAACGAGCTGTTGTTCGAGATCTTCTCGCACCTTTGATCCCATCCAGAGTAAGATAGATAGCTCCTATGATTCTTCTTTATCTTCATCATCAATTCGAGACCCCAACGAGCACATCATCAAGAAGGCCACCATGTGCAATCGATCTCGAAAGAGCACCACCATCAATCAATCAATCAATCAATCAATCAATCAATCAATCAATCAATCAATCAATCAATCAATCAATCAATCAATCAATCAATCAATCAATCAATCAATCAATCAATCAATCAATCAATCAATCAATCAATGGTCTTGATGAAGGAATGATTGATAAGTCGTGTGCAATCTTGAACGAGATATCAATCAAGGCCTCTCTCTCTCACTCACAAATGCGTTGCTCAATATGAGTCTTGTTCTCTCTCATCAATCATTGTATCAATCTCAATCAACTTCTCTTTCCAATACCAATACCAATACCAAGACCAAGAGAAGAAGATTCAAGAATGATGATGAAGATCAAGAAGAGGCTCGTGTGAGTGAGGGAGTGGTTGGTTGAGGGAGGGAGGTGCTGTTCTTTGTTCCTTCATCGATTGCTTCTTGTTGCTTCTTGTTGCTCGTTGCTTGCTTGCTTGGTGTCTCTCTCGTGTCTCGTGTCTCGTGAGAGAGAGCTTCATATCTTCATCTCTTTGGTTTGAGCAGTTTGGATCTTGGATCAGCTCTTTGTCGTTGTGAGAGAGAGAGAGAGATTGAAGAGGAAGAGATGGAAGACGATGCTCTTGATCGTGATGCTCGAATCAAGCTCTCGATCGGCACCAAGCAACCAGGCAATACCGATGGCGTGTTCCACTATCCTCATGGCTTGGTGTTCGACCATTGTCGAGATCTCTTGCTCGTCGCCGATTGCTACAATCATCGAGTGCAAGTATTCTCGTGTGATGATGAAGGATCGTTCGTGTCCAAGTTCGGCGAGGATGGTTTCCAACCAGGCCAGTTCAAGTATCCATGGGGCCTTGCGATCGATCACGATCATGATCGCATCCTCATCACTGATACGACCAATAATCGAGTACAATCATGGTCATTGAGCAAGCAATCGTTCTTGTCGTGCATCGGCAAGTACGGATCACGAGATCTCGAGTTCTACAATCCTCGAGGCATTGCGATCGACAAGCATCATCGTCGCATCGTCATCGTCGATTCCAACAACCATCGATTGGTGTTCTTGTCGTCGATCGATCTCTCGCTCTTGTTCTCCATCGGCAAGCGAGGATCTCGACCTGGCGATTTCTACTGTCCATCAAGGATTGCGATCGATGATGATCGACATCGAATCATCGTCTTGGATGCGGGCAATCATCGAGTGCAAGTATTGTCGCTGATCGATGGCTCGTTCTTGCTCGAGTTCGGCTCCAAAGGCAATCAACCAGGTCACTTCAACAGTCCTCTCGGATTGTGCATCGCCAATCAAGGTCGAATCATCGTCGCCGACACTGGCAACCACTGGCTTCAATCGTTCACTCACGAAGGCCATCACATCTCGTCCTTCGATTGTGGCTCCGAGAGGCCATATGGAGTTGCGTTCGACGAGCATCGAGGTCTCATCGCCTTCACGGCAGGCAATCGAGTGCATATGATTGGAGCCAATCAATGGCTTGCCGACACGTTCACATGGCATCCAGATCGTCATCGATATGCACCATTTTGGATGAAGCAAGCAGTGTCGACGATGACGATGATTCGATCGGTGGTCGATGATTCGGCGTTGGCGACGATTCCGAACGAGCTGCTGTTCGAGATCTTCTCGATGCTCGAGCCACCAGAGTTCATCATGATTCGTCCAGAGTATCGAGGCCAACATCAATCCAAGGCCACCAACAAGTGTACCATGATGTGACGATCTCCCTCTCGTCCAGCACGCACGAGCAAAAGCACGCATCGATGCTCTTGATGTCACCCACCTCAAACGATCAAACCAACGCTTTATCGCGCGTCATTAGTTGTTATCGGTTCTATCAATACACGGTTTTATGTCGGTCATTCAATCAATGTCGAGAGTCGACCGCGTGAGTGGTTGGTTGAGGAAGGGAGTTGCTGTTCTTTGTTCCTTCATCGATTGGTTCTTGTTGCTTCTTGTTGCTCGTTGCTTGCTTGCTTGCTTGCTTGGTGTCTCTCTCGTGTCTCGTGTCTCGTGTGAGAGAGAGCTTCATTTCTTCATCTCTTTGGTTTGAGCAGTTTGGAGCTTGGATCATCTCTTTGTCGTTGTGAGAGAGAGAGAGATTGAAGAGGAAGAGATGGAATACGATACTCTTGATCGTGATGCTCGAATCAAGCTCTCGATCGGTGCCGAGCAAGAAGGCAGTGCTGATGGCATGTTCGCCAATCCTCGAGGCTTGGTGTTCGACCATCATCGAGACCTCTTGCTCGTCGTCGATGGCAACAATCATCGAGTGCAAGTATTCTCGTGTGATGATGATGATGATGGCGGCTCGTTCGTGTCCAAGTTCGGCGAGGAAGGCAACCAACCAGGCCAGCTCCACCATCCTATCGGCCTTGCGATCGATCACGATCATGATCGCATCCTCATCACTGATATCGGCAATAGTCGAGTGCAATCATGGTCATTGAGCGAGCAATCGTTCTTGTCGTGCGTGGGCCATCGTGAATCACGAGATCTCGAGTTCAAGAATCCTCGAGGCATTGCGATCGACAAGCATCATCATCGCATCATCATCGCCGATACCCACAATCATCGATTGGTGTTCTTGTCGTCGATCGATCTCTCGTTCTTGTTCTCGGCCGGCAAGCAAGGATCTCAACCTGGCGAGTTCGACTCTCCAAAAGGCGTTGCGATCGACGATGATCGGCATCGAATCATCGTCGTTGATTCGCTCAATGCTCGAGTGCAAGTATTGTCGTCGATCGATGGCTCGTTCTTGTTCGAGTTCGGCTCTCTTGGCGACCAACCATGCCAGTTCATCAATCCTCAAGGATTGTGCATCGCCAATCAAGGCCGAATCATCGTCGCCGACTTCTTCGGCAATCGATTGCAGTCGTTCACTCACGAAGGCCATCACATCTCGTCCTTCGATTGTGGCCTCCGGGAGCCGCCATATGCCGTTGCATTCGACGAGTATCGAGGTCTCATCGCCTTCACGGCAGGCAATCGAGTGCACGTGATTGGAGCCAATCAATGGCTTGCCGACACGTTCACATGGCGGCCAGATCGTCGTCGATATGCACCATCATGGATGAAGCAAGCAGTGTCGACGATGACGATGATTCGATCGGTGATCGATGAGTGCTCGGCGATGTCGATGATTCCGAACGAGCTGCTGTTCGAGATCTTCTCGTGGCTCTAGTGGATTCGTTGCCCATCGTGGGGTTCATTGCAACGCACTGCAGTTAATGCATACATAGTCACTATCATTGAGAATAGTTGGCTGAGGGCAACTCGTTGCCTCTCGTAGTTCCCGCAGGGCACCTTGCCAGTTCCAGTTGTTTATTGCCTCGCTACCTCTCACGCGCGTGTTCTTGTTGTGTAGCGCTTTATCTTATCTGTCGTCGTCTATACCTCAAGCTCTGCACGATTAGAGCGCGGACACCTTGGCCCGCCATCCATGGATGGACTTCTTGCATGCGATCCTCGAATCAAGTGCTCACTGGGAGGCGCATACGGCGGCCGTCCGACGGACGGCCGCTTCAACCTTCCATCAGGCTTGGCGTTCGACCATCATCGAGGCCTCTTGCTGGTCATCGATTTCTTTGATGCCTTAGTACAAGTATTCTCGTGCGACAGCGCTGATGGCGCCTGCTCGTTCGTGTCCAAGTTCGGAGGCGAGGAAGGCAGCCAACCAGGCCAGTTCCAGTATCCATGGGGCCTCGCGATCGATAACGATCATGATCGCATCCTCATCACTGATAACGACAATAGTCGAGTACAATCATGGTCATTGAGCGAGCAATCGTTCTTGTCGTGCATCGGCCAGCAGGGATCAGGAGGTCTCGAGCTGAGATACCCTCAGGGCATTGCGATCGACAAGCATCATCGTCGCATCGTCATCGCCGATACGTACAACCATCGATTGGTGTTCTTGTCGTCGATCGATCTCTCGTTCTTGTTCTCGATCGGCGAGCGAGGATCTCGATCTGGTCAGTTCGACTGTCCATCAAGCATTGCGATCGACGATGATCGACATCGAATCATCGTCTGTGATGCCAACAATCATCGAGTGCAAGTATTGTCGTCGATCGATGGCTCGTTCTTGTTCGAGTTCGGCTCTCTTGGCGACCAACCATGCCAGTTTGAGTCTCCTCGAGGAGTATGCATCGCCAATCAAGGCCGAATCATCGTTTGTGACGAGCTCAACTATCGGCTGCAAGCATTCACTCACGAAGGCCATCACATCTCGTCCTTCGATTGCCGCGCAACGAGGCCATGGGCCGTTGCGTTCGACGAGCATCGAGGTCTCATCGCCTTCACGGCAGATGTTCGGGCTTTTGTGATTGGAGCCAATCAATGGCTTGCCGACACGTTCACATGGCGACCAGATCGTCATCGACATGCACCATCATGGATGAAGCAAGCAGTGTCGACGATGACGATGATTCGATCGCTGGTCGATGAGTCGAACACGATGTCGATGATTCCGAACGAGCTGCTGTTCGAGATCTTCTCGTTCCTTTGATCGTGTGTTTGGTATCTCCTTGCCGCATCGTCTGCTCGAATCAATACAAGGCGTTGAGTCATCTCGCGCTCTCGTGCCACCTAACCCTGGTGTTCTATGCTCGCAGTGAGGTTATGTGGGAGGAATATACTCTCCTTCTATTGACAACGACGTGCTACTACTCGCAGCCACCGCGCCTCTAACTCGGTTTCAACCACCGCAATGGCGTCGAGACGACATGCATGGCGGCGCCAGCAACTACACCATAGCCATACAAATCATGTTTCCCAAACTCTCGCTTGGTTGCCATCACGGCTTCGACATAGGGCAGCGCTTGGCGGTCTCGCGCAACCGCCATTCGTCGCCACACGGGCTTGATCGAGCCATCGATTGCAGTGAAGAGCAACTTCTTTGGTTGCGACCACGACGAGATGAAAGCCAGGTGGTCATCGATCGTAGTGCGATCCGGATCGTACTCGGCGCCGTAGTGGAGGTACTGCGCACGATAGTACTTGAGCTCCAACACCATGGCTGCACGTCCGTAGCGTCGGCCACGATGACCTCTGCGCGGCCCGGCATTGGTGGCTTCGAACGAGTACGATAGCAACACATCAAGGCGGCGATCTCGGTACCAGACTCGACCATCGCGATCGGACTCCTCGCTCTGTACTGGCACCTCGACCGCGAACCAGTTGCGCTCGTCGTCGCGTCCACACACCCAACCTTGCGCGAGTAGACACGACATGACGAGCGCTTGCAAACCCGCTTCGTTGAAGATGCAGTTGGTTGGCTCGGACGAGTACATCATCTCGGCTGGGAACATGTGTAGTGTCGAGCGGAGGTACTGTTGAATATCCCGTAGGATATCGTCGCCCTACGAGTATCTCGGTGACTCAGTGGTCGCATTCATCGCGTGCTCGCGGTCCGATGTGACAGCATATTCGTACTCGCTCTGCAGCGCCTTCAAGAAAGGGATTGTACGGCGTGTTGTGGCTGCTCTCTCGGTCAGACTCGTCGTTATCATAGTCAGCGTCGCTTTCTGCATTGCCATCGTCGTCCTCCTCGCCGCCATCGCTGCCGTAATCGTAGCCGTAGTCAAAGCCTCCATGATCCTCGTAGAAATCGCCTTCGTCGGAGACTGATCGACTATCAGTATTCTCCGAGTTCTCGCTATCGTAATAATACATATGATATAGTGGTTCGTGCAAGCGACAGCCAACTAAACAACCAACTAAACAGCGAGAGAGGGAGCGATGGAACCACCCAAAAAGGCGGGAAAAGTCTAAGCTCTTGATTGGTTGATTGATAAGCTCTTGTTTGCTAGATGATTAGGCCTCGAGTGCTTTACTGATGGTTGTTTCCGTCCGTCCGCTCTTGCTCGCTCGTGTCAGTCCTCGTCGTCGTCGAGGCCGCGTCGTTTGTACTGTTTGTTGCCGCGAGAGAGAGTGAGTTTGAGCCATGCAGGTCGTGGTTAGCAAGGGTTGAAAGAGAGAGATGCAGCAAAAGGAAGGCGATAATAATATCTTGCGCGTGTGATCAGATCCGAAAGGGAGATATGTTGTGGTGGTTGATATCACGTTGAATAAGACAATCGCACAAGAGAATATAACGTGTACACTGAGAATAGTAACAACCAAAGATCATAGAGCAGTATCGCGTTGCGATTGGAATAAACCACTCGCCAAACGAATATTGCCACTGTGGCGACTATTGGCGCAATATGCTGCGCAACACAGCAATAACACCTCGATAGATAGATAGATAGAAAATACCAACATCTATCTCAACGAACCTGAATGGTAGTCTTCTTCTTCGATACGGTACCAACTCGCTCGAGAATATCTCGCAGCATTTCTTCGTCGACTCTACAGTACATCAACACGATAAATTACAATAGTGACCACAACCAAGCAACCAAGCAACCAAGCAAATCTGCTCTCTAGCCCACGCGCCACGATACTAGAAATTATCAAATAGCGAAATTGACGTACTTGCCACGAATGTTACCACTCTGTGCGTTGCGAATGATAACATCCTCGACAGCACGGGCATTTTCGGGCTTCACCAGTCGAACGCGCGATACTGAATCATGAAAATTAGATTGGAGAGTACAGATAAAGAGTGGCATATCTCGCACATGAGAGATTGGTGTAGGCGTGTGGGCGTGATGGAGTTTGGCCGCATACGTCGTTCACGAGCATCGGCTGTTAGGAGCTGTGAGATGATCATGTGGCGTTGTTCCTCAGCAGCACTGTGTGCCAAGCCGATCCGATCCATCGTTTGTCAGCGTACTCGCATCATATATCGGCTGATTCGAGCCACGAAAAATTTAGATAGCTCTCGCTCAAAGACCGAGACATATTCCCCCTTGAGAGTTGAGAGTGGTGATAGCCAATAGCTACTCCAATATTGATGGATAGGGTGCAATCGAGCGAGGGATGGATAGATATTCATATTCCAACATAACTACGTACCGCTGTTGTGCCTCACGTTCCGCGGCAGCTTGCTGCTCATCAGCCACACCAACGTCAATATCGAGCACGCGTATATGTGGTGAATATCAGCGAAGCATCGTCAGCGAGGTAAGGATCAATACATACTGCGCCACCAGCATATTGGGCCTGCATCTCAGCTAACCTACGTTGTCGAATAGCATCCAATCCATCATCGTCATCCATGGCTGATCAATGTATTACAGTCTTTCCTGTTGTTGTTGGTTATGGTGGTGGTGATGAAGAGGATTGATTGATTGTTGATCTGGAGAGATACAGATAGATGGGAGGACACGAATGATGGTGTGATGATGACGTGGCCGATGGAATGATGTGATGGAGGGAAGGGAATGAAGCAACTGCGCTGTGGTGGTGCTCAGCAACAAGCGGACTCTTTACTGCTCGATACACAACAAATCACAAAACAAATCAACTCGCGACAACCGCGAATTTTTATATCTATCGTATTCAACGATAACGACAACCGCGATACTATCGTCGTCACTCGGGATCGGTATTGAATATTTTCTCTCTGGTTGTTCGATGGAGATCGAGCTTCGTCAATCGACCGACGCGAGAGACTCATGATTTCTGTGGATTCTCTCCTCAACTGATTGAGATACCGTACCTGCGCTTACTTGATCAATTCGAAGATATCAATGTGTAAAAACAGCTCGTTATGTATATATCGTGATAGATGGATAGGGAGAGGGAGCGAGGATTGAGTACATAATTAATAAGGCGATTCAGGACAACCGACGGAGCAGTTGAAGGATGGACACGTAGCGATGGCGTGTGTGGGCGCCGTCGAGTCTTGATAGTACCAACTCGTCAATACTTGTTGCATCGTGTAGCCCTTGATTGCGATCGTGTTGAACGATGCATCCTCGGTCAAGCAATGGTGATAGCAAGCTCCCGAGAAGACCGAGCTCGGTTCGCGAATCTCGGTCAACGATGTAGCGAACGCCAGTCGCAGTGTTCGAACATACTCGACCTCGTCGCCTTGGAACGGTGGTGAACAGCAATTGCTCGAGACTTGATAGGTATCGTACTGCTCGGTTTGAATGAAGATACGCGATCGAATGTGCGGATAGGCGTACGGCGAGATGTAGCAAAAGTACTCGAGGCCCGGGTTGGCTCGTGCGCACCATTGGTTGACGACGCCGCCCCACAGCGAGTAGCCCTCTTGCATTTGAGTGCCGATGCTCGTGGTCGATGGCGAGTAGGGAATGACGTTCTGGAGCCATCCGGCATCAGCGAGGCCAGCATAGTTGATATTCTCTGGATGGATAATACATCTCGATATTGTCAGTTCTAGCGAAATCGATCAATCTAAACGAAGAGGATAAATAGGAAGTTGTAATGTATCGTGAAAAGAATGACGAGGATGACGCATAGCTTCAATAAATAGAGTGAGATGGGGATAGATAATATCTGATCAAGAGATGGAGATAGATAAAGAGATTGAAAGAGAGGGGGAGAGGGGATATTTTCACGTACTGATACCAAAGGAGTACAAGATATTTTGAACGTGATCGACGTTGACGATGACACCTTGACCACCGGCAGAGCAGCCCGAGAACAAGACTTGCGAGGCACGGTCGAGACCGTAGGAATCTCGTAGCTTCTCGAACACGGCCTCGATGACTCGCCGACCTTGGAAGCGCCACAGTTGACCGGCAAAGGTCGCAGTGGCATTGCCGCTCCACGAGTCACTGGTGCAGTACATGACGTACACCATGTTGGCATTGTACCAACCACGGTTGAGGCTGCTGTTGGTGGAGAAGAGGCCGAGAGAGTGGTCGCTGGTGGCCGGGTAGCCATTGGAGCTCACGAGGTCGGGCGACGACGTGGCACGATCGAGGCACGAGGCTTGGTCGGTGCACCACGCGCCGCCTTGGAGATGGACCACGTAGCTAGTGTTGCCATTGCCGAAGCCGGGGCGCCAATAGAATGCCGCCGGAGAGCCATCGTTACACACGGCATTAGCGTATGAGCTCAGAAGCACCTTGGTCATGGTGGTCGATGGCAGCGATTGTGCCCAAGCCACCGAACTCACGAGCGCGAGGCATAGAAGCAGCGCGATACCACGCACAAAACGGCGTGCGTCATTCATGATTCGTTCGTGTCCCTAAGAGCGAGTAATAGATAATAGTAGCCTTGATGATTGATATCTACGCGAGAGATATGGAGTAGCCAGATATTTGTGGCGAGCAGAGCAGCGAATGCGAAAGGGAAGGAGAGCAAAGAATCGAACATGAGACCTACTGTCGATGACCACTCCTTCCCCACTGCACCACACCAGTTTTCGATGCGGAGGAACCTTAATGATTGGTAAGGGAAGTCGCTCCTGTGGCGCAGTGGTGTGGTTCTTGAGGCGCGTGTGTTCCGCAAGGCCTCTCATTCTTCTCCTGCCCTTCTCCCACGCGCACCTCCCGCCCACCACCCTTCGTTCCTCTTCTTCCTCTCTGTGTGCCCCTGCTCGTTCTGCTACTCTTCTCCACACCACCAAGCCTCCCGACATCCAATGGCTCACCTCTCACTGCCCTCGCTCTGCTCGCTCTCCACTCCCACGATGCCGTCCTCGACCGCCTCGAACGTACCTCGCCGTCGCCACCACCGCCGTGCGGTACGCGTTGTTAAGCTTCGCAGCAGCAGCGCCACTTCTACCAAGACTGCGCAGCTCAAGGCCTCCTCTGCCGCCATGCCGTCGACCTCGTCCGCCGCCAAGAGCAAGCACACCAAGCGCTGGTGGTTCTCGCGCCGCCAAGCCGCCGGCGCCAAGCGAAGCCGCATCGTACCTCGTCCTCCTCACAACACCAACGACTACCTCATGTCGCTGCATGACGTCGCCGCCTCGTCGTCGTCCTCGCCGTCCACGTACGCGTCGCTGCTCGATGGCTGGACCATCGACCCGTTCGGCTCGTTCTTGAACTCAGCGTCGCCTGCCGTCGAGGATACCGCCTGCGGTTGCAGCTCGTAAGCTCGCCGCGCGTCTACTAGATACGGATGGAGTCTCTCATTTGGTTCGCGTGCCTTGCTATCGATCGTGCGCGTGTATTTTACTGTACAGCTTGGAAGTCGGCTTCCGATCGACGGTGCCTCTTGTACATATCAGCCTCCGCCGGCGACCTCCCTTGTGACTTGGTCAGCGAACCGCCAAGCCAACCTGATCCGACTCGATCCCCGGTCCCGACTCGACCCAACCCGACTCGACTGCACACGCACGTTCCGCTGGAATGGTGTTTTGGCGTCGCTCACACACGCAAGAGATTGTGTGGTGCTGGTGGTGTTTGGTGTGCCGTAGAGCCATTGCTTCCTCCGACGCGCGGCCCTCCGCACCTGGAAGACTCGACTCGAGAGCCCCGACCATCGCCGACGATCGCCGCCCGAATGCGCTTGGCCGCGACGTGGCTACTCGGGCTCAGCTGTTCCCGATGAGTACGCACTCTAACAGAGAGAATACTCCTTGTTTACGCGTACCGTTTCTTGTGGTTCAGTTGTTGCCCAGAGAGTGCTCGATCGCTAACTCGGTCTGTGTGTATTGTCATCTCCTCATCCCTAACCCTATCCTCTCACTCTCCCTTTGCCCTCCCCCTCGCTATCCCTCTCACGCAATGACTCCTGGTTCCCTTTTCGTGTCTTCCTCCTAGCCTCTCGGCGCGTTTGCCTCGTCAGAGAGAAGGAGAAGATAACAAAGGTACCGTGTATTTTCATCTTGCGGTGGTCATTGTCTTTATCGTGGTGATGTGCGATGCGGCAGCAAAGCGCGCGTGTGGTGGTGTGGTATGGGAATAAGGTTGTTGGGCTCGTGTAGCCAACCCGATAAACAGTCATACCCCAATTACCTCGATACACTTCTACTTGTCCATCCATCCATCCTCCCCCCTCACTGCGCGCATTGTACATAAACAACCCTAAACAACTCAACTTGCAAACGATTCACTCACACCATACTCAAGCAGATAGATAGAGATAGAGTAAATATCCACCAGAGAATGGATTTCTTTCGCCACTGTAAGAGAACCAGCATCGCTCACGCTTACACACGCGCACACACGCATTACAAGCGCGCTCGCATTCACTCGTCAGAGTTCGGCGGGCCCAGAGCAATCACCGAGAAGCCTCCGAACTCGGCGCCGTAGGCAAAGAACTTGTCGCGAATGACCTTGGCAGCGTCGGCCAAGAACGTGTCGTCGGTCGTGGCTCCGTGGTTGATCGGGAACGGCTTGACGCCGTCGAACTCGTACACGCTGCCGTCCACTGGCACGAAGGCGATAAAGTGGTAGTCGACGTCAGCATCGGCCTCGGGAGCCTCGGTCTGTCCTTGCACTGCCACCTCCTCGTGCACCGCTTGAATCGACTCGGACTGGTCACGCACACACAAACACGATATGAGATCGGCAGGCGATTGATTGATTCGGTTATGAAAGTACTTGCGATCGTTAGATAGATAGATAGATAGAGATTGGGTATACCTCCTGCAGATGCTTGCCGCGCTCGAGTGGCGTCATGTTCTTGGTCTCGTCGATGAATCGGCGCAAGAATCCATCGCCGATCTCAATCTTGTCGACCAAGTTACCAAGTGCATGAAGACACGCGATCGTTCCACATGCATTGCCAATCTATCCAATAGATAGTGCGATATATAGTCCATAGCAGAAATAAACGAATCAATCAAAACAACATGTAGTCCGTATGAGTGTGCTTGATAGATATCTCTAATGTGATCTGATCATATCTGATGTGATTGTATCTCATACCAGTTGGCGCATGAAGAAGACCTTGTCACTCACGACCTGTCCCTTAGCCTCAATGTCACTGATCTCGGTCTTCTTGTTTTCATTCACCTGTGGCCAATAGAGTAGTGTCATGATGGTGGTTCTAGGCGTAGAACGATCGCCAAGGCTCGCAGAGAGAAGGAGAGAGATCTTGATACCTTGGAATGAGGGTACAGCAGAAGCAACGCGTGTACCGGCGTCGGTACCATCGACAAGGCATCCTCGTCGAGTGTCCAGACATCATGGAAGCCAGAGGACTCCTTGACGCCCAACGAGTAGGCGAACTGATTTCGATCAAGGACACGATGTACGAGTGAGTGTCGAGCTGAGAGTCGATGAGGCGAGGTGGATGGATGGATGGGGTGGATTGATACCTTAGCCAACATCTGAGGATTGCTCTCGAGCGGGATCCAACTTACACGATCAGTGGCCATGATGGTGGTGGTGGTAAGGCGTGGGTTTGGTTGATTGTTTGGTGGATTGAAGAAGTAGGGTGATAAATCTCGATATCACGATGCGATGCGCGAGAGAGCGAGGCAGCAAGCAAATGAGCGACGATGAGATCCTGCTCTCTCTCTCTCTCTCTCTCTCTCTCTCTCTCTCGTGTGTGGTGGTTGCGTTCTGCAGCCAGCCGATGACTCATCACTTGGTCGTGCAGCTGGTACATGACTCGTCTGATCCTTGTTCTACGCTAGGGTAGATAGTGGTCATGTGGTTGTGGTTGTGGTTGTGGTTGTGGTTGTCGTTATGGCATACTGTAATCGTACTTGTGAGCCTTGCTAGATCGCGACAGAAACTCACAAACACTGATGCATTGTCGTGGTGGTACAACATAGGGGTCACGGCAGTGTTTCGTAACGATACATTGAAATCGTGAGTACGAGGAGTATATGCGCAACCAATCGCGGACTTACACGACCAATGGGAGAGTTCCGCAAGCACGATTCTCGAATCGCGTACACGATAACTCTGACGCTGACCGAGTCCGATAGCGAGTTCAACAAAACAAGGGCCTTGGCATTCGATTGCAATCGAGGCCTCTTGTATGTTGCTGACAGCGTGGAACACCGCATTCAAGTTTTCGAGTCCGATCACGGAGCGCATCACGCCACGCACGGCTCGGGAGCCTTTCGCACAGGGCTTGCAATCGCTGGAGATTCGCTATTTGTTGTAGTGAGTGGCAAGTGCAAAGTGGAATCGTGGTCGTTGATCGACCACTCGCTTGTATCCGCTGCGGGTCGGAATGGCACCAACGACCTCGAATTCTACTGTCCGGCAGGAGTGGCGATTGACAAGCATCATCATCGCATCGTCATCGTCGATTCATACAACCATCGATTGGTGTTCTTGTCGTCGATCGATCTCTCGTTCTTGTTCTCCATCGGCAAGCAAGGATCTCGACCTGGCGAGTTCAGCTATCCAACAGGCATTGCGATCGATGATGATCGACATCGAATCATCGTCGCTGATACTATCAATCATCGAGTGCAAGTATTGTCGTCGATCGATGGCTCGTTCTTGTTCGAGTTCGGCTCGTACGGCGACCAACCATGCCACCTCAACAATCCCGAAGGAGTGTGCATCACCAATCAAGGTCGAATCATCATCGCCGACACCGATAACAATCGATTGCAATCGTTCACTCACGAAGGCCATCACATCTCATCCTTCGATTGTGACGAGGAGGGAGGACGCCCATCTGCCGCTGCATTCGATGAGCATCGAGGTCTCATCGCCTTCTCTGCAGGCAGTCGAGTGCATGTGATTGGAGCCAATCAATGGCTTGCCGACACGTTCACATGGCGCGTGGATCGTCATCGATATGCACCATCATGGATGAAGCGCACGGTGTCGACGATGACGATGATTCGATCGTTGGTCGATGATTGTTCGGCGATGTCGATGATTCCGAACGAGCTGCTGTTCGAGATCTTCTCGTTTCTCTGATGGTCATGATTATCTCAGCCGAATCACTCGCAAAATCCTATCTACAAACCCTACTCTACTCTATTCAAGAGCTGCAACTCTCATCTCGTGCTTGTTGTTTCAGTTGTGAATCCGATAGACATCAAAGTCCAAACGTTGAAAGTGTAAGAACAATTGACTATTTGCAGCGCTCGACACAACCCATCGAGGATCCAGTCACCTTCTTCCTGATCCCCTTACGATTCCCTCAAAGAGAGATATTTAATAGATGGATAGAAAGAGAGCGAGAGTAAGGGAGAGCGAGAGAGAGAGAGAGTCATAACGAGAGATGTTCCTTGATGCATCTGCCGAGAAGTGCTCTCTCGTGAGAGAGAGCTCACTCCCATTGCTGATCGACACAAACACACCAAGGAGACAAAAGAGCAAGGTACTGTTGGTTCCTCTCGAGATCGAACCAGTCGTCGTCATCATCGAATCGATCACGATCGAACATTCACCGTCACTGAGCGAGAGTTGTTGCCGAGATCTTGATCGACACTCGAGCTCGACACTGTCAATCGAACGATCACCGAGCCATGGAAGCCTCCCACCACTCCAAGCACAACTTGTCCGCTCAACGTCTGCTCGACCCAACCAATATCCAATCCAGTTTGAGTGCCGTCATTGTCAGCCTTCTCGATCCAATCATCTCCTCCTCAACTCCAACGAGATGGAGAAATGGAACGTACTCCTCGAGCTTGCAAGCTCTGTTGAATCGCACACTTCTTCAATACCGCCACTCCGCTTCCAACTGTCGTGCATTGAAGTGCGACGCTGCTCTGAGACGCCGACACCAAGAACGTTCCTCGAGGAGGCGTCAGCGACAAGAACAAGTCTTGTGCCGGCTCCGGTCCGTTGTTGCGGATCGAGTACT
>Ga0209935_1001571_pt1 | contig 34560 bp, 30 predicted proteins | sample ThiBio_1000_plan_2_FD_183958 | JGI IMG/M metagenome (GOLD analysis project Ga0209935, IMG submission 183958) | Wastewater bioreactor microbial communities from Cape Town, South Africa - Thiocy_cont_1000_plan (SPAdes) | ecosystem: Engineered > Bioreactor > Thiocyanate-remediating >...
ACACGTTCGTACACTCACGGTTAATGTAACAGATGTCGATTTCTCAACCATCTGTTCACATCGTGATTTGAAATTTTATTAAACTTTTATTTTGTTTTGCTCGATATTCAATAGAATATTATTGACACGTACCTGTTTGTTGAATATATACAATTTATTGAATAAATACATAAAAAAAAGACTGAATTTGGTATAATTTAGATCTAAAACATCGAAAAAGATTTAATTTTTTTTGTCTGTTTAATAAAACCAATCAATAACAACAAAAGAATATCCCCAAAACAATAACAAATGAATAGTCTAGAACAGAAAACAACAACAACAACATTGCGATAATCATCAGTCATTTTTCTTTTTGTTAAACAAAAATTCCAACCCAAAGTAAAAGAAATAAACCACCATAGCCAAGAAAGACCGATGCAATACTAGAACACAACAATGATGAAGATTTCTATTTTCAAGAAAGTGACACATACAGTGCGATGAGAAGTTCTTTTTTCCAATCACGAGTATATTTCGTACTGGTAACTTCATAAACGAAAAACCATGACATTAAAAATATGCCAATGCCGAATAAAACCACGCTGAGTGTTGGAAATGCAGCCGGATTAACCGGACTGACATATCGGCTCATTTGATCAACATTTAATCGTACCATAGTAGAAATCTATCTAAAGCCTAGGAATTTATCTAAAAACAAAGCAAAAAATTTCACTGTCTTTTAGGTAATCTGATGTTTTCTCTTTTTTGTTTTGAAGATTTTATTTAAGAAGCTACCCTAAATGAAGACGGAAAAATAAAATTCAAAGACAGAACAAGGTTTTTATGGAGCAAAAAAAAATAAACTAGAGTTTATAGAGAACATTTAGTTGTGAAATCATTTTGCTTTTGATAAGTATTGTTTAGCAAATTTAAGACCACTTTCAATGTTACCGCTTAATTCCTTACGGCCTTTTTCAACGACTTGTTTTTCGAAGTCACTTAATTTGCCAATACCCATGCTCTTTTCAACACCATTTCGCTAAAATAAAACAAAATTCAAGATTACGCTCGGTTGACAATGAATTTCAACGTACGCCAAAGAGAAGTGGAGTAGCAAAGTAACTGAATTCCGTTTCTTTCGATGCGATATAACCACATTCAACGACACCTTCTTTACCATTTAAAGCTTCGAGAACCGAAAATGAAAATCGAGCGCCAGCATGAGCCATCGATAAAGTAGCACTGCCTGTGCCAGCTTTAGCTTCGACGACTTCTGTGCCTGCGTTTTGAATTCGTTTTGTCAAACTTTCTAATTCTTGTTGTGAAAATGAAACTGGCGGTGAAACTTGTGAAAGTAACGGAATAATGGTGTTTCCTGAATGACCGCCAATAACCGGGACATTAACTCGTGTTGGATCTAAGCCCTTGAAAACCGAATCGAATGTAAATACTTTTCAAATCAAAACAAAACGAACTTTGGCTTCAGCAACAAATGTTGCAGCACGAACAACATCCAATGTTGTGACACCAACGATTTTCTTTTCATCATAAACATTGAATGCTTTCATAATTTCTGCTGCAATAACAACTGTCGAATTAACCGGATTTGCAATGATAGCAACGACAGCTCGTGGACAATTTTTCGCACAAGCAGTCACAAGATCAGCAACGATCGTTGCATTTGTATTGAATAAATCATCTCGTGTCATACCTGGTTTACGTGGTACACCGGCAGGGATGACAACAAGATCCATTCCTTTGAGTGCATTGGCTAATTCATCTTTGCCGACAAAAGCTTGAACTTTGGCACGAGTCTCAATGTGACTGAGATCGGCGCCAACACCTTTCGTATGTTGAATATCGTATAGAGATAAGTTACTGATCAATGGACTTAATTTGAGTAATAATGAAAGTGGTTGACCAATGCCACCGCTTGCACCTAAGACAGCGACTTTTTTCTATGAAAAACGAAGAGAAATCAATGGATAAGAAGTGTCTCGAGATGAGAACATACGCCAGTAGCTCCAGTAGCTGAACCAGATGCATAACGAATAAGACTGGGGCTGATTTTAGTAATAAGAGAACCAAGTAAAATCGGTGATTTATTCATTTTTGTTTTGCCAAGAATTAGAAAGAAAAAGACGAAGTTCTACAAGCAAAAAACAAAGAAAGAAAAAAGTGACGAGTTCATGAACGTTTGAGATTAAAAAACTTCGATTTCTATGTGAAAACATTATGGCGATGTATATTGTTTTGTTTTGTTTATTTGTATTTATGAGTTGGCTGTTCTTGTTTAACCAATCAAATTGAGCGCTACAATCGACGTGTTCGAACAAAAGATCCCGTCATTCGAAATTTGTTTCTTTCGAAAATCATCGAAGCAAAAATCGAAATAAAATCATGTGAAAATATTTTTCGAATGAATTTTTTTTTCAACATCAAATCAAAGGTTAACGCATAATTTTTTATAGGTCTAATGACATCGGTCAAACGCGCTGAATCGTGATTGGGGAATGGAAACTGATAGATGACAAAAAAGATCGTGTAACCAACAAGTTGGTTAAGGAAAACACAACTTAATCAAACTTAAAAACGCGCTTTTCCCATTCTCGACATTTTTCAACTAACATTACACAGATGAATTCAAATTTGTATTCGTCATTATTGTTTATCATTCTTGGTTTCATTCTCTCGACACATGGATTTTACAGTTCGAATGACGATGTTATCGAACTCAATCCGTCGAATTTCGATCGTCTAGTCACGCAAAGTTCAGATATTTGGTTTGTTGAATTTTATGCACCTTGGTGTGGACGTATGTTTTTCACTTAATAATCATTTTAAAAAAACATTGTTCATCGATTTAGATTGCAAAAATTTAGCACCTGAATGGAAACGTGTTGCAAGTGCGTTGAAAGGTTTCGTTAAAGTCGGTGCAATGGATGTTGATGAACATAAATCGTTCGGTCAACAGTATGGAATCTCAGGTTTTCCAACGATAAAAATCTTTGGAAATAACAAACGATCGCCAACAGATTATCAAGGTGGACGAACAGCTGATGCTATCGTTGAACAGGCTCTCAGTCAATTAAGATTAATCACAAATGAACGTTTAGGAAAACGAAGCAGTGGTGGTGGTGGTGGTGGTAGCAGTGGCAGTGGTAATGGAGGAAAAGATACAATCGAATTAACTGATAACAATTTTGACGTAAATTAGTTTGATAGAGAAATTGTGTTGACTTGTATATGTTGATTGTTTGTTTTTACTAGTCTGTCGTCATCGATTCTGAAGACATGTGGCTTGTTGAATTCAGTAAGTAATCAATCATTGATCCGATGATCATATCCGTTCGAGTTCCTGTCTTGCTCAAAGATAGAAAAATCAATGAACCGCATAATTTTAATTGAAATTTTTTTATCACTATCAATGCATCTATATATTATAAAATAACATATCGAAGTCAATTTGTTATGATGACAACGCCTACCTTGAGTGCAGAATAACCGAAGAAATAAACAACTGTTTAATCGAGACGACAGAAAAATAATTGCATTTTTTGTTTTTTTTAGTGGCACCGTGGTGTGGTCGTAAGTCGAGCTTTTTCGATGGAAATCTTTTTTGATTGATATTCAATTCTTGGATAGATTGCAAGAAATTAGCACCTGAATGGACTCAAGCAGCTCGTGAATTGAAAGGTAAAGTTAAACTAGGTGTTGTTGATGCAACTGTCAACAGTCAATTGGCACATCGATACGGCGTTCAAGGTTATCCGACGATTAAATTCTTTCCAGCTGGCCATAAAAATGGTCAAGCTGAAGATTACGATGGCGGTCGAACAGCCAGCGTATGTTTTTCAAAGAAAAATCTCATTTTCAAATGTGTATCGTTTGTTTGTTTAGGATATTGTCAGTTGGGCTTTGGATAAATTTCAAGCAAATACTCCGGCACCTGACGTTATCGAAATTACTAGTCAATCGGTTTTAGACGAGAATTGTTCGGAGAAACAGTTGTGTATCATCTCATTCTTGCCCAATATTCTCGATTGTCAATCGGCATGTCGAAATCAACATTTGTCAATGTTGAAAAAGTTCGCTGAAACATACAAACGTAACGGTTGGAGTTGGTTGTGGGTCGAAGGAGCTCGACAAGAACAACTCGAACAAAGCGTCGGTATTGGAGGTTTCGGTTATCCCGCTCAGGTTGCTATCAATGCACGTAAAAGCAAATGCGTTGTCTTGAAAGGTTCATTTAGTCAAACGGGTATAAGTGAATTTTTAAAAGAATTATCCGCTGGTCGATTAACAACTCCACTTGTACCATTGAGTGGAATTGTCGACGGGAAATTACCAGCAATCGTTGATAGTCAACCGTGGGATGGACAAGATGGAAAATTAGTTGTTGACGAAGAGATTGATCTCAGTGATGTGAATTTAGATGATGATGAGAATGGCGATGGTTTAGAGAAGAAAAAGAAAGTCGACTTATAATCTCTACAGATAGAAATGATAAACAAACAGATACACATTCCCTTGATGTTTTTTGTCGCTCATTTCGCATTCGTTTTGTGATATTCGTGTTGTGAACATGCTTTCATCGATTGTCCATTCTCATTGCTTATTACAGATTAATAAAACAATGATCAATATTTGATTTCTGTTTTTCATTCGAAAATAATAATAATACGTTAGGTTCTCTCCGTTCGAGCCGTTCTTTTTATTCTTCTCTATTATTGAGTAAGCATAGTATACTTTGTACTCGTCGTCATATGTTCTTTTTCTCTTTTTTTCTTTTCTCGTCTTGATAATGTACTGTGTGCATTTTTTCTTTCTCTTCTCTTCTCTTTTCTCTTTTCTTTCTTTTCTTCGTTCGTCATCGTATTCGAATCAACAAATCAGACAACCTTCTACTTTTTCTTGCATTTGCTCGATCTCGATAGTTTTGTTTTCTTTGATTGTATGACGTGCAAGAGGGTATATACGATTAGATCAAGACAGAAAAAAAAAGACGAGAAATCCCTTTATATTTCACTCTCACTCATCATTATTCAGTAGCACAAATTTCAATAAGTTTAATCGATTAATCTCATTCGTTTTATACGTGTGTGTGTGTGCGCACTTTGCATACTCATTTGAACTAAGAATCATTTCAAACGTACGTTTTTTTTTATTATTAGTCCTTTAGTACAGCACACAGGTCAGAGACATGGGCGTTTTTCTTCATCTCTGTTTCTACGTGCAATTTTGTTCTAAAATAATGACGTAATTATTTTCGAGATAGAGAACGAAAGAGAAAGCTACTTTAAAGAAATGTGACATGATAACAGCACGTGAGTGTCTTATTAGAGTTAGTTGTCCTGTGATAGTTTCTTATTATTTTTCTTCTGTTTTATTGTTGATCAATTGAATCCAACAATATAAGTAGATCTTATTAGAATAATTGTTTTATTTCTAGATCTGTTTCATTTGATCAATTAATTCGAATTCAATATATTTATTTATTCAACGGTGGAAATTATCATTATCGTTTGTCTAGTCAATTCTGAAGTATTCAGGTTAGTAATTAGATATTCTCGATAGATTCGTTAGACACAATTCTTCTGACTTTTGAACAGTGAAACAGATGTTTCACATGAGAATGGACAGCAGGAGGTTCAAAAGAAGAATATTCATGAGGGAAAAAATCAGATCATTTCAATAACATCTATCAATGATCCGTATTTATTTACACTTCTTTGTCTATCAATCGATGGCTGCCATATAAAATCATAATATTGATGTTGTATTTCTATGTGTTAACAAGATGACATACTGTGAATAGACGCCAACTGAATTTCATTGGTAGTCAATGATGCCTGTTACTTTTTTTCTCTAAACATATCAAAATACGTCTTCCCTCAGGCCTCACTTGCCTTCTTTCTCACACGTATAGAAAATAAGTTTCTTTTTTTCTGTATGACACATCTATATATTTCGATCTTCATATTCATATTTTTCGTTTAATATAACGTTAAAAATATCCAAGTTAACCTCTATCGATAGTTGACATATGAAAACGTACGAAAAGTAAAAGGTGTAGGTACATTCTGCTTCGAGTATACTTTTCGTACAACAGAAATTGCGCTCTGCATCGTTGACGAAGACCATCGATTTTATTTCATAAATGTTCCTTTTTCTTTCACTAACCATAGACTGTTATTCTTTTGTTTCATTTCTACAAAGAGAGAATTCTATTTGATTTGCGCTCATTCTTTAACATTCGAACGAGTAGAGTTCAGTTTCAAAAACATAAAGATGTCTATTTATGAGTGCACATATGTACAACGAATCAAAAGCGAAAGAGAGAAGAAGAAGAAGAAGAAAAATTCTTAATATACATATATATGAATGTATATAAAATGCTGTTGTTTCAATTTCGTATGATTTATAAGCAAACGAGAGAGAGAGGAACGAAAGAAAAGAACGGGAGTAATACTTGAAAATAAAAAAAAGAAATTCTAAGTGCCTCCTTTTTTGTATGATCAAACGAAATAAGTTGACAGTAGGTGTCAGTTCGTGAACGTCTCGATTGATTCGATTCTCATTTTGTAATTTTATTTTCCAGGTAATCACCAACCGATGTCCAAAGTTCTTTCAAGGTTTGTTTATCGTTAATTTCATTTTGATTTTATCTACAAGCGTCGTTTTTCGTTGCAGTTAAGTTTCTTTCCACGATGCCATCATTGTCCGCATTTGCTCGATTATTTGCACGTGCTATCAGTGGTACCGAAGCCGAAAATATTCTTTTTCACAGTCTAATACGTTTATCATCGTCATCGGCTGTTCATTTGACACATTCAGCGACCCATCGTCTTGCTATTACACATTCATCACCGGCTATTCGACGTGCTGTACATCTAGTCACTGCATCATCGGGTTATTCAAGTCGTGATAATGATGAAAAACTTAAAATACAACAAACAGACAGTTATGGTGACGATGCTTTCTTTGTGACGAAGCACCGAATCGGAGATTTTCTTGGTGAATAATAATAAGAAATGAAATTCATTTTCGACGAAGTTTTAATGAATAAATTTGTAGGAGTTGCGGATGGTGTCGGAGGCTGGCGTGAACATGGTATCGATCCTTCCGTATTCTCTCGATCTCTGATGGACACATGCAAATCCCTGATTGATAACAAACTTATCGATTTGAATCCTTCGACATTGAAAGAACTATTGTCCAAAGGTTACAAAGAATTACTAGAAGATAAACAATGTATTGTTGGTAAATTCGAATAAGATTTTTTCGGACATAGGCTATGTTTGGTATCTGATTTTTAGGAAGTAGTACAGCGTGTATTGTGGCGTTGCATAATGAAAAACGAATCTTACATACAGCCAATCTAGGTGATAGTGGTTTTGTTGTTATAAGAAAAAACGCGATTGTACATCGTTCTCAAGAACAACAGCATTATTTCAATTCTCCATTTCAATTAGCTATTCATCCCACAATCAAAGATCCACGATTGATTGCTGATAGGTACGAACAAGAGTCTTCTATGTTTTTCAATTCAAATATAAAATTTCCGTAGAGAAAGAAAAGAAAAAAACTGATGACTAAAAGTAAATAAAACGAGACTTTAGACATAAGTTTTGCATAAATATTATTTATTTATTTTATTTGTCAAAAATTGAGTTGATTTAATAAATTCGTTGTTGTTTTCTTTGTTTTAGTCCGGATTTAGCATCAGTAACTTCGTTTAATGTCGAAGAAAATGATATTCTTGTTATTGCAACTGATGGACTGTGGGATAATCTACCCGATACTGCCATACTCGAAGAAATTAAAAAAATAACGGTAAATTTTGAGCAAATGTCCTTTTTGCCTAGATATTAATAACTGTATCAGGTGGTGGTTTCACTTGTTTTTTGCCGTGTTTACGTTGAGAAGATAGTTCGACTAATGATAAACGATCTTGTTCGAAATCATTGTCGTCGAAAATACTTGACGAATGATTATCATAATCTGAATCCGTTTGAGACAGATCGATACTTCGATTTCGTCGAAAGATCGGCGGAGAATCCGTAAGATTATCTAAGAAAAGAAAAAAGTCGGTCAATAGTTTTGTTTTTTGTTCGACTACCATCTTTTGGTCCCGACGAAGCTTTTGTCGATGATTCAGCATCGATATCTTTCATTGGTATATCATCGAATGGAGATATAATAACCACACTCGATGGTGATTTAAATAAAACACCATTATTTTCATCATCGTTTTCTATCGATAATCGTTGAATCATTGCTAATTGCCTTCGTTTAGCATACGATCGTGATAGATTTATTTTACAACGTTGAACAAGACCGAGCAGAGTACAAGAAAATAAAATAAAAAATACCATTCCGAGCATAGGTGCTGCGCCAACAAACGCAGCAAATATCCATTTTGGAATGTATACATTCATCTTGCGAAATAAATATTCCTACACTTGCACTTGTCAGTTCTTCTGTTTTGTTGGAGAAATGTTTAGATATATCGTGTTGAAGAACTTGATAGATTGTTGTTTTGATACGTGAAAGACGACGACGACGAAGAGAGAGGAAAAAGCACCGAGAGATATTTTCTATCTAAAGAGAGTGTTTGTCATTCATTCATCATATTTATTTCATTGCCGCATCTTGTTATTTGATTGTAGAAGACACACTAACATAAAATGTCTTATCTCGATATTTTGCTTACGTTGAGTTTTTTCTTCGCCTACTGTCGTTGTTGTTGTTGTCTATCGGAGTTGAATGACAAACGAGAAATCGTCGTTTTTTTTCTGAGAAAGAGAAATTTGATTAGAAACCGAATATAACAACAAATAGAAAATGAGAGGAAATAGAAAAGCCGATGAATGAATAATTCCTTGGGAATTCTATTGTTTTTTTTTCAGTTCAATTATGGTTGTATCATTGTTGACTTTCGTTTTTAGGATCCAACGTTGGAGAATTTACAACGAATAGCACAAAGTTTAGCTAAACGTGCGTTGATTAATGGTCATGACCCGACTTACTATTCGCCATTTGCTCGAAGTGCCAAACGATCATTGGGAATTAATATTTGTGGTAAGATAAAGAGAAAAACAATTTAATCCCTTTTTAATTAAACAAAACTAAAACAAACGAAGAAAAATTCGCAAATAACATGAGAACAAACAATTAATCTTGTATTTTGACAGGCAGATGTTTTTTTCTTCATTTACAAAAATTAAATTGAGATTCGAAAGTTCTACAAATGAGCATTAGCATTAATAATAATCAAGTGCTTTGAATGAGTTATGAAATGATTAAGTTAATCACAGTACATCAGAGAAGGTCATGATCGAAGGGCAAATGACTCGATGAGATGAAGATAAAAAGCGATTTGAAACATATGTGATTAACATACAAGAATAATTTCTTTGCTATTCTTAGTTCTCGAAGGAGTAAAAGAACGCTAACGTGATGTTTATCTCCCATTTTTTTTCTTTCGTTCTAGGTGGGAAACCAGATGACGTCACGGTATTACTTGCCATTGTGAAATCGACGAATCTATGATTCTATGTACATATAAATACGAACGAACTAGATTCTCAATCGGCAAATGCTAAACATGGTGCTATGAAAAATATACACACGCACATTTTTTTTTCGGTTTTTCTCTCTCTCTTCCTTTTTCTTTTCTTGTGTCGATTCATTCTCCCTTCCTTTTTTCTTCGTCTATTTCGTTTTGTTTCAATCTAGTCGTGAGTCTAATATGAAATAGTTTCTAGATTTACGTAGCTAGACATCGCTCTTTAGCCTCTACACATGTACTTTCCAATCGAGCTTTACTTAACTTAACATCAAACAATCATTATTCTAAAATCGAATTTGTCAATCTATCGCTACCAATAAAATCTGTTTGTTCGTTTTTTTGTTTCTTTACTGTTGTTCTTTCGTTTTGTTTTTCTGTCTCATGCAAATCTTCCCGATGCGTACTGTGTATGTAGTTTCGGCGACCGTTGATTGTTATTCATTCTAGTTCTCTCACTCTCACAGAGTTTTTTTTCTTTCATTTCGTATAAAAAAAAGGAGAAAGAAAACTCACGATTTCAATTTATTATAGAAAAAAAAATAGAAAAGATAAGTCAAATGCAGATAACACGAGACTTTATAAGAGATTGTTCACAAATACTTGGACGATTCGATGATGTTCGCATTGAAAAACTTGTTACACTCTATCAACATCAAAGTTCGGGCTCGCAATTGAATCTTCTATCGAGTGAAGTACGAGAAAAATTCGAACATTTATTAAGTATTCAACGTACAGAACAAACAAACTATGATACACCATTAACAAGAATTGAATTAGCTGTACTAAATGATTTTAAACAGAAATATTTAGCTGAACCGATCATAAATCCTGAGAAACAACAAACGAAAACAAATACTCATCTGTGTCTTAACGATGAAATCACATCAGCTTATTGTTATCTATTTGCACAAATTGGTGATCGAATGAGTAAATCGAACTTAGACGGATTGAAATTTATGTTAAATATAAGGATGTCAGTTTCACCTGATAATTTATTTGATATTTATCAAGCATCACGTGATGATGAAATCGTGAATTTTTTCAATCAAATATATACTTGTGGATATTTTCAAGAACGAAATGTTATTATTATTGAATTGATTGTTTCGTTTCAACCATTTATTAAACGATATAAAGAATTTCTCATTCTATTTCAAAAACATTATCAATCATCGTCAGAGAATGGTGCGCAATATAGTCAACTAGATGCAATTATTAGCAATGAAAATAATCAACGAACACCACCACCACCACCACCACCACAGATATCTCCAGTGAAAACAGAGAATCGACTTTCGATTGAACGAACTTCTCAAGTTGTAGCAACAATAGTTCCTTCTCCTGCTGCTGCTGCTAGTCGACCGGAAAAACAATCTACATCTCCATCAGCAACAACTGTAGCAAAACCTAAACGAAAAGGAGTGTGTGTTATTATAAATATTATGGCGTTTTCAGTTAATGGTAGTATTCAACAAAACAAACGTGCAGGATCAGAGAAAGATGTCGATCTTATTCGCTCCGCATTCTGTGAACTAAATTTTACTGTTCTACAATGTGGATTTGATTTTAAAGAAACGCATATCAAACAAGCGTTGGAAGAAATCGATAATCCAAAAATTTACGGTGATTACGACTGTCTTGTTATGTTTATCATGTCACACGGGTAAAAATCATTTTCAACTAGTATGTTGTCCATTGTTCTCCTTGTTTTTTGTTTAGATATTTGCATTCGTTTTTCACCGCCGATGAAAAACCGATTGCCATTCGAGATATTGTCAATCGTTTCTCCGATTCATCACCAACGACAATTTGGAAAGGTAAAACTCGAATGTTTTTCATCCAAGCTTGCCGTTCGCCATGGCCGAATCAACAGCAACCCAAAGGTCTCCAAGGTGTCAAACTCAATGATCTATCACCGAAAATGCTCGTTGCTTTTTCATGCAGTGAAGAAGAAGCATCGAAACGACTGCCTAAAACTGGCTCAATTTTCATTCAAATACTTTGCATTATGATCCTTCGATATGGTCATTGGTAGGAATTCGAAATTCGAATTCAATTGAAAGTTTTCCTTTTGCTTTGCGTTTGTTTAGTTATCGTCTGCAAAATATTCTTAAGTTAACTCATACGTTCGTAGTTTCATACGACGAATTGTGTGAAGAATGTCAAGGCAAAGCAACAAATCCTCAACGACCGGAATATCTTGAACATAAATTTGATGAAAATTTTCGATTCTCAACAAAATGTGCCTACGATAATTGTGATCAATGGGCTAAAGATACTCGATATAATATGATTTTATCAGATCGTATTTGGAATGGTCTGTACGACCGAGTATTTAAAAGTAAACCGGTAAATCGTAATTAATATCTCAGTATTTATTCTCTTTTCTTTTTAAAAATACAATATTTATTGAATAAATCATTTATTTGAAAGATTTCTTCAGTGAATTGTATTCATTTATTAAGAAAAATCTTTTTCGTTTCGTCGGAGATTTTCGTATATTCAGTGTCGAGAGAAAAACGACAAAAAAACTGTTTCGGTTTATTCACGTGAAGGTGAAGCTCTAGACGAAGAAGAAAAAAAAATGAAGAACTACAGAAAATCAACAAAAAACAAACAAAGAAATAATAGTTTATCAAATAAATCTTTGAATTCATGTTTCAATAATTTCTTTGTCGTTCAAACGAAGAATATTCATTCAACTAAAACAAATCAAATGAATTTTTTTTTCTTCATAAATTCTTTAAAAACAAGCAAACAAACAGACTTGTCGTAATCGTTGTGATTTTGCCCATTCATAAGGAATTCGTTGATTGAAATTCGGAAGACGAGTGTCTCTCAATGGCTCAACACGTTTCTCTCGTTTAACCGATGGTTTGTAATATGAACTTGATCCATTACAATTCTTTCCATCCAAACGATCTGTACAGCCTTGTTTTTTATCGTTGAAGATTGTGCCTGGTGGACATAGAAAGATATTATCACGATTTCCAACGCAAACATGATAGATGTTACACCAATCGAAATCAGCAAACATATTTTGTTGATCTTTATTTAGACAGTCAAAACGTGTTCTAAATGAGAGATTCGAAAGAAATCATGTCGAGAGATTGAGCAATGAATTGCATACGGAAATTGTCCGGTTGCATCGACGCCTTCGAATAGAATCGATGCTTGATCGTTTTTCGGTTTCGATCGAAGGAATGTTCGGGGAGTTAAACAGAATGTACCTTTGGGATCATCGTTTGAATCACCTTGATAATCACATTCTTTTTTCTTTTCATTGAAAACTAGGCCAGCTATTCAAATGTCAAAAATAGTACAAAATCAATGTTTGAGGGTGTTATTTTGTCTACGTACGACTGCATTCCATAGTCACGCCAACGCCTTGTTCGTTGCATTGCAGATAAAGATCACAGTAACGTTGATGTTCGAATAAACCAGCACCCTTCGTGATACAAAATTCCGAACGTAAATTCGACATAATATCGGTTTCAGCTAATTTCTCAGCGAAAAATCTATTGGCAAAAAATACAAAATAATTTATAATATTGTGACATTTGAAATTTGCTTTTCTTACAAAGCTTTTCCATTGCAATTAACTCCATCAGGAACTCGATCTTGTGACCAATCACATCGACCTTTAGTTGGTGTTTCTTGTCGCCAGACCTATTACGAAAGAAATTCTTGTTTTTTTTTTGTTGAAAACTTTATCTCTTTAACTTACTAATCCTCTTGAACAATATTGAATAGTATCAAAACCACCATGACAATTATGATAAACATTACAGTAATATGAATCAGCATAATCTCCATTTTGTTTTAACATACAGAATTTTGTTGATCGTCCTCGAGTATTATTCGAACCAGGACGTACTTCATCATCAAGGCCTTCCGTATCTAATCAAACGATACATTTCAACATTCGAATTGATTTTGTCTTTAGAAAAAAAACAACTCATAAACTCCTACCGATTAGTTTTTCTCGTCCTTTACAATCGACATTATCTTCCCAATCGCATTCCTTCGTTTCTTCATTAAACATCAATCGATTCGGACATCGTTTTGGATAATCCATAGCTGCTTGACATTGATGAAATATATTACAAAATCGAATATCCGGATAGTTTCCATCAGGCTAGATTGTTTTTCGTTTCAATTTAAAAGCTATTTTCATGCGAATTCGAATACTTACTAATCGTTTACAAAAATTTTCTTTGATACCTTCCCACATATAATCCGGCTTGCCTTTACAATCAACATTAATCGCCCAATCGCATTCGTTTTTTTCAATTGAATATCTTAAATTGTTTTGACAAGTAAAAACAACATCTTTACCATTTTGACAGATATAATATCGATTACAATATTGTTCATGAGCAAAATTTCCATTCGGCTAAAATCGATCGAAAAAAAAAATAAAGAAAAACTCGTGAATCTTTCCTCGTTACTTTATCTGCACAAAATCCATTATTATCTTCGCCTTCGAGTAGAATATTTCCACCTTTACATTTCGTTGATTCAGGCCAATCACAACGTTTTAACGATTCATTAAATACTAATCGTTCTGGACAACGTAATTTAACATCAATATCTGCCATGCATTGATGATAAACATTACAATCTAGACAAATAAATTATGCAAAAAAAAACAAATGTTTTTTTTTCAGAATAAAAGAAAAAAAAACGAACATAACGGATCGATGTAATATCCATCGGTTTTCTCCATACAAAACAAACTTGATTCCATCGAAAGTGCAACTAGTGTTCGTCCAGAACATTGAACTTTATTTGACCATTCGCATTTTTGTTGTATATTATCCCAGAATAATTGATGTGGACATTGACGCATATTATCAGCTCCGGATTCGCAAACATGATAGACATTACAATATTCTTCATGAGGATAAGATCTATTGAATTTAAATAAAAGATAATTCTTTTCTTTGTGTCTTTATCCACGCAAATGTCTATTATTGAAAATGAAAATTTGTCTCGATTTAATTATCTTATTAGATCAATAGACGAGATTTGAATAGTGTGTATACTTTGTATTGAATGTATAACAAGAGAGAGATTATGAAGTAATTCATTTGTAAGACGTAAACATATCTCGGATTACTTATGAAGACGACCGACGAAAATAGAAAGAGAAAAGAAAGAAAGAAAGAAAGACGACACAATCATTTGTTTGTGTTTTTGATAATATGATAATAAATGAGATGCTATCCTTTTCTTACCCATCGGATTTTTCTGTACAAAATGTTGAATTAAATCTGTTTTCATTGGGTAACATTTTTCTTGGTGGACCACAACGAATTGATGATGCCCAACCACATTCTTTTTTATTGTCATCCCATTGTAATTCACCTGTACATCGAACGACATGATCTGTACCACCAATACAATGATGAAAAGCATTACAATAGGTGTCAGATGCATAACGACCATCTTGTCGATTTGTACAGAATGATGTTTTACCACGAACAACAGGCATTGTTTTACCTGTACAATTGACATTTGTTGTCCTATACGAGAGAATAGAAATTTAATCAATTGAAAAGATTTGAATAGGATATGATTTTGTTTACCAATCACACATTTTCTTTTTCTCATTCCAAGCTAATTGATTGGGACAGTGTTCAATATAATCAATACCAGCGAGACAATGATGATATACATTACAATATAATGGATCTTCGTAATATCCATCAGAACCAAGAACACAGTCAAATGTTCCATTGGCAATGTGTGGCTGTGATCGACTCATAGAAGTGAATGGAGTAATTCTTCTAGTACTAGTAATAGTCGATTCCGTTGTTGTTGTTGATGTCGTCGTTGTGGTCGTCGTCGTAGTAGTAGTAGTTGTTGTTGTTGTAGTTGTCGTTGTTGTGGTGGTAGTAGTAGTAGATGTTGTAGTTGTAGTTTTGGTGGTGGTAGTAGTACTAGTCGTTGTAGTTGGAGTGGTAGTGGTAGTAGTAGTAGTAGTCGTCGTCGCAGTCGTTGTACTTGTAGCTTTTCTTGTTGTTGTCTTAGTAGTAGTGGTTGTTGTTGCTGTTGTTGTCGAGGTAGAAATTATAGTATTCGCACCATTGAGTTCATTATCTATGTCAAGAAAAGCTGATAGTCGTGATCCACAATTAACATGTGATGCAAGTTCACAATCACGAGAGATTTCAGAAAACAGATAACCTTCCGGACAAAGTGATGGCTCCGGTAAACCAGATTGTGTACATGTAAAATACATATTACACAAACGTTGATCCGGAAAACGAATACCAGTCACGCCTTCCGGACATGTAAAACCGATTTGAGCAAGCAATGATTGAATATTAGGATTTGGCAATGGTGCAAGTGCGGGCGTAGGTGCTAATGTTGGTGAAGGTTGTAATTGTTTAAAGGGTGGATAGGGTGGTCCTGGAGCAATACCATTTTGTCTATGAATCGTTCGCATTGTCGTAGGAACTTGATGTCTTATATGATATGGTGGTTGAGTATTTGGTAATTTAAAGAATACATTTGATAGAGTAGCTCGAATAGGTTTAAAAGTTGATTTTGTCGTCGGTGGTGTTGCTCTTGTCGTTGTAGCTAAAAGAAAAAGAAATAAAATAATTGATATTGACGCCGAAAACAAATTAGCTACAAGTTGTCATGAATTTTGTAAAAGAAAAGTAATGAGGTGTTTGCGGAAGATTTTGATAGAAACTTGGGCTTTGCTGCCATCGATGATTGAGCATTGGATATGTTTGTCCATGAACATGTAAGCCAGCTTGTGCTGCTGCTTCAGCAAGTATAACTGAATCAGCTGCCGATGGTTGCATGTATTCCGTTTGATTGAAAGTAATCGTTGTAAGATTTCGTTGTAATTGTGACCATATATCGGATGGAAGTGAATGTATCAATGATTGCATCATTTTTTTATCTGCTAAATGTTGAGCTTTTTGTTCTGCTGTTAGATTATTTTCATTGAATTGTGCACTACGAATGAAATTCTTACGAAAAAGACCAGTACGATTTAATAAATGTAGAATGAAATCTGTTCTATCGTTAGTTTTTGCGACAGCTGGTATTTCTGAAGTTTGATTAGATACTATTGTCATTTTTGTTACATTATCATTCGAAAACAATGTTGAACTTGTTTGACCTTCTATAGAATCGATTTCGATTGATGATGACGACGAATATAAAATGTTGTCAATATTAGCCGAAGTCATCATGTCATTCATTGGACTAGTTTGTTCCATTTCTGTTGAAGTCATATTCATTACTACAATTGCGTCAGTTGTACTTTCACTGTCCGTTGTTGTTAATACAGTTGTAGTCAATGTCGTCGTTGTTGAAATACCGATATTATCAATATCATTTGGAATTGCTGTTGTGTCAAAAAGAAATTGAATCGATGGTGTTGATGTTGTTTGAAAAAGTTCAGATGCAAATGGATCAAATTCGTCATTGTATCGGTCGTCGAAAAAATCACTCTGTTGAAAGTGTTGCTGCGATGATGATGCTGATGCTGGTGTTTCTTCACCATTCAAATAATCAAGTGCTTGCAAATAATTCGGAATATACACTGATTGATGCTGAGCATTGAGTGAATCTTATCGAAAAAGAAAATATTTTTAGCAAATTTTTTGCATGAGAACAAACTTACTTGTAATGAAGTATAAAAAGATAATAGAAAAAGAACAGTACCACCATTTCAACATTATTGGAGATGTTCAATTGATCAATACAATAAAAAAAAAGAAAGGAAAGGATATGATAATGAAGTCGACGATGACCGGCGACAGCGGCCTAATCAAGTTGTTGTGTGTGCGGATGCAATTGCTCGAATTTCCCTCTTCACGCGCTCGAGTATATTCTTTCCCTTACGTTTACTCCCTTTTCGTCGTTTCTTTTTTCGTTTTCGTATAGTCTCTGTTCTTTATATGTATATGCGATTGTTTGTTTTACACTCAATGTTAATTGTGAAGAGAGATGAGGGAGCTCCAATGTCCATCGTATATGTGTGTATAACGACGAGAAGAAGAGAGAGAGAGAGGGAGAGGGAGACGTACTAAGAATTGATATCCGAGAAAAAAAAGAAGAAACAAAGAAAGAAAGATGATCGCCTATCGTTTTCGTTTCGATGTTTTGTTCTCACTCATCGGATGATTGTTTTTTTGCAAACATACTCAAATTGAACTAGTCAAAGTCATTAAATGTATAAATATTGTTGAATTGTCGCATGAGATCGAGGAAAAGAATTAAGCGTGCGAGAGAGAGAGAGAGAGAGAGAAGTGACATTGAAGAGATCATGTTAGGCATTAAGTGTACAAAAGAGAAAGTTCCGCACGTCACCGTGATAAGTCTTTTCGTTCACGATTTATTTTAATATCGTAAACTGTACTCAACGGTAGCAAAGGTCGAGGTGGCTTAAAGCTCGTGTACACGTTTGCAAACATGATTATTGTCGAATTTTCTCTCTCATTTTGTCTTCAATGAATGTCAAAAGCTAATAGGTGATGTAAGATGGATAAAAGATTTTACTTTTTTTTACACTACAGATTTTTTTTCTCAACCTTTTATACATGTTAATATATTTGCTCGTTTTACATGACATTCAATAAAATCTCAAGCAGATTATGATTTAACATTGTGATTCGGTCAAATTTCTCATTAAAAAAACTAAATATACAACCAATAAATCTGAACTTAATTTATTTAACCAATTCAGCTGTAGTTTTTTTTTTCTATTTTATCATGAAAAAAAATGACAGAATATTTTGTGATAGTCACGGTTATTTGCTCATAGAGGCATGCATATACACACATGAAATATAATGTTTATGAATCAAACATGCTTTGCATTTTTTTCTTCCTTTTTTTTTTGTTTGATCATATATTTTTTTACGACCAATGATACTGAAATGCTGCAGCTATCAATCAATTGCTTGTTTTTTTCTCGCTTGTTGCGGCTGCTTGACGCGTTACGTTGTCCTTGGTTTTATAATTTTTTTCTCTCTTTTCATATATCAATTTGCGCAGTTGTGTGAAGATTTTCATCGGAGATGTATCTTCAAAAAAAGTTTCCATTTTTCTCAAAAATATGAAAACACCGACACGAATAAGCCAATCGTATTTTGTACCTACGCAAATAACTATTATCTAACTAACACCATTGATTCATATGACTAATCAAGGTTTTTATGCTTGTATTCGATTGTAATCAACGGATAAGTTCTGTCTCATTCGTGAAGGTAAATACATAATACAATAAACAGTTGTATATTGTAGATTACTGTTTTTCTTTATTTCTCAATGACGCTTTAAATCAAAACAAGAAGACGATTCGACAAAGAGACGAGATTTCGAATATGACAGCTCTAGTACCGCGCGGTTTTGGTAGTTATCCAGCATATCAAGTTGGTCTACCCAACCAGTATAATAATCAATATTATTATTATGGTGGATATGGTAGACAACCTATTTCGTTTGCACCTCATTATCCTGCTCAACCGGTATATCAACCACCGATGAAACATAACGATAGATATGCACCAGTACCTTATTTTGGTCCAGTGAAAGTGAAACAGCCTGGTTTAGGCACTTATGCACTGATGCGTTTTAATCAACTAGATGAACAGTATCGTTACGAGCAGTATTTACGACAGCTAAAGAAAATGGAGAAATCATATTGGAAAATGCAAGCGAATAATATTCCACCGCAAATGTATTCGAATGAAGTGTTCGTCAATTATATAAAACAAACGAAATTCGTACCGTATCCGGTTTATATTAACTCAAGAGGAGCAGTAGTTAATGCCGGTGGAGGTCAAGGCTTTTTTGGCAGTCAAAATGTTCCAATTAGTAATGCTGTGAGTTTACCACCCAAAATTCGAGTTATTTTCATACCAACTGGACAATCGTATGCACATCAACCTTACACAGGTTCTTTGGTAAGTTATTTCATTGTTCATATAACTGTATTGATTTATATTATTTAGGCAATGCCACCTTTTCTTTACAATCGTATGGCACAACCTCTCTCTTCATTTCCAGTGCCACCACCACTTCCACAAGTCGCGTCATTGCCTCTAACACCAGCTGTTCAACAAATAGTTGCGCAACGTTATAGCAATCCAGTTGCTGTTCTACCATTTCCTTCAAACTGGCCAGTATCTCAACCAGCGATACCCAGTTATGTACCAGCCATTCAACAGCAACAACAATATGTTCCACCAGCTCCACAAATGTATACTTCACCACCGATTATTAATATATCTCCACCTGTTTCTGCTCCTACATATGCTGTCGCGCCATATTCAGCAGCTCTTCCTCAACAGCAACAACAACAACAATATGTGCCACAAGCTCCTCAAACGTATACTTCACCACCGATTATTAATATACCTCCACCTGTTTCTGTTCCTACATATGCTGTCGCGCCATATTCAGCAGCTCTTCCTCAACAGCAACAACAACAACAATATGTGCCACAAGCTCCTCAAACGTATACTTCACCACCAATTATTAATGTACCTCCACCTCCTCCAACTTTCGTACCATCTTTTCAACCGGACGCACAGATACCAATTGGACCTCCACCTCCACCTCTTGCTGCTGCTGCTCCTGCTTCTTATTATCAACCTGCTCCACAAGCAAATTTTCCGGTTTCAGTTGCATCTGAAAGCTCTTCATCATTATCCTCATCAATAAATGTGCAATCGTCTTCATCAAATTCGAATACAGTTTCATCAGCATTAGCTGTACAACCAGCAGCACCTCAGTATTCTTATAATACCTATCCAAGTATCTGTCGTGCATGTCCACCTGCACCACCACCACTTAATATACCAGTTACCGGTTACTGTTGGATACAACATTGTTCTGCTTGTCACCATGTACCGTTAGCTAATTCATATCCGAATAATCGACCAGCTGGTGGTCGAAATACTCCATTGCTTCGTCAGTCAACGGTACCTCAATATGTGCCTGAACAATCGTATCAACATTACCGTGCTACTGATCCACCAGTTATGATGCGTCCTTGGTTAAGAAAAACACCTCCACTTCCACCTGGAGCTGTTGTTATTTCCGACGAATATGTCTACAAAAATGGTTCTACTGCACCACATAGTTATTCTCAAAGATCATCAAGACGAAGTGATCGTAGTCCTCATAAGAAATATCGTTCAACAACTACTACAACTACAACACGAACAGGATATGGAGCAAATACATTCAGTGCAAGAAGTATGTCACCTAGAAAAGCATATTATAACAACAACAATAGTACGAATCCGAGTACAAATGCATCACAATTGCAACGATCTAACGGTTTGAAAACTGCTCAATCACCTTCAGCAAGCACTACATCAAGTAATTTATCCAGTGAATATGAACGAATAACAATACCTCCTACTATACAGACACAAAAAACCGCAATGCCTGGACCGATAGCTCGCGAAGCTCGTAATGTTAATCTAAAATACAATTATCAACCACAAGAACTTCCAACAGTTTACAATGTAAACCCTTATTTAAAATCAAGTAGTGAAGCGTCATCATTATCTACCAATACTGAACGTAAATTTCATGATCGTTCTCCATATATGAAAAACAGCAATTCAATAGCATCTAGTACAGAGCAGGAAGACGATAAACCATCTCGTCCTCCTTCTCATTTGAAAAAAGCCATCAAAAACAAAGTACTTGTCATTCGAGAATTTACAACAAATTCTCCATCAACAATTAGCACTATTTCATCGAATATATCATTTAGTATAATTAACAAAGATGAAGATTCACTTTCGATCACAAGTACCATAGACGAACATAAACAAGAAGAAAACGATACTCTTCAACGTCATATATTTTAATTTATGAAGAGGAATAACAACGTCTTAATTACGTTGCTTGTGTGTGTGTTTTTTTTTCGTTTGAAACTAAATAATTACTTTTTTTTTCTCGACAAGGTTAGCTCAACGATATTTAACGCTAGTCCTTCAGTAACTAAATTAGCAATTAAGTTTTTTTTTGTTTATTTTTTATTCGAATAAATTGCTGATTAAAAAATATACGTAATTGTACGAGAGTCTGTTCTGGTTAAAATATGTATGAATAGGCAAAATAAATTCAAGCAAAAAGTTTTTCTTCTGATGATTGTTTATTGGTACAGTGTATCCTTAACAAATTTGATCGCATGTAGGCGATTGATTTTGTTGAACTTGAGGTTGTTGTTGAGGAGGATTGTAATCAGAATTTTGACCCGTTGGTGGAAATAATTGAAATGCTGATTGTTTAGCTACTTCTTTAACCGGTGGAAAATTTCGATCGACAGGAATATTGATATCTGATGAATGACGAAGCAACATTGACGAACTGTAATTTTGAAGAAAGAGAAAATATGTAACTATTGAAGAACTCAATTAATACGGCGTTTTTAATACTTACTATGGTAAATTGGCTTCATACATTTTATCATTTGCTACAGGTAAAGTAAAATGTTCGACAGGATGTAGTGTACCACTACGATCAATATATTGATCACGATGTTCTTGTGAAAGCTAGAAGACAAAAGAGATTCTTTCGGTGCATACGTATCGCGAAATGACGAACTTGATGAAACTTTCGGATTTCATTTGTACGATCAACATTTGTATTATTAAGTGAATATTTTGGTATGTAAAGATATTGATCACGACTACGACGACGATCACTCATAACAAGCTCAGGTTGATGGGTATATGGAGTGGGAAAGTAACCACCTTGAAAGTTAAAAATACGCATCGAAAAACATACGCATTAATATCGTTTTGTTTACCTCGTGCATATAAACTTTGTGATGAGTTCAATGCTTCACTACGATAATCTTGGAAATATTTTGCTGTTGAATTGCCAAATGTTTCACCATATTGAAATTGAGTAGTCGGAACATGACCTTAGAAAAATCCTCGATTGTTTTTCAAAAAGAAATTAGGATAAAATACCTCGGTAGCCGGGCATAAGCGACGGTGGATAATAAGCTAAAACGAAAGAATCCTTTTCACATTCTTCTTTTCTTCAAACGGAAAACCTACTAGCATTGTACGTTGTTTGTAAAGTTCCAGCTGCTCGCGACATTCTCAAATGAATACAAGCTTCGAACAAGGACGAATGAATAGATGTTTTTCATGAAAAATACGTTTTCATTGTATCGACATTTCACTCTCAGTTGCTTGACGTTGTCCTCTGTTTCTTCACTATTCTTCTACGTCGCTAGTTAACAGAACGAACGAAACAATTGCTTTGATTTTGCGCCAAAATCTTGTTCTTTCAAATAATAAAATGCCATTTTATTCTCCGATTTCTCTTTCGACTAAATATTCATCAATTCATGATCAAAAAATTCATGAAAATAAATACAAACAATTCCTACAAACTCTTTCAAACAACAGAAATACTAACAAGAATCTAATCGATGAGAAAACTATGTGTTCTCGAAAGCAAATCTATTCTAATGAAAACTATTTCATTCAACGTCAAATTAATCAACAATCTCGACAGGATAAACGTAAACGAGAATACGAACGAATTCAAAAAGAAAATTTGAGATTCACTCAAAAATTAATTAATGCAAAAGCTTATTTAAATCGTTCTCAACAGCAGATTTTCTTTGATAAACATTGTCAACTTCGACAACGTTTACAATACTATTCCCAACATCAATCATTACCAAGAATCACGACCAAACCGATCTCACAGAAAACAAACAAATCCACATCCAACCCTCCTCCTCCTCCTCCTCCTTCGAACATTATCAATTGGAATCCGTCAGTTTCAAAAAAAATCCATTTCAAATCTCGATCATCAATATCGACATCCGAATCAAGTTTATCTGCTTTTTTTCATCTAAAATAACATCTATCTTTCGTACACATGAATGATTTATACAAAGCACCAAATTGATCAAAAGAAAACGAGCGCGAAATCATAAATATACTATATAGAAAAATAGTACACGAACACAAACAGCAAAAGACAAATCTATCAGCAATCAGTCGAATTTTTTAATGTATGCCGCCGTTGATTCATTGTCAATGGTTGCCGTCGAATAGGCGTCGTACGTCGTTTCCAAATCGGTGATGGACTTCGTTGTTGAGTATCTGACTTTTGATGATAGAGTGATTTTGTGTGTGTGGGAATCATCGTATGATAAGACCGACTTGCTGATAAACGTTGAGGTGATGTTGATTCAGTTTTGCTTAATAAATACGTTGGATCCGAATTCCGTACAGTTGTTTTCGAACGTTCGTACGAATTTTGTCGCCATTCGACTGCTGTTGCCGTTGTTGATAGACAATTATTGATCGTATTCACAAATGTTTGTGCATCTCTATTAAAACGAAAGAGTAATTACAGTTTTGTTTTCTAGTTGAAAATTACTTGTTAGCAAATCGAAAGATTGTTTTCAATCGTGTTTTTGAATCTGTTTGAATTAACTGCCATGTATAGATATTATCTTTCCTTTCTTCATTTCCTATGATTTCAACGTGAATTTCTTCGATTGGAATAAATCGAATAAATCGATCGGTTAGAATTTTATTCCCCTTAGAAATCGATAATAAATCCTAGGAAATAAGAATTGAAATGAAGACACATTTGTTTTTTTCTCTTTGTAGAATTTAAATTACTTGTTTTTTCTTATTCGATTGTTCACGTACTAATAGCAAACATCCATTACGAAAAACAAAACAAAACGTTTTCAAACGTTGATGATTTTTGTTGAGAAATGAATGATTATTTATCCAATCGAGTTCACCATAAACATATAAATCCGGTAGATTCAATTGTAAACTCTATTTATATGTATGTATGTGCGAAAAATATTATTAAAATCGTCAAAAAAAATGATTTACTTTATTATGTTCTTCACTGTAAACTTTGGTTATATGTTCAAATGATTGTCCATAATCTTCGTAGAGTTGTTGCATCCGATTCATATATTCTGCTATATTGTTCATCATAGAAATGGCTTGATTTAATTTGACTAATTCAATAGCTGTCGATTGATCATCAGATAGATTATTTTCATTGTTATTTTCTGTTGAATAAGTAAGCATTTGTTGTAGAAGTAATGGATATTTAAGAATACGTTGAACTGGTTTGATTAAATACGATTGAAACGATGATGAATGTTGATGTCGTGGATTACGTGCAGCAAGAAATTCTTTCAAATGTTGATTATTTTGATGAAGATCGAGCAAACGATTCATGCGTAAATGCATTGCACAAAATGTTGAATAGAGTTTAAAATATTGACAATAGGAAAGAAATGTTTCCGATATTGATATGAGAATGTGACGAAATTCATGGAGTGCATTGTAAGCAAGTATTTCAGTTGGAATATTCGTGTCCAATCGAGTGAGAAATGTTTGTTGCAATTGATGAATAGATTTAACACTGACATAGAGCGATTCGATGGCGTCAGCAGGTAATAATTTCGAATCATCACGCAATGGTTCGATGTATCGTTCGATTAAACGTTGCATATCCTAAATAGACAATCGATACACGACGATTTTGAAAAGAAATAAATCATACTTGAACGTATGAACGTTCGGTTTCGATTAATTCGAAAATAACTTTACGTAATCGTTGTGCATTGGAAAGTGTTTTGATACGTGATGATGGTGGTGGTGGTGGTTGTTCGATATTTGTTTGTGATATTGTTGCCATGGGACGACAATATCGACTTAGTTCATCGACATTTTTGAATAGACGTTCTAATGCTGATGATGATGGATCATTTTCTTTCGAATCTTTACGGGCTAATGGAGGAAGTTCAATAGATGATGCTGAATCGGGTTTAGGAACGATTAATTCACGTAGTTCTTGACGTGATAAACGTTCGATACGACGAGGTGGCGGAGGTGGACATATGAGATTCTGAATAATTGAATGAGAAAAATCTAATGTTCGATTTGGATCATGATTTTCTTCGGACAATCTATTCGAATTTAAGCAAAAAACAAAAGTTCTACTATTTATTTTTAGTTTCTTCGACTAACCTCGATGATCGAAGTGTTAGAACAATTGGTATTTGATTAAAATACCGATCAATCGTATCCAAATCAAGATCTTGTACAATCGAATTATTAATAATAACAATTTCATCGTCTTTTCTCACTCCTTCAAATAAAATTATTCTTCAATCATTTCATCGAATTAATTTCTCTCTTTTTACCTAATTGTTCACTTTCACTATTCACTTTTACATCGCATACAACAACTTGTAACGAAGATTCTTGATGTAATTCTGTCGCTACTTCGATACCGGATAGTTCAAGTGGCTTATTCAATGTTATTTGATAGACGATCTTTCGTCGTATATCAATCGATGAATAATTCTACGAAAATGCAAATCGATTGACTTTTGTTTTCGATTTTCGAATTCTTACGAGATGACTAAGTTTTTCACTTCGATTTGGTACGAAACTATGCAACGAATTCGAGTCAAAACAAAGAAAATAATCATCGAATTGCAATCCTAATTTATCCGTTACACGTTTTAATAATTCACCAACAATTGTCGTTTCATTGATCGAAACAATAGTTCTCTAGAACAAAAGAAACAAAATCGATTTGTTTGGCTATTAAAGATAACAATGATTGACACGTTCGTTTAACATTACGAACTCTCTCGAGCCTATTTAACAAGTTAATGAGGTCTATCTGACAAAAACATATCTGCTCATACCATTTGAGGACTTGAATCACATGTCACCATTTGTAAGACAGTTTGATCTGTAACTGTTGATGTTTGCGGAGATTCAATTGGATTAGTTGGTGTTGATAAATAACATTTCGTTTGTTGTTGTTCATCATTAATACTCGTATTGATTAATTTCGTTTTTTGCTTATGACGTTCTAATCGTCGACGTGCGGTTACACATGCGTAGAAACTACACGGAGTAAATGTTGTTAATTTTTGCAATGCTGCTTTAGTTGTTGGACACACTTGACCAAGTAAATCTTTTGGATTGGGTAATTCACGATCGTTTGCTAATGCACAAAGGCAACATTTATGACGAAATAGATCGACATGAAAATTTTCGAGATTTTTCTCCCAAAGATCGACTTGTTTCGATATGAGTAAGCGAATTTTTTGATTTGTTGTTGATTTCAATTGTAAATCGCCTAGTTTTCTCATTTTATTTTCACGTTCAATTGAATCTTCTAATTGTTCGATGATCGTTTGTAGAGAATGTTCATTCATTTTCAAACAACAACACGAATGAATATTATGAATCCATTGATCCAATTCCGATTGATCAGTTGCCTAGAATTGAAAAATATTTTCTCGTGATTTGTTTTTCTTTATTCAAATGCGACAATTAACCTGAAAACAGTACGTATCACCAGTACGAATTGTTAAACTGAATACATGTTGACGGTTAGGATGTTCAGGTAACGGATAACAAAGACACTCAATAATGCCTAAAACAATCGAAAGAATTGTTTGCTTTCGTTTCTTGCACACACACTAATCTGTGATTAGTTGGTTTAAACATCTATTCAATATGTATCTTGTCGTGTTGTTTTTATTTATATCGTTGCCCTATAAATACAATTCTCACTATGATTGATACTCAAAAATGACACAAACTGTGAATTATAATTAATCAAAATACACATATGTCAATCATTTCTAACGAAGAAAAATAAGCAATTTCCCTTTCCGAAGAAAACATCTAATTAATTTCATTATCATGAAACTCTTACCCACTGTCTTCATACTAATGAACAATGTATCTTTTCTCTCTTTTTTTTATTTATCATTTGAATGATAAACTCGCAAGTGCAAATGATCTAACAATGCTTATCTATAGTCAACTAATTTGTAAACTGAATAATGTGTAAATAAAATGAACAAAACATTTGGCAATTTATGAAAAATACTTACTGATGATCAATTTGGGATTGGTATCTAAATGATCATTGTAGAAATACAAATTTGAACCTTTTAAACCGATCCAAAAACGTTTCCATTGACGTTTCGATGCCAATTCAAGTTTACGATGTCGTCCAACAGTTAACCAATGTTTAACATGAAGCCAACTAAATTTCAACAAAGGTACTTTAGCAAGAAAAATAAATTTGAAGAAGACAAATCTATTTACCCAATTTTTTGTAATTTTAAATTTTCAAATGCATCTTCTGACAATTGACTGTCATTGTTAATAGTCGAAATCGGTAGAGTTTCATCGGCATCACCCGTTAGCTCATCATTTTCATCATCGCCATCGTTTTCATTATTCGAATCCGAATCTTATGAAGAAAAAAAAAGAAGAATTACAATTTTATTTAAATATACATTAAGGATTAGATCTGTCAAATCTTTCTTATGAAGGAGGAAAAAAAACGAATTTTGAATTTTTTTTTCAAGGTATGACCTTCGAAAGAAAATAGCAAAATTGTATCAACATTATTGTCTTATCATTGAAAAGCTCATTAATAACTCTGTGTGTGTGTCTTTCTTTCTTTTTTCTCTCTCTGAGTTGCTATTTGAAAAGAAACATACATGTACATCAATAGATGACATAAACATACCGTGTTGTTTGTCTATTTGATGATGTTGTTGAGAATGATGGAATGAATCACTACAATTGCTAAGTCTCCAACTCGAGCCGCTGTCACGTCCAATGCCACTGTCTGTACGTTCCGATTCATTGAAACTCGTTCGATTGAAATCACGATCGAGATTGTTGGTTAACGAATGATTTTTTTTGATTGTCATATAATTTAAAAGATTGTCATCGTTATTCATATTATCAAATGATTCGAGAGATGAAAGATTTCGAACTGATAAAGGTGATTGAAGTGAAATAGTAGCTTGTTGTCGTCTAAGTTTGCTCGGATTTCGTCGTATAACAACAACTGGTTTCTGCTGCTGCTGCTGCTGTTGTTGTTGTTGTTGTTCTTCATCATTATTATTATCTTTTTCGTTTTCCGAAAATATTAAATCAGCAGTTGGTAAATGACATTTATCATCATCGGAATTACTCTCATTACTGCTGCTGCTATTCATAAACATACCGCCGGACATCACCGTTTTGCTTGTCCTCGACGATTTCTTCATTCATCAGTTCGTGATATATCTGAAATATTTGAAAAAAAATGCAAATGACGAGAGAAATGGAAAGTGAAAGAAACAACAAGGTGACCGCAATTGCCATCGCTTCCTTCCATTTGACGGAAGAAGGTAGACGGAAGGAAGACGAGGAGAGGGAGACAGAGAGAGAAAGAAAGAAAGAATAGGGAGAAGAGGAGAACGAGAAGGACGTGCATGCGCGTCTGTCGCTCTCAACATCTTATGTGCTTTGATTTTAGGTTTATTTGCATCTGTTGTCGAACATATCAAATAGTAGGTGGCATTGTCGATGCAATCATGTGTAGTCAGAGGTTGTTATTATGATTATGAATATTATTTGCTCTTCGTTCTCGTTGTTGTTTTTGCTGTTGCTGTTGTTGTTATTATTATTATTTGGCATTGTTGCATCGAAATCTATTTTCTCTTTCTCGTTTTCTTTCTCGTTCGTTCGTTCGTTCGTTCTTTCTTTCGTCATTTTTTTTCATTCTAATACCATTAAGAAGAACGAGTGAGAGAATCGACGGGTGGTAATATGATAGTAGTGTGTTCAATTATTTTCGTCATTCTTTTTTCTTTCTATAATATAATGTATAGACTAGTAAATGACAAGAGAAAAGAAAAGACGAGTGATGAAAACATTCTTATACCTTCGATTCTTTGCTTTTCTATTTCGATGTCTATTTATTTGACAGTACCGAAAGAGAGTGTGCTTAAGAGAGAAAGTAAAAGAAAGACAAAAAAAACACACGTAAAACGAAAAAGAGCTGATCGAATGAAAATGATCAAAGGGCAAATAAACATCATCTAACTGTGTATTCATATTAAACCGATGACCTTGCGTAACAGTCGGTGAGAAATGTCAATAGGATGACCCTATTGTCATCATTTACCTTTTGATTCGAACTCGTCAAGTGGCTATTACTTACTTTCGTCATTTGCTTACTTCTCTGTCATCATGGATATGTAATGTTGATATAGAAATCCATCTGTTTTCATAGATGCCTATGACCTTGTTTCCTGTGATGAGAAGTGAGAAGAAATAATCGGAACCATACTCATGGTACAATGATTAAGAAGGTTATCGTTAGAATTTAATTTCGCACGACAAAAAAAAAGAAATCACCTCGAGAGCATACGTATTGAACTGAATATAATGATTTGATGAGAATAATATTACCAAGCCAAAAAGAAGAGAAAAAAACCGGTCCTAATGATAGTTTGACAAGAAAAAAAAGCAAAAAGTGTGCTAATTGATAGATGTTGTACACAAACGCATGTTTGGTAGTCTAAATATTCGTTAATCTTTGTCAACGACAGTGGTTAATCGAGGTGGTGAAGAACATATTTGTCACGTCAGCTAAGACAAAAAAAACGATCGGATCGGAAGATAAAAAACGAGAATAATACGAAGAAAAATGAGACTAATAAATATGGCACATCTTGTCAAACAAATCAACGAATAGAAAGATTAATTTAGTAACATCGTTGCTCATATTCATTCAACGATTTATATACACAAATATAATTATATATCTATTAACATTTGCGACTTTGATTTTGTGAAGAAGAAAAATTTGCTCTGAAATATTTATTGTTTCCGGTCGAAATAGTAACATTGCTTTACTTAGAATTTGAGAACGACAATGTTGAGATCGATCGTTGATCGCACTCCTATGACATCGACAGCGATAAGAAGAAAAAAATTGCAACAATGCCGTAGAAACGTCGAGTAAGCCCATGTCAAAACTGATTTCTTCGTCTGATTGATTCAATTATGGAAGCCTCCGCGGAATGTTCGACTATTTTACTAACAAGATGTCAACGAGAAAGAAGAGAAATGATTTTTTTCTTCAGCTTAAAATTCAATTTTTCATTTTGCATAATCAAAGTTTTCTTGTTTTTGTTAGCTATTCACACATCTCAAGCACGTCGTCAAAGTACACAAGTCAGTTAATGTATATCCGTCAAATTAAGAATGTGATAGAAATATGTTGTTGATTTATGAATGTGAATGAACATTCTCAATAACAACAACAACACAACAAAAAATAACAATATCAGTAGCCACAGTCATTATATTAACAGGAAGAAAAAGAAGAAGAATATTCATCGAAGGCTACTATTGATCTAGCTAGTATATTCTTGAGGGATTCACATTCATTCGTTGATTGAAATAGGCACATTGTTGAGAGCTTACATGTGCTTTACACATTGATTTGTTCTGTATTCAACTATCATCCATGGGTGAATTATCATAGACATCTTTTTTTTTCTTCTCTATCGAATTTGATCATCAAAGAATTAATCCCCATGTCAATATAAAAATCAGTGAGAAAGACCAGAGCGCAACTAGCAATGACGTAATGAAAAAAGTTCGCTTTTTTTTCTTATATTCATAACTTGTTTTTTTTTTAAAGTTAGAATCATTTTTCTTTCTTGTTTTACTGCGTTGCAATCGCGTGAAACAAAAAAACGAGTAGACTTCCATAAACACAAACAAAAAAAAGAAAAAAAAAGAGGAAAACCTGGTGAGCATACAAGATAAACGTCGTTCATCTATTTAAATCACACACACACACGCACACAAACAAACATTGAATATACAACAAAAAAACCAGAACAAAAACTGATTCTTCTTCCCTTCTTGTTATTTTTTTATTCCCACAACTCGCATAATTCTATCAGCGTGTATGTGTATATATGTATATACGAGAAGGGAGGAATTGAGTAGAACACACACACACACACACACTTACATATCGAAGAAGAAAAAGAAGAAAGAAAACCAACATAAGCAAGAAGAAGAAGATTATGAGAAACTATACAAAATAAAGAAGCATCACATCGAATACTGACTACAATAGTACACAAGAACACTGTGTGTATGTATGTAGAGAAGAAGAAGAAAAAATGAAACGAAGAAGGAGAAAGGAAAACAGATGAAATAACAAACAGTGATACAGAACTATTGGACTGTACTCGTTATGACAATTAACAAATAGATTTGTTCAATTTTATTCTGAACAACACAACGATAAGTATCCGGCGCACGTTTTTGTAAAATTTCAGATGCAAATTGACATGGTGGAAATATATGTACAACATAAGCTGGTTGTGAGGCACCGGGCAGTAAAACATTGACAATTCCGGCTGCTTTCTTCTCATCAAAATATCGAATGACACCATTTTTCAAGTTATTCTGTTGCATACGAATTTCATCTGGCGTTGAACCATTGGGTTCAGCTATTAATATACAATGATCATTATCCATTTGCATACGTTTTTGTACGCCTTCGAGTTGAGCTTGTTCTAAACGCATACGCTGAGAAATACGTAAATTATGATGCGAAGGTGTTTGCAAATTAGCTGCTGCTGCTGCTGGTAATGAGTCCGAATTCCAATAGTTCATTGATGCACGTGCAATATGCGGACTACCAGCAACTAATTGAGTTTTCACATATGCTTGATCGTTTTTCAAAATCAAGTTGCCTTGCCATTGAACATTATAGGGATCACGCGAGACTTCATTGGGTGGCGGCGGTGGTGGCGGAGCATTTATACGGAAGTAGGAATCGGCATTCGAATATAATTCGGCTAAGGCAGCAGCCGATGGATGACTGCCTGGCATGCTCATGGCAGTGAGCATCTGTTGAGCTACTGCAGCGTATGCCATGTTTCCTGGTTGATAAAGACCACTCGGTGCGCCAAATAATTCAGGTGCATCAGGATAAATTGAACGAAATTGTACGACAGCGTCTGGTGGTAGAAATTGTGATAGAGGCGATGCTTGTTGTCGCATAGCTGCAACTGTAGCAGCGTCGATTGAATTTAGTAGAGGTGATGCTTGTTGTTGTTGACTGATCACACTGTTTGCTGTTGCTGCTGATGCTGATGAAGCTATCGATGATGGGATTGTAAGAGGAATAGGAACAGGCACTGTTTGTTGAATAGGAGTCGAACGATTCGATGATGATGATGAAGTAGTCGATCCTTTGTTAGATGGTTCTCGACGGGATGCTTTTTCATGTGTTTGTGAATTTGATGATGTTGATTTTTGTTGTCCACTCGTCATTGTATTTAGTAATGGATTGACAGTAATATGACTGTTAGTACTCGGACTATTACTTCGATTGGATGATGTGCGTGTTGCTAAAGGCGGAGAACTTGATACAAGCGATGGATTTCCTGATGAATTCGGTATATTCGATGGCAGAGAATTAAATATTGAGAATGGAATAGTTGAATGATGACCAGCCGTAAATATGCCACCATTGGGTGTAAGCATATGTGGAAATCCATGCAATATTGGCGATGCTGTGGTGGATGTCGTTGGTGTTGGTACATCTGTTTTCGGTGTTGCTGAACGTTTATGTGATGTTGATGTTTTAGATGATGTCGGTCGTACAACAGCAGGAGCAACAGGATTTACTGAAGCACTCGCTGCTGTTGTTGTTGTCGTCGTTGCAGGTGTTGTTGTAGTTGTTGATGTTTTCAATGGTGATGTCGAATGACGATGTGTATCGAATATATTCAATGTTTCAGTACCTACGGTTGTTGTTGTTGTTGTCGGCGCAGTTGTTGATGATGTTAAACAAGGTGTTCGCATGACATCATGAACAATAGATGTAATTGGTTCACTAATAAGAGGTGTTGTTGTTGTTGTTGCTGGCACACTTGTTGTCAATGCACCTTTAGCAACATCATCGATAACTTCTTCGATATGCGATCGAGATGAAGTATTTGCTGATGTTGTCGTAGTTGTTGTTGTCGAAGGTTTATCAGCATTGATATTCGACGACGAAACAATATTTGATACCATTGTTATCAAATCATTTTGTTGTGTTGTTGATGTCGAAACACTTGTTGTTACTGGTGTTTGACGTGTTTGTTGATTCGTTGGACTTGGTAATGATGTTACAACGGAATAAACTGGTTTACTTATCGTCGGTGTTACACGTGCAGCGCCTTTCATTGACGGATGATCACCAGATAGATTTGCTGGATTATTATTTAACATGAGAAGACTATTAACAGCACTTAATGTTTCTTCAACATTTTCGTTCAAAGCTGACGGCGCAAGTGATGATTTAATTGAAACATGTGGAGGTAAGATGGATGTTGTTTGAATAGGTGCTGGTGTTGGTTGATGTTCGACAATTGGCAATGTTTCTTTTGATATCGGTGCAATGATAGGAGTCGATTTTTCTAAATTCGGTGTCTTTGATATTGTTTGTTGAGGAATGGAAATTGTCGAGTAAACAGCTTTGATAGCATTTTCTGTTTCTGGACTTGTTATAGACACCAATGGTATCGATGATGATGTTGTTGTTGTTGTTGTAATGGATGTTGAAGGTAATGAGACTTGATCTGTTTCCATCGATATAACTGGTGGTGGTGGTGGTTGATCAATAGTTTTTGTTGTTGTTGTTGTTGAAGATGAAACTGATTCCGTTTTTTCTTCTTTAATCAACGTATTGATAATTTGTGAATGTTTTTCAACGGGTTCAATTCTAATTTGTGATATAGTCGTTGAATCATCAGTGCTCTTTCGTAATCGTTTCGCGTCTTTATCAGTAATTGGCGATGAGGCAGACGATGTTTCCGTTGTTGACGGACGTTTTGTACTTGTCGTTGGTATCGCTGCTGCTGCTGCTGGTTCTGCAGCAGATACTTCGTCTTGTTTTTCATTCGATTTAACTGCTTTTGCATTTGTTTTCGCTTGTTGACGTTTATTCGCAGCTGTATCTTGTTTCGTTGCTCGTTTACCTTTTCCTGTTGTTTTGCCTGCAGCACGACCTGTCGCCGGACTCGTATCTTCACGTCGACTTCCTCCAATCAAATCGCTCAATTGCATGGTCTCCGGATTTAAAGTTTCATCGTCACTTAACGC
>Ga0209935_1001572_pt1 | contig 34548 bp, 30 predicted proteins | sample ThiBio_1000_plan_2_FD_183958 | JGI IMG/M metagenome (GOLD analysis project Ga0209935, IMG submission 183958) | Wastewater bioreactor microbial communities from Cape Town, South Africa - Thiocy_cont_1000_plan (SPAdes) | ecosystem: Engineered > Bioreactor > Thiocyanate-remediating >...
ATAATAAAGAACTTCATCCAATGCGAGTTATTTTTAATATCGAAGATGTAAATGAATTAACTGAAATTATCTCCAAACTCGATCAACCACGTAATCATGATATTGTTCTTCGTTATGATTACAGTCTCGGTGGTACAACAACAGCTCGTGCTTCATTGACCATCAGTGCTGAAGATGTGAATAAAATTGATTTGGAAAAGCAAGTATTCGGCGATAGTAAAGCTGAACATATGATCGTCAGTCGATCACTTATGGATAAAATAACAACAAGTATAACAACAAAATTGAGAGTCGTAGAAGATATTGGAGTTGGTGGATCATCATTTGGACAAGATTTGATTAAAGAAGAAGTTGCTAAAGCAATGTCATCTAGTGGTTATCAAAAATTTAGTTTGGATGATATCAAACAAATGCAAAATACCGACACAGATATTAGCGAGGATTTAAAAGCTGATATAATTAATTCCGTATCAGCTAGTAATGCAAATAGTGACGCATCGAGCCACCATACAATTGAACAATCATCATCAGCTGATGGATCGAATGTATTACATGCTAAAAGTGATAGTCAACGAAATGCCGGTGGTCAATCGAGTAGTTCCTCAGAAAGTTCTTCATGGAATGCGAAATTATCATTAGGAGGTCTTAAGACTTTTTTACCAGTAGGTGATATAGGTATTGAGGGTGGACAGAGTTCGAGCAGTTCGAGTTCACAAGCATCGAACTTCGATAATTCCAACAGTTCAGCGCGAACAGATCATAAAATTTTAGTTAATCAATCGTCAAATTTGAATGATCAATCGGCAAGTAAATCAAGTTCGAATTCGAGTGACAATGCAGTTCAAGGTCAAATACGAAAAGTTAAAAATATCGATGCAACAATCGTTCATCGATCGGAAATATCCAAAGGTTTTACGATTTCATTGGAACGTTGGCATCATCAATTAGCTACAACAAGTATCAAAGGTCGATTGACAACGAAAACTGATATTGAATTACCTGAAGAGATGCAAGCAAAAGAAGAAGCCGAACGACTTAAACAAATACAAAAAGAAGAAGAAGAACAAATTGCTAAGACAAAAGCTCTACGTCAAGAATGCGGTTAGATCAACAGAAAAAAGAAACTTAATTTATTCAAAATGTTTTCTTTGTAGAATTAACATCACAACAAATTGATGATATTCTACATGAAATCGATAGTATGGATGAAGATAAATTACGAGAAATGCACGCTGAATTTTTGCAACTTTGGTAGAAAGAAAATTATTTATATTAATCATATGATTTCCTACTTTTTTTTCTAGTCCCGATGGAAAAATGACACGTGATATTTTTGTTAAAGCTTTTCGAAATGTATTTTCAAGGTAAACTACTATATTTCTTTTGTAGACACACACTATTTTTTGATTACAGTGGAAAAGTAAATAATTATTGTCGATATGCATTTAATATATTTGACAAAGATAATAATGGTACGTTGAATTTTACGGAATATGTTTTGGCTATGAATGTACATGAATCTGATGACTTAGAAAGCAGTCTTGCTTTAGTAATGATTAGCAATTATTTCATTCAAAAAGAAATTTTTTTTGTCTTGTATAGGCATTTAGTATATTTGATTATGATAAATCGGAACATATTGATCAAAAAGAAATCTTACATATGATCATATCCACTAGTGAACTACTTGGTAAACCATGTGAAATGCAAAATGCAAAAGTTCTTGCTAAGAAAATTCTCGATACTTGCGATAGAAAACGAGATGGAAAAATAACTGAAGATGAATTTATTAATGGGTAAGTTCGAATATTCTCTACAAAATCGTATATGAACACTTCATATTTTAGTTGCAAAAATAACAAAGATTTTTGTCGAATATTATTACCGAATTATGAACAAATTGCTTCAGCTCTTGATCCAAATTATGAAGGAGATTTAGAAAATGGTAGAAAACATGGACGAGGTGTTTATACTTGGCCAGATGGTCGTCGATATGAAGGACAATGGAATGATAATCTAAAGGATGGACATGGTATTGAAACTTTATCTAACGGTGAGCGATTCGAAGGCGAATGGAAGAACGATAAGAAAAATGGAAAAGGTACTTATACTTGGTCAGATGGCCGTCGATATGAAGGGCAATGGAAAGATGATATAAAGGAAGGACATGGTATTGAAACTTTGCCTAACGGTGAGCGATTCGAAGGTGAATGGAAGAACGATAAGAAAGATGGAAAAGGTGTTTATACTTGGTCAAATGGTTGTAGCTTTCAAGGAGAATGGAATGATGATAAACAAAGTGATAAGGGGGTTTATGTATGGTCTGATGGATCTAAATATGAAGGACAATTGGTCAATGGTTTAAAAAATGGAAAAGGTATTTTAACTACAGAAAACGGTGATCGATATGACGGACAATGGAAAGATAATTTGAAAAATGGAAAAGGTATCTTTACGTGGAGCGATGGTGATAAATATGAAGGACAATATACAAATGATCAACGATGTGGACAGGGTGTTTTCACCTACAAAAGTGGTAACCGATATGAAGGACAATATACCGATGATAAACAACACGGACAAGGCGTTTTCACTTGGAAAAATGGTCACCGTTATTCAGGACAATTCAATTATGGTTCTCGACATGGAAAAGGCGTTTATACGTGGCCTAATGGCGATCGATATGACGGATGCTATAAAGATGGAGATAGACATGGACAGGGAATTCTCATTCTTGCCAATGGTGAACGCTACGAAGGAAACTGGAAGGATGATAAGAAACATGGTAAAGGCACTTTGACTTTAAAAAATGGCAACCGATTCGAAGGAGAATGGCGAAATGGTACCAGAGATCCGAATGGCTATCTTTACTGTCCGAGTGGCATGCGATGGAATGGACATCTGGATGATAATTTATTAAATACAGCAAGATAATATGTATAATTAATTGCATACAATGAACTTTTATTTAAACACATACATTAATCTATTTTCTTAAAACTACAAGTAGTGCTCAGCAATAGTTGATTTATTGTAGAAATAAATAGAATGAAATTCACTTGTACTTATTTTTTTAAAATAAATATCGAAACCTGAAATTTATTTGAACAGAGCCATGATAAAAATAAATATAATTGTATATGAATAGTAATATATATTGCTTCTTTCACCCAGATATCAAAAAGGCTAACCCAAACCAAAAAATAATTTATTTCATGAATCAATAAGAAATGAAAACTATCATATTAAAATATGCAATCATATTTTTTATATTAGCTTCACCTTCACTCTCAAGAAATAGAACAAAAATTTCTAAATTATAAGCATTTATTTTATCTTTAAGAAGATAATACAACGGTACTTGATCGACAAGAATCTATTCAATTAGATATTCAAATAATCATAGCATTAAAGAAAAAATGTTAAAATCTGTCTAAATAATACATGTATCACCTCGATTAAATATAATTTCTCTCATTGCGTAGTTTATATTTTATATTTTGTCTAGCCAATTGAATAAATTTCGATTAAAGAAGACTATAAGCATATAAAGAAAATAATAAGATCAACAGCGACAGAGCCTTATTTATAATTAGATTGTATAATTCATTTGATTAAAAGCAACGAAAAAATATGTTGATCAACTTATAATATAGTACAACAAGAAACATCGAGTGATATCGCTGTGATGCCATCATAAGAAAATATTTTCTTTCTGGTCTATGCTAAATCATATATTATTTTGATCTGTCAATCAAGATGAAACGTCCTAAAGGAGTCATTCATAGGGCTGTTGGATTTCCAAGAAAAACTTTCCTTAATAAGAACGATCTAAATTTGGTGAGATCTTTGTTAATTTTAATAAAAACTCAATAAAATATTTTTTTATCAGGTTCCAAGTAATACAAGAAAAAAATCAAGAAAACTATATGAAGTAAATCAAATAAATCGATCGATTTGTGTAACTTCTTTTTTCCTTTCAGTTAAATTCAACAAGAACAGAAACTCTGTCACGTATCACCCGTTCAACCAAAGTCAATCCTCTTGAAGTAATCTAGAAATTCTTCTTTCTAAAGAACGTCGAATCTTATTTCATTCATTATAGGAAGGTAAAAATAACTTTCCATGGGAACAAGTTTTGACCAAGCGTTTTCGTCGTCAACCAAAACGAAAAAAGAATAGGTGAGTATATGGTACAGTTAGAATCGCAATCAAAAAATGTTTCTGTTATTGGTATCATTTATAGATATTCACGTCGACGTCTTATTGCTTTTTTAATTTCCATGCTGCTTTTTCTTCTTCTAATTATTGGGATCATTCTACCTCTTATGTTAATAAATCAAGCAAACAAAACGATACCTGGTAAATTTATATATAATTTTATTGATTTCAATTAATAGGGTATAAGATTGAGAAATCAGACATACGTTCAAGCTATTTAAAGAATTGTTGCACTAATTAGTTATTTTGTCGGTGGAGTTTCATAATAGATTCACATATTCAAGAAATAGAAATTGTCAAAGATACGTAGTACATGGCATCTTTCTATGCATCTCAGCCATCATCCATTTGCTGGATAATTCCAAAGATTTTGTTTCCAGAAATTTGATACAATTCTACATATTTAACGAGAAAAGATCACGAATTTGCAAACTGCTTTTGAGCTGATATTCCGGTGTTTTGCGTATTAACTAAAAATATCGTGGTCAAAACTTTTCGTATACTCTAAATAGTTAAATAGAATAATTTCTATATTTTTAAAAATGATCATAAAGAAAGTTCACTGAATTTTCAATCATCTATAAAAGTTATACACGAAACACTTCAATTAATTTCTCTTTTATTTATGAGTCCTAATAATTTAATAATTCACTAAATTTTCAATAGAATAATCGTATTCTACTTAATAATGATTAATATTTTTCTCATATCGAAATTTGAATGCTAAGGCACGCAAATTTTTAAAGAATAATTTTTCATTGATTGTTACAGAAACGATGACAACAACAAAAACAACAACGACAACAACAACGACAACTAGTACAACAACATCGACAACTACAACAACAACAACAACTACAACGACAACATCAACAACCACAACATCAACATCGACAACAACGACATCAACATCAACAACAACAACGACAACATCGACAACAACGACATCAACATCAACAACAACAACGACAACAACTACAACGACAACATCAACAACAACAACGACAACAACTACAACAACAACAACGACAACAACTACAACAACAACTAGTACAACTTCATCGACAATTACAACAACATCAACTACAACAACAACATCGACAACATCAACAACAACAACCTCGACAACATCAACAACAACAACCTCGACAGCAACGACATCAACGACATCAACGACAACAACGGCAACAACGACAACAACTGCAACAACGGCAACAACAACAACAACTACGACGACTATCACAGCCACTGGTGAGTATGTTCGAATATTTTATCTTCCATCGTCGAAAGATTCATCGTATAATTTCATTTTAATGCACCTGTTATCTTTTTCACAAAGTCAAATTTATTTTCCACAAAACAATTGAGAGTTCTGTTCTCTTTTCTGTTTATCCAACACAAAAAGAGACCTATTTAAAAGAAATACTGGAATGAGCTCTATTGACAGTAGTTTGAAAAGTATGTGACTACCCTAGTCGAACTTTTTTTTTGTCTCTCTTGATCTGCACAGGGCTCAAGACGTGTTCATAGCGCTTAATTTTCGTGCTCAAGATACACATGTTTTTCATGCGCATACCAAAAGAAGTTCGACTAGGGTAAATAAAGGTAGAAAATTCTTGAAAAGCATAGCATCATTTTTCGTCATCATAATTTTAAGATTTTATGTTTTCAGCTTGTATAGAGCCCACTGTCCAATTCAGATCTGGTTAGACTACTGTCAGATTCGTGTGATATATATGTGAAATATATATTGGATAATATCAATGATATTGTCCTAGAAGCTATCAGGGAAGTTACCAACATGTAATTGTACTTAGGCATATTGGAACTTTCCAACAACTTCGAGTTGAATCGAGCGAAAACCCTCAAAAGTCGAGTTATTTAAAGCTTGATGTATGTTCGGCACTAGCAAGAATGAGCTCCGAATAGAATGAATGCTTCAGAATACATAACGTCAGTTGACTTAGATAATTTCTCAAAACACTATTGATTAGTTATTCAACTCTATTTTGCCAAAATTTTAAAGACGGAACTCATAAAGATCCAATTCTTTCATATTAAAACAGACTGTGAGCAATACCATAGAATTTCAGCGGCAATCTGAAGTGAACGAATGATTTTATGAAACGATGAGAGTTTTACTAAACAATTTATGCTTCTACTCGGTTTTAATGAGTTTTACGGTAGGCCTATGATTCAGTCACGAGATATTTTGTTACCAAAAGCATCTAACATTACCTTACAAACGTTTATGCGTTAGACGGAGACTAGTCACATTAACTATATAAAAGTTTTTATTGCAGAAAATCTGGACAGATTTTGACGAACGACTGTATATTTGAATGATTTGGAAATACTCTTTTTTTATAAATTTAATATAACAAATTTTGGTTAATAGGATGGTCGCACACTGGAAATATGACTTATGCTCGATCTACTCATACAGCATCTGTATTATTAAATGGAAAAGTATTAGTTGCTGGTGGACGGAATAGTGGTGGTTATTTGAAAAGCGCTGAGTTGTATGATCCATCAACAGGAGAGTGGAGTGTGACTGGAAATATGACTAATAGTCGAGCGGATCATACAGCATCTGTATTATCAAATGGAAAAGTGTTAGTTGCTGGTGGATATAGTACTGGTATGTTGAGAACTGCTGAGTTGTATGATCCATTAACGGGAGTGTGGAGTGTGACTGGAAATATGACTAGTACTCGAGCGTATCTTGGAGCATCTGTATTATTAAATGGAAAAGTGTTAGCTATTGGTGGACGGAATAGTAGTGGTATTACTTTGACAAGTGCTGAGCTGTATGATCCATCAACAGGGGTGTGGAATGTGACTGGAAGCATGACTACTGCTCGAGATTATCCTAGAGCATGTATATTGTCCAATGGAAAAGTGTTAGTTATTGGTGGATTTGCTAATAGTAGCTCTTTGGCAAGTGCTGAGTTGTATGATTCATCAACAGGAGTGTGGAGTGTGACTGGAAATATGGCTACTGCTCGACAATCTCATACAGCATCTGTATTATTAAATGGAGCAGTGTTAGTTACTGGTGGACGGAATAGTAGTAGTAGTTATTTGGCAAGCGCTGAGTTGTATGATCCATCAACAGGAGTGTGGAGTGTGACTGGAAGTATGGCTAATACTCGATATATTCATACAGCATCTGTATTATTAAATGGAACAGTGTTAGTTGCTGCTGGATCTAATAATGTTTATTTGGCAAGCGCCGAGTTGTATGATCCATCAACAGGAGTGTGGAGTGTGACTCGAAATATGATTAATGCTCGGAGGTTTCATACAGAATCTGTATTATTAAATGGAACAGTGTTAGCTGCTGGTGGAGAGGGTCAGGGTGGTTATTTGACAAGTGCTGAGTTGTATTAACCATAATGGATAAATGAACTATAAACAATGTCTCTTTTTTTCCATTGAATAATTTTGTTCTGTGTTTCCAAACTAATTAATCAGTTTTTTATTACTTTCACGTAGTAACAATTCAATTTTTCTTTATAATTTTTCATATATTCATCTTATCATCAATAAATATTTGATTGTCTGCATTGGTTGTAAACAGTGTTGGGAACGGTTCGGTTTTTGAACCGAAACATAGAAATTTGAGAGAATTAGAAAAAAGAAGTCACAAAGTGTATGAAATACTTATAAAAGAAGATGTAATTCATTTCTGGTCATTTATTTTCACCCTCAGAAGGAGAATCTGATAATGGTAAAGATTCTTTCTATTTTTCGGGTAACAATTTGATAAATCTATTTCCAGCGACAGGATTGTTTCTTCATCATCACCATTCATGCATATTGTTACATATCTCAATTCTTCTTCAAAGTTTTATCATCGCCCGTTGAGTTGTAGTGCTGTTTTAATCAAAACTTAATCGATTTTACACTCCAAATCAACTAGTAGAATAAACTATGTTTTGTCTTAGTTATTATGGAGATCGGAATATGGTTTAAATCTTTAGAAATGAATTTTTCCAAGATTTTTCGTGGATATTCATACATGGAATTTAAATGTGAGGAGTATGAATGACGCGTTGTCTGAGCAGTTCAATATGGAAGATGGTAACAAAAAAAACAAGACATTAGAAAGATATATCAGAATATGCATAGAAATATCCTACTTTATTTTAGAACATTTCTATCATCTTAAATATTAATTTGAATAGTACTTTTTCATAGATCAAAGAGGCGTTTGCTACAGCAGCTTAAAATGACAAGAGGATAGAAAATTTTAAAAATTCCTTACAAAATTATGTTTTTCTCTTTAATTTTCACTTTTTCTTTTCTAAAAGAAGACTTTTCTCAATCTTGTAATATCCAGTGATGTGCGGATGAATAGTTACGATTTTCTCTGTCGCTATTAAAACCGTTATAAATTCAGCTCGATTTTATTTTCAAAAAACCCGAACCATTCCCAACACTGGATACAACTGCTTAATTATTCGGTGACATGTTGTTGTAATTCTTGTTTCTTTACAATCTTCGAGCATTTCTTCAGTTAGTCCTAACAGCTCGATATATTTGCTTAATTCTGTTTCGGTTGGTATTAATCTAAAAAATAGATATTTTGTATGAATTGTAAATTATTTGTCTTCTCACTTCGAAGTGATTTTTTCTGCTCCACGATTATTGACTGATTTGTTTAAAGTTTCATTTTCGATTTTTAATTCTGCAAGTTTTGCTTCGAGTTTTTTTGGATTATTCTGAAGTCATCGAATTTTTCTGTGGTCTGATGGTGTTGATGACGTGGATGACAATGACTGCTCTTCAATATTTTCGTCTTCAACGTTAAAACCGATTGCTTGAGGACTTAAAAACTTCGTAAAAACATCACCAACATGTCAGACAACACTAACGTGACAGACATTTTTTAGAAAAAATTAACTTATTTCAATAAATAAAATATCCCGATACTGATCTAAATTTCCGTTACACTGCACAGACTTTAATAGCTAGTTCGTGTTTTACATTTTTCAATCGGGAACGGATCGCGCTGACAAGTTTTTCATTATGTGTTATGTTGAGATAATCGGATAACGATGGTTCCCAAGGACATATTCCATCTGGCGTTTTCTTTATCCAAGAAGACAACAATTGTTTCTTGGCACTGACTGTATCCATCAACACCTTGCAAGATACGAAGACCTTTTTAAATAATAAGGAAGCCTGGTTTTGCCTGAAACACATTCGTGTAAATCGAAACGAAAATGCAAAAGAAATAGAAATTGATTATCTAAAATTGTCTTAATAGTTGCAGTATTTTCAAGTATTGCGAGAACTGCTTGAACAACACAGTCGAAATCGGTCGTAAATAGCTCGGAATATCTATGAAATTGTTTTCTCTCCCCTCGTCTGAATATCATGACGAATTCTTTTGTTGATTTCGCAACCGTTTATTCTGCGACTGTCTGTTCCATCACTATTCAGACTTGTCTTTCAAAAAAAAAATTAGTTCTGTGAAATTCTGGTACAAATAGGTTTTCGAAGATTATGAGGGGAATAATTCGCTTTTAATGTCTACACGAAGATAAAGATTACTGCACCAATTTGATCCATTTCCGAATTGTACAGTTATGCCAAGTTGATTCGTAGTTGCTTCTAACCTTTTTGTTAAACTAATTATACCATTTGCAATTGATGAAGCTATTGAAGAGAGAAAAACAGAATACATATAAATTTGCGAGAAGAAAGAAGCTATTTACCTTTCGAAATCTGATTGATTATTTGATTAGAATTTCGATCAAACTGGGTAAAAAGAAGAGTGACACCTATTCCTAGTCGACCTTCCAACATTGCCGTACTAAAGCCTAGAAATGTTTCCCCGAAAGAAAGATATTGCGACATAACAGCATCATCTGTTCCTATGAATATACAGTCATTGTTCGTATTGTTGTTCATAGATGCAATACGAACACTACCGCGTTCAAGATTCCAATGATCTTCGAATGGAATATCGCATTCAGGTTTACCATTATATAATTTGGATGGATCAACAGCAGTTGATCCATTCGGAAATATCATACCATGAATTGATGCTGCCAATTGAAAATCTTCATCCGTCAGACCTTCAGCATTTGTAAAGTTTGCAAATGATAAGTTCGAAGCAAGGAAACTACAAAGTATACATCTAATTAACGCAAAATTAGTAAATGCTAAGTTCGCCATTTCGAATGAAACGTTATACAGCGTCGAATCCTCAAAATCAGCATATTCAATTGACGTCATAAAAAAACTGACTGTGTCCAATGCCGAATTACTAAAATCACTTTGATCCATATTATTACTCTCGACTTCTATTCCCGAAAAAAAACAGCTAGAAAAATTTGATCTGACGAAGCTATTTCTCACGCCGAATGAACTCGAAGAGATTATAGAGTGAAAAAAATTTGTATCAATTAATGAAGAATATTCAATATTCACGTAAGCAATGTGCGAATTAAGAAACCGACTTTTATCCAAGTATACATTCACGAAATTAGTTCTTGAAAAACTTGTTCCAATAAACGACACATTATTGAGAAAAGTTCCTCTAAAATTGGAACGTTCAAATTGTCGATTTTCGATAAGAGCATTATTCATATAAGTACTCCCAATAGATATACTCCATATTATATCATCATTTGCCGATGAACCAGATAGATTAATACCATGTAGATCACTATCACTTAAATCGAGTTCTTTTTCAAACTCATTGCTTGTCAATTGACCAGTATCAAGAAGAAAACGTGCAACAATTGTATTACGTTTCGGATCAAGTTGACGTATAAGAATAAGTGTCTTAGAACGAACTACCATGTGCGTTAAAGGATCACGCGTTACTGAACCATTATTTTCTTTTAACAGATGAGCTAATTCATTGATATAAGCAACAAGAAGTTGATCTCGATAACGTTCTTCTTCGACATACAATTCATGTTCTCGTTGAACTCGAGACATATTACGTTGAATTTCAGCATTTAAATCGTCTCCCTTTCTATTTTCGCCTGCTATAAACAAATCATTTTCACGTTGTAAAGCTGATATATTCAGATCTTGTTGACGTTGAATAGCATTTTCAGCGCGTTGATGTAACGTAATCGTAATGGTGAAAATAGCCAAAATAAGAGGAAAAAGGAAATTACTAATAATTTGAGTGATATTTTTAATAGAAAGATTGCATATTCTACGTAATCGAGAATACATAATAGATGTTGAACGTGTTTGATGAACTTCGACAATAGCCGAAAGATTACTTCGAGTTTCTTCAACTGAAGGATCAGTCATTATTTATTCAAACTGGAATACAACACATCACTTTAACTAACCAACAGTTTATGATAAAATCGAATGATAAAAAATTTTTATCAATACTTACTAGTAACAAGAAATATTCAAAATATGTCATATCAGTTTACTCATTTATTAAATTATTTTTGATAAAAAAATATTCTCACAAACAAATAAACTGAATAAGTTAATCTTCAGCCATTCGTAATCTTAGTTTTAGTTTATCAGATTGATCGATAGTGTGTGCGAACAAATAATAAAATACATAGTGCAAATTTAAACAGTTGTCTAAGTTCTAAAAAAACTGAAAAGATTGACATATCAATATTTATTGTCGATAGAAAATGATGTTAAACTAAGTAAATAATAATGTCATACTTCGTTATCATTTAATAAAAATGTCATTTATATGTATGTACAAGTAAGTAATGTTAATGTTATGAATTCGTCATTGACTGAAAGTGTCATTAGAATTTGCAGTTTTTTTCATCAATGATTTTTTTCTCCGAAGAAATTCAAATGAAATATATAGTTATCGAAGTGTAAGAATCGGTAAATTTATTTATTCTCAGAAATGGAATGACTGGATCTTCTTGAGAGTGTTGACAATACTGTGAAATGAGATTTTTAATAAGAAAAACGTATGTTGAGGCTGACTTGCATTGATCATTGTTGGTAAGACCAATAAAATAGTCATTAAAACTACACAGACTTTTATTTGCATGCTGTTTGTTGAATGTGTTGCTCGAAGTATACTGTAATGAACTTTGTTTATGTGTATTTTGTATGACAATATGACGTTATATTCGTCCTCTATATGACATCATCATGTTATGTTTCACGGCGTTTTACTTTATGCGCGTAAATGACGTGGTTACCCTTGACTGAGTGTAGGAGAATAAATCGGCATTTTTTTCTTCTTCTACGATATATCATTCTATGAATATCGGTTTGAGTCTGATATGAAAAAGAAAATTACCCATGTGGATACCCACGCTGACGCCATCTTATAAATAGTGATGCTGTTTATCGAAAGTCTTTTGTTATAAGTATTTGTCTTACTATCCTCTATTCATTTTTTCTTCTTTTGAGTATATCGATTAAGAGGAAACAATCATTGACACTTTTGGACTGATTTATTTTCAATAATAAGCATGAATATAAAATTATTTGTAGAAAATGATTAGTTAAAAAAAAAAGAGTTAGTTTTCAAAGGAGAGAGGTGTGTTCAGAATTTTTATATGTGTTCATGGAATAAAAGAAAGCAAAAAAAAAGAAAATGCATCACTCATAAATATATATTGGTTAGTTTTTATGAGAAAACGTTTTAGTGAAATACGAAGCGCATATAGCTTTGACAAAGAATTGAAAGTCCGATATATAAGGTGTATACTGGATAAGTTTCGTGTAGTGATCAATGCGAAGTTTTTTGATCCTGTTGTTGAAGCCGAACTCTCTCTCTGACTGCGTCCACAATGGCCCGATTCTCTGCAGAAAGATACAAAAAGATGCAACTTTATGACGAAGAAAACATTGACTTATTCAAGTGTGTGTATAAATATCGATACTATTGTTTTTTCTGTGTGATTCAGAGATTAATCACTGATATGTAAGTGTTTACTAACCAGAGATGAATGAAACAGCTAAAACATGATTACACTATAAGCGCACTTTCCAGCACACATTGTCAAAAAGTTTTATTCTCAGAAAGAGATGAATCAGTGATTCCATTCCACTACGTTGAACATTGCGGAACCAGCTCCAACAAAGTCTAGGAACTCGATCATCATTCAATATTAGAGACTTATTCGACACTGATCAAGTTGCGTCAATTCTAAAAACTTCCATCCCGAAATCACTTGATTACCTACATAGCAGACTAACCTTTGACCACACTATTGTGCATTATTTTGAATATTAGGTTTTTGAAATTTGGCAATATTACTTAGGCATGTATGAAGCCTTTTCTCGAGATGCGACTGAAATTTAGAAGCTATTGAATGATAACAACTTATATCGATTCCTATTGTCAACGCTTATGAACAGCGATTTGACCTAATTTGATTGCATATCTGATGTAACTTCATTTAGTGTGAGACCATAAAGTTCGATACTGAGGCTATCAGTGTTGTTTCGATTTCCGTGAATTTCTTCTATTTTTATGGCATTGCTTGAGGGTGTAATCGAAACATTTATTTAAATTATCGACATCTTGAGAATTCTTTAACATAAAGTATTGGAGAACTGTTTTCGAGTGCCCTAGTACTTTTTGCGAGGACTGTACAATGCCTTAAAAAGCTTTCGAATTCGTTGCAAAACACGAAATCAATACAAACATGTGAAACTTTTCGTGAACAGTGAGAATTTTCTGGTGAAAAATTACTAAATACCTCTGTTGAAAACTTAAATTGGCGAAAAAGTGCAAAAGTCGGATACGAAAATGCGACACAAGACTACCTCTCAGCTGTGCCTCATTTTGACTCATTGTGAGAAGAGAAACTGATCTCTCTTACTTAGACTTGCCGTTGAAACAGCTTCTGATGACACTTGTGGAACTGTTGCCATTCTACCACCTGTGAGAGAAAAATAAGATATATGTTTGCTTTGGCGCTATATAATTCATAGTGAGGCATGTACGTACTGCAACTTGCATTGTTGACCGTATATTTATCTATTGTATTGTCCCAATAGGTCGCAACATATACATTACCAACTGAATCAAATTTAAAGCCATAGCTCCTTGCAGTATAAGATGATATAACAATAGTACCAGATGTTGAACCTGGGTAAAATCGATAGAGTTTTGCACTACTCCATGCATAAATGGTTCCGTTGCTGTCAACAACAACATCTGTCGGATGATATAATTGCCCGACTGTGGTGCCTTCCGATGATCCAGAGATCCATTTTTGAATTCGATTATTATCGGAATCGGCGATATAGAGCGTCATATTTTGATCAACATAAATAGCGATCGGATTGCGAAGTTCATCTGCACCATCTCCCCAGTAGCCATCTCCTCTTCCAGCTACCAAAGTTCCATTAGTCGCTCCTGGTGCCCATTTCAAGACTCGATGGTTAGAGTCTGATACAAAAATATTGCCAAGGGAATCAACTGCCACATCCGCGTCATTTCCCATTTTATCGTAACCAGTTCCAAAGTCAGCGTTGACAACAACTTCGCCGATGATCGGTGGTGATTGAGATGCTGATGTAATGTTAGCATATTTCATTATTCTGTAATTTCCCGCGTCAGCAACGTATAAATTTCCGTAAGTGTCAATCACTGATCCTCGTGGATGGACAACTTGGCTAAGATTACTACCGGATCCACTTGTCAATGGTATTCCAACCAAACTACCACTCGGAAACATTATTATGCGAGAGTTCGTAGTATCACTAATATATAGATTAAAATTACTGTCAATTGAAAGATCCCATGGCTCATTTAGCATGCTTATACTATCATCATCACCCGTAGTTCCATTGCCCGCAACGATGATACGATTTTGATTCCAAGGTAGACACGGTCCGTCTAAAAAATAGTTCCAACGTTTTCTGATACTCGACAATTTTCTGAAGAAATATAGGATACATTGCCTGCATCATTTTGCTTGAGGAGCGTCTAAAGACTGAGAAATAAGAATTCTTTCTCGGTTCCTCGGCAGTTTCATGAATGATAAAAATAATAGTAATCAGAAAAAGTTGATTAGAACTAATTTATAAATCTCTCCTTCATTTTTTTGATTCCATATTAATACTTCTCAACTGTTCAATTCATCATTCAGTTAAAATGAATACTATGATGTATTTTTCTTGGTATTTGAATCTTCAATCTTAATTTCTTTCAAGGATTAGTATGATCTTTTAAATTCTGACGCTGTCATCCGTAAGTTCGTCTAGAAATTATTTAAAAAACTCTTTTTAACGTCAATTTTTCATAGGAAGATCATGTATGATACGTATAATTCTAGAACTTCTCGCAGACATTCACAATGACTTCTTTAAATGACCATGTTGTTAAAATTTTCTTTGCATTTTCTCATTAGATTGGTGATTAATTCCTAATTAACCATCGATATTTCTCTTACGTAAAAAGTTGACTCAGTATCAATATATTGGAGAAACAATTAGTGAAAATCATTTCGAAACAATAAACAGAACGGTGAAAGAATCAATTTAATCACTATGATTGGTATTACACTTGAATTATTTTTTTCCAATAGTTTCTTGGTCATTTCCTACCTGTTGTTGTCGTAATCGGTTTTGTTGTTGTTGTATCCGGTTTTGATTTTGATGCCAGCGTGATTGGAATTACGATCGCCAAAATTATGATAATCACTAATATAATTGATGAAGCAATAACAATAGGTTTAAACCATTTAGATTGGACGATGGAAGTTTTGTATCCGTCATGTGTCCTATGAAAAAATAAATAAATTTCATAGATTATGTTAATCTACTGAAATAATTCATCTAATAAAGGAAATAATCGATGTGTTCCCTCACCTGTTCTCGCTATATTGTTGTGCTCGAATGTTTTCATTGGTATCCACAGGATATTTATATATATTTTGTGTATTTGATGATGGATTCGTTGATAAATCTTTGAATTGAAGTTCAATTCCTTCCATTTTTGATGAGTTTAATAATTTCTTGTAATCTCTAGTGAAATCTATAACACTTCAAATCAAAATTTGTTTGAATGTGTAGTGAATTTTGAACTGTTTTATCAGCAATGATATAAATTGACAGAAAGAACTCTCGAGGTGATAAAAAGCTTTTGGATTCTGACTACTTTTATCTTGTAGACCCTACTGAGTAGTGAAATACCTTAAGCTGATTCGTCCCCTTATTGCTTTGGAAGGAAGTTATGGCCAGTTTACTGGTATTCTTACCTATGGCAGCGTGTGAGCAGCAGTAGTAAATGAGTGACTTTCGATCGGAAATTTTGCTCATAAAGAGATCTTATGTACACTAGAATATCCTGAAAGTTTCACACAAAATGAATGAATTTGCATAAATAAATTTCAGTGTCCACAAATGTCAGACTCTAAGACTCAACGAATCTTATCGATTAGTAACAACAGTTATAGTCCAAAGCAATTATAACCGTGAATTTCACAACATTTTTATGAAAATCATTGCAGCAAGTTTTCAACCCCGATGGGCATCTCTGTTTTAAAAGGGAGTCGTTTTTTTTAGAAATCCATTATCTCAAGAAGGATGCATTCATTTCGTGTGAAACTTTCAGGATATATTATAGTGTACATACGATCTCTTTATGAGCAAAATTTCAGACCAAAAACACTCAGAACCCTCAAGTTTATGGGTTGGGTAGCGATACGATTAAAGTGAATACGCAACCCCATGATATTATAACATCCCTCCTACAAGATAAAAGTAGTCCGAATTCAAAAGGTCTTTATCATTTCGAGCGGTTCCCTCGTCAAAGAATTTGAGAGTAGGTGAAAAAGAAGAAGAATACCCTTTCCTTTCAGCTAGCTTGCGCTGTAGGGTGCTGTCCAAGGACAGTTCTGATAGCCTGATATTTTCTACAACTATTGCTAGTTGTAGCTCTGGACAGAAGGCTACTCTGACTCAGAGTTCCTTTGCTCAATTGCTTAAGCTCCCCATATACACTAACCAACCACCTACTACTAGTAGTCACAAGAACCGATATATGTCACAATGTGGTCAGAATGATATCGTCCGGGTGATCCGAGACAAAGTACACTGAAAAAAAAGATTTCGTACTAAGTACGAAACCTTTTTAGGCTTCGAGAATTGAAACGAATTCGAAACCCTCGTAGAGTTTTTACGAAATCCTCGAAGATTTTGTGCCAAACCTCAATTTCAGAAACATGTTCCTACCGACTCAGGACACCTTTTTGAACCTTTTATATGGGTTTCATAAAAACTCTACAAGAGTTTCGAATAGCACCTACAGCACCCACAGCACCTATTCAGCATCTGCAGCATCTATTCAACACCTGCAGCATCTACAGCATTTATTCAACATGTAGCAGTAAAATTAGGTGCGGGGATCCTGCACTTATCCGCTTGTATCTTGGTACCACGTATCGAACAACATAACCACTCATAGTGTACTGCGTGATCATTAAAATCACGGTCACGGTCACGATCACAATAAAAAAATCTGTAATCACGATTTTACTCTTAAGTTCAAAATTTCAAGTATTTCTTTAGCATCTGAATGTTCGCATTGAAATCAGAAAATTATCTGATATTTAGAATGAATTGTGAACAAAAAAAATAAAACATATAATTAAATTAAAAGGCAACATACTTGTTCATATAATACTTGTAACTAAAACAGCAATAGTTCATGTACTACTTTTAACAAAAAACACAAAATACATGCAACTATGAAGACTTTTTCTATCGCAACGTTATCTAAGGTTTATAATCGTGATTGTCGTGATCGTGATCAAAAAAATCAATCACGCAGTACACTAACCACTCAGTCATGGCGACCCTGAGAGTGAGTGAGGTTAAAATCTTCACCATTCCGGTTCATTACTTCTGCTCTAGAGCTGCTAGAATATACAGTAGAACCTCGTATAATGAACTCCCTCCTTTGTGAACAACCCGTTTAACTGAATACCTTCAGGAACGACCGAGCACATTTTGCTGATTTTGAACCCTTCATATATGAACACCTCTTCATTCAGAAATGTGAACACATTTTATGATCCCGCCTGTATGTATTAACCTTGTAATGTGAACAATATCAGATGGCACCACATTGATACAGTTTAAAAATATCGCTTCGAAATACATTTCAATGAATTTTATTGGTTATACAGTTGTATCCATACGTAATATATAAAGAAGAGAATAAAGAGACACAATGGAAACAACTAGAGTAATTCTTTCAATTATTGGCTATTGATTATGGCAACAAGAATTGACTTAAATTTAGAACAAAAAATTAATTTAATTAAGGACAACGAAAATGGAATGTCTTTTCGACAGTTGAAAGATAAATTTCATGTGTCAGTTGGCAGTATATCGAATATTCTTAAAAGAAAAAATGAATACATGGATGATTATGAATGTAACAAAAACAAAAAAATGAAACGAAAATCAACAATTAACATTACTCAAGAAACACCCTCAACACCCTCAGAAGATAATAAAATATTATCTTTAGATTTATTTTTGTCAAACACCCTCCTTTATGATCACCCCGACACTATGAACAGTTTCGCTGGAACCGGCGATGTTCAGATAAACGAGATTCTACTGTATCTTGATTTTTTTCTTCACATTCGTTAATTGTGTTATGCGTTTTGCAACTTTCTCCCGAATATTCTCGAAGTTGACTGTGTTTTTTAAAAAATTAATAATATAAATCATCTAGTTAACGTTCTTGGAATTGTTATTGGATGTCTCAAGTTCCTTTGGTTTTTATACGTAGTTATCTGAGTTTGTATGGCTTGTTGAAAACTTCGAATTCCTATAATTTTCTTATACTGTAAATACTAATCGCTTATTAATTTTGATTCATATTTTAGTTCCGAAATCTTCAAAAGTTCAGCATTCATAAAACTGGGACACTTACTTTCAATTATGAATGTTGTTCCAAAAAAATAATTTATAATGATGAATTCTGCGACTATTTATAGGTTCTTCTCAACAAGTGAAACTGCACAATTCTCTCTCATTTTTTAAAATGATTCCCACACGCGCGTCACTTCTTTACAGCTTCAATGCATAACGACAGAGTTCTTTCTCTTATTATTGTAAGAAAAATTATGACGTAAATCGAAAAAATATCTTCAAAGATAAACAACGCAAATTATTCCTGTCAACAAAAACAGAAAGTATTGGCGCAGTAAGAGAATGGCAAAGTGTATTGTCTTTATATAGCCATGTCGACACGAAGTTTTCTAGAACGATTGGTAACTCTTCTTTTGATAAATTCTGTCTCATTCGGCACATACACTCTAAAAAGAGATACTTTACCGAATCCCAAAAAAAGGCTCTGTAGATGACGAAAAGCGTCCAACTGCACCCAAAGTCCCAAAAACAGGATAAAAAAATCTACGAAATCTTTTTTTAAGCTCCTTACACCAAAAAAGGTTTTGCAGAAAAAACGAAAATGTAAGAGTTATATTTCATGAAATGAACTAACTAACCTGTTTTATACAAGAAAAAAATAGTTAAAATCAAGATGACGACGCTGCTCGACAACATTCTTGCTCTGTAATAAATATTATTAAAAAAAAACCAGAAAAGTGTTTCTCTTCTCTTTGAGTTCTCTCATATTATATTTTGCATGCAACATTAAATTTAAAGAATGCAATTTTTTTGTGAAGATTTATTTCAGTAAGGCTTCGTAAAAGAAAATAGCATCTTGAATTTTCATATTACTGAATAGGCCTTCATTTCAAGGTGATTAATCACCGAAAAAAAATGAGGGTGAGTTAGAAAGCACACCGTGATCGCGATTTCGACCTTGCTTAAGGGCCTCATCAGATAGTTTGAATTAATAAATATTTATTCAATGATCGATAGATCACAAATAAAATATTTAATCTGTCAAATACATGGGAAAAAAAACTAGGCGAAACCTAAGTACTTAGGGCATACCAAAAGTAGTGGCTGTAACATTTTTTTACACTTTACTAGGCTTTAGAAATTTTTCTTTCTAATTAGTCATTTTTCGTTGAATGAGAACACTTGCACAAAGTTGCTCTTGAATTGAATTTGCGAATCTGTGTATATACGTACATCCATCTTTGCCCCGAACAATGGCAAAAATAATTGACGACGAAGGTGAGTGTACTGAAGGGCGACACCCTCAAGATGATTTTATCGAAGCAAACAGGCACAAAAATACCCATTGAATTTTTTTTCTCTTTTTCTTTTGCCTGCGATTGTATTATTAAAATTCTCAAATTCGTGAATATATATATTCCTTCTTTATATTTATGTCCTCAGAGTATTTTGGACAAAATAAATGCAACATTTGATGTAGTTGGATATAATTTTATGAAGCATTCTTGACCTCATCACACTTCGATACAATCATCGGCAACCCTCCATCAAGTTCTTAAACAAATATTTTCGTCGATTTTTCGTTCGTTCTACGGTAGTGTTATATAAATATCCAACACAATTGACAAGAAAAACAACGAATGTTTGTGTTACAGCCTGTTTATTCAGTGAATAAATATAACTGACAAAGAAAGGGGAAAGGGAAATGGAGAAGAAAACTGATGATGATGTAGGTTTATCGTTGCTGCTATTTATATGTTCATGATTCATTGGGAGAATCCAACTCATTCCTCGAGTGTGGACAATCTCCTGGAAAAGACCATGTACGTATATGTAAGGGAGAATACCCTATGAGTCATCGTCCTCGGTCGACAGAACGAGAGAAGAATGTATATGTATATGTTCTTCTCTTACATCGTCCAGTTCAATGTTGAGTTATTACTTGAAAAAACTAAATTAAATTTTGGTTTCGTAATCGCACGACAACTGAATATAGCCTCTGTTTTTAAAAAATTCAAAGGTTGATCAGCTAAGACTGAATAAAATTCTAACTGATCAAGAATTTTACTTAATCGCTTTTCAAGATCTATACACTGATCAGTAAAACGTATACCAATTTGACATGAAACAATAGTAACCACATCATCGGCAAACATATGAGACGTCGCTCCAGCTAGGAAAGAATACATGTCACAGTGATAACTAATAAAAATAGTAGGTGTTAGAATCGTCTTAATCATTGACAGATTATGCGAATATTCTTCAGAACAAAGCTACAACGTGTACATTTCATGCAGAATTTTATGAACAAGCATTAATCACAGCATTTGTGGACGATTTAAAAGACGAACACGTTCGAAAACACTTGATGTAGAAGAATTTGAAAACTTTTGAAATAACAATTAATTTGGCTAAAACGATCGAATTGGTTTTTAAAGAAGGTACAAACATCCGTAGTCGCGCTGTTAAAGTCGGACATAAGAAAAATATTTATTCGTTGTTTTCGCTGGCAATACAAGATTTTGCTAAAGATGAAACAATTGATACTCAGATGAAAATCGATGCTCAAGGTGGATCTTGGTGTTCGTCATGGTGAAACTTTCACAGAAGGTTTAGGTCGATGTAAAATTGAAGCACATTTACATGTAAAACCAAACGATCTGTTTGTGGCATTAAATGGTGGTAAAATTTTCAGCAAAATAGATTTTACTGAAGCATATCTTCAACTTCCGCGAGATGATAATAGTAAATATATCTTGGTATTCAATACACACAAAGGGTTATTTCATTTCAATCGTTTACCATACCGGATGGTATCGGCTCCGTCCATATTTCAGAAAACTATGGATATGATGTTAGCTGATTTGAATGGAACAGTTTCATGTCTCGATGATATAATTGTTATTACTGGCACAGATTTGAGCGATCATTTTAAGAATTCGACACAAGTTTTTGAACTGTGCATTTTTACAAGATGTAACATATGTTTTATTTGAAGACGATAGAAATAAACACTTAGTCATAGTATACACGCGCTTTTTTCTCATTGGCCGTCATGTGATCTCTTGTCGAAAGAAATATATAAAAACGCAAAAAAAAGTCGTGTGTTTTGTTACAAATAACTATTATATCGTCTTAATCGAGTAATAGTGCTAAAAAATGACATCTATTATGCCTCGATTGAAAAATTCTGATATTATAAATACAGTAGATGATGAGAAAGCAGTAAAATTAACGAATAATAGACGATCGATCATGCTGAACACACCATGGATATTTGCATACATGGACAATCACATTGAATTGTGATGAACACTGGTTACATATAAATTGATGTAAATATTAGTCAGGCTCCTCTTCCTTGACGTTTATTTGTCGCACTTTCTAGATCGACGGATGGAATATCATTAATATAAACAACTCACTATAGCATTGTCGTATGAAATATATTGAAAATAAATATTTTTATTTTCCAACAGACTTCGGAAGAAAAATTTCTACAAAAAACAATATTATACACTGTCCTATTCATGAGAGTATAATGCCTCCGCAAAGGACAAAATATATGATCCAAACTATACCAATTAGGACAGAAGATTGTAACCACATGGTGAGGATAACAGCAACTGTTGTCATTAAACTGAAAGCCCCGCCATTCGTCATCGAATTGAATGGATAAAGTAGTATGTTCGACAAAAGCACTACAAAGAGCAGATAATAGTGTTGACTGTTGATAAGAACAACAATTGTTCCAACTTTCATCAGAGAAACGAAAAGAAAAGAAAAATAACCCAGAGATAGCGCACAAAACAAGAAGAAACATACATTGTATAGCGATTTTCGAGCCCATCATTTTGTCAACCTTTCTCACAATCACTCAATGATTCTATGTTATTAGTGAACATACATGTACAAGAATATCCACAAAAAAAAACGAGTCAATAAAATCTTTTTTAGTATCGTAAAAATTTTTGTATTCGATGATTATTTAGATCTACAACGTATAAATTCAGTTGACCATCAAGGGCAATCGAACTGGGACCATTAAGTAAAGTTGAATTATTTCCCTTATTTTCTACGACGCCAGCAATAGTACGGCCATTCGATTCTCCATTCATAAACCATTGTATTCGATGACTGTATCGATCAGAAACATAGATATTACCCATTGGATCAAGCATGACATCCGATGGATAATTGAGGGTCGTCGAGGTATTACCAGAAGATCCATCCATATGACCAACAACCAAAGTCCACTCATTGGCACTTAACGTCCAACGAACAATATTATTACCGTTTGCATTTGCAATAAGCAAACTATTGGATATTGCATCAAAGAATATAGCGTGAGGATACCACAATTGTGTAGTGGTCAATCCTGGCCCATTGCCACCAGCGACTATGCTACTAGAACCAGTCGTAAATTGATAGCTAGTAATTCGATCATTCGTATGATCGGCGATGTATAGCATGCCAGTGTTTGAATCACCATGCAAACCATATGGATTATAGAACTGATTAGCTGCAGAACCCAAACTACCTAGAACACTATGCAATGACTTAAGACTTCTCGATAGTATTCAACGTACCGTTTCCTACAATGGTTAAACCAACAGAAGAGCCATTTCTATAAAGTTGAATCCGTTGATGATCTTTGTCTGCTACATAAACATCATCATTTACGTCGACATAGATACCTGTTGGGAGCTTCAAAGTTTCCGGTGACATTACTGGAGTACCATTTCCTGCTATGGTGATTCCATCTGTTGATCCTCGTAAAAACTTTTGAACTCGATGATTACTGCGATCAGTAACATAGAGATTATATGACCAGTCTACTGCTAAATCCCATGGAAGTCTCAGATGTTTTGAACTATCTCCACCGGTGCCTGACATGCCAGCTATTGTAATACCAACTGGATTCCATCGAAGTAAAATAGATTCACCTACAAAAAAAAACTTAGAAGTGCTATTCGTTCCATTGTTTATAATTACTTTGTGGTTTATTTGATTTTCTTAAAAATATTGACAAAAGCGCAATGATTATTGCGATACTAACAAGAAGGCAACATGATACGCATAGAAGAAACATATAACGTCGTTTATGTCTAAAAAAAAATTCATAGACGATTATTTAATGTATAGAAAACTTACCTTCTCTTTTTCTGGTCTTTCCGTTTTCGATGATAATCATTAATTGAACCTACCATTGTATTAGCATAATCAACGTTCAAAGTACTCTAGAAAATATAGGTAATGTACATTTTAAGATGAAATGTAAATTACCTCACATTGGCCCATTTGGCTAGCTGTTGTAGAATATATTTTTCTAATATATTTTTGCTGTTTGTATTTTACTGGTGACTGTGGCACAGAGATAGGATAAGGATCAATAGAATTACAACTGTACGAAGATATTTTTGACTGTTGACTACCATGGTAAGAATCAATATCTGTTAAGCGCGTTGATCGTTTTTTTGTTTTTGACGAATGATGTTGACGATGCTAAATACAATAAGATACAAAAGAAAAATGACAAAAAAATAGAATAAGAAAAATAAACTTGATAGTTGAGTTGTTTATTGTGATGTCTTCGAATCTCTTGTATAGAATTATTACTTTTTTTTATTTTAACTGAAAATGGCAATCGACTCCGCATCGCTACGACTTATTTTTCAAATTGAATGACATATACAATGGTAGGTTACTTATGATTTATACTTTGTGGGCAAAATATTTAATTATATGTTTCTCTTGGATGATGAAAAATAGTAAATAATATATGATGGCTTCCCACTCTATCAAATATTTTTTTGTTGACGAAAAGTCAATTTCATGCAAATTTTATTATTTTTGTTTTTTCATTCTTTACGTGGATTATTACGACTATGAAACAAAAGCTTGTCAATGCGATCCGTATCGGATTAAAAAATGTGAAACACGAACTAGCTCTTAAAGTTTTTGCAATGGAAGAGAAATATAGATTAGTGTATGGATATTTTATTTTTTCAAATAAGTTAAATGTTTCTAAAAAATGTTCGTCACGTTAGTACTGTCTAAAATGATCAGATGAAAGAGTGGAGAAGAAAGAAGACGTTAGAGAAAGGTATCGTTCAGTTCCTGCTCGTGTAAACAATTCGAAATTCGATAGTAAAAAGACATTTTGTTTCTTATATAGTCATTATTAAAGCGCGTCAATCTGTTCTGTTATCATTTGAAAAATTAACATTTCAGCTTTCTAATACTCATACTTTTACGTGCGCGTTTATTTATGATGAATATTAATCGTAGAACTATACATACATCATTTATTTCAACAGATAATTAAATCTGATATATTATCACCGAGGGTGTACGTAAACTTTGAATTCAAGTTTCAAATAAGACACTACTGGATGGAATTCGTTCATCTCGATTCATGCGTCGTGTTTGTCGCAATCGAACTGCACGGCGAAGTTGTTGACGAAGTTTTTCACTACGTTGATATAATTGATTCAATTGTTGAATGGCCGAATAACCTCGTCCATTTTCGAATATTCGAACAAAATTGAAAATAATAGATTCAAACTGCCACAAGCTATTGAAGAATTCTTTTGGTTGATGGTCGTATCCTTCAGCACACACAGCAGTAAATTCACAGATTCGATGTAAATCATCAATATATTTCACCATCTGATAGCAATTTTCAAGTAAAATTTGTCGCTTCTCAAGTTCTGTTTTGTTGATTGTACGATCTGAAAAGACATTTTCATCCATAGGTATTGTCTCAATTAGACGCTTGACATTTTCTTTCAAGTTTTTCTGTATTTGAAAAGTGCGTTTTTGTCGATGATAAATAGCACTGATATAAAACTTTTTCGATGTAGAAAACTGCTCGACAATAGTTCGTTGTAGAGTCCTGCACAGGTACACTTTTTTTCCACCCGAAACCGAACCGAGTTTTTCTCTCGAACCCGGACCCGAACCGACCCGAGTCAGTTCAAATCATTTATTTTTCAAAATATATTTAAATTTCTAAATCTTTATTTGGTTCCAAACATATATATTACATTTACTTTCATCATACTTAATAAATAACAAAACGCGTTATGGCAATCTAAAATTACGTAAAAATACTAGATTATCGAGTGAATCAGGACTGAGTTGTTATCGTCGTGCTTCTAAAACACGGCCAGTCGCTAGTTCTCGGGTCGGGTCCGGGTAGACACTTTCACCCGGATCCGAACCGATTTTCAAAATTTTACCCGGACCCATGTTCGGGTCGGTTCGGGTGCCGGGTACCCGTCCGGTTTGCAGCTCTCTATCATCATCATCATCATCACATGATACTTCTTTAATCTCATCATCATATTGTCGATTTTTGAAAGGATATTTTTCGTGCGGATGGGATTTATATTTGAAAACTAAAATAAGGAGTGATAGATGAATTCTACAGGATAATATCCTTACTTCTTCTTCCATGATTAGCTCGAACAGATGCTATGGGTTTTCTTCTCGTTGAAATAGAAACCGTATAAGTAACGTCATTATCCGCTCGTAAATCATCATTTTGACGCTGTAATTTGAATAATAACGGTCTTTGCGGTTGTGTTCGAAATCGTTCACTAAAAAAACGTTTAACTTGAATGTGATATGTATCCTGCGAAAGCAACTGAGACCCAACAGATGAACAGGCAATATACTGTTGAATGTCATCGAGTAATTTCCATCGTTTTCGTTTATGTAAAGAGTAATCAACCAGTGGCTGTTCGATACCGAATAAACCAGGTTTATCGAATGGAAGTCTAGAGCGATTATTCCATTCAGCACGAATATATGAACCACCCCATGATGCATATAAACGGTAGCAACGAACGAGTGTGAGAAACAGAAATTACCTACCTACATATATTAGGAAGAGAAGAAAAACAAATATATCAATGAGTAAGAAATCATGACATAATGATAGTGCAAGAAAAAAGAATGTACAAAATTGGAAAGAATATTTTTCCCGGGCGTAACGTCATAATTTTAAGTAGGATGTGTCATGAATCATATACTGGTAGAGGATGGGAATCTGTTATACATTTTTGGTGCCGATAACAGATTTGGATAGTCCTTAGTAGAAATAAAAAAAACTACCATCATATTATATAAGTTCAGTTATTTGGAGGATTTTACTCAAAATATTGCCCAAGCAGCGTGGCACAGAGGTAGCGCGTTGGGCTCATAACCCAAAGGACGATAGATCGAAACTATCCGCTGCAATGTTTTTTTTTTATTATTGAAGTAAAACATTGCATCATAATTATGATCACATACAACAAGAAACTTTTGTCATTGACTTAAATTGAGTAGAACAGAAATAATATACGAAATTTTAAAAAAATTTCAGTTTCAGTCAACAATCCGTTTGTTTTTCTTTCATAATAAAATATTATTGATGTATTGTGAAGGCGTACATATGCACTGAAAAGAAATGCATAATACAAAGATGATGAAATGACTTTTTTTTCTCAAGGAATACAGGCATTTCATCGAGCGAAATAAATCAATAAAATAATTTACTTTATTTGATTTTATTCAAGTGAAAAAAATATACCAATGTCAATGAAATCATAAATATGCATTACAGGCAATAATCAAAAAGAAATGTCATTTTCATATTCATCAGAATAAGTGTTTAAAATAACACCAAAGAGTATTGATTATTCTTTACATTATCAATGAGTAAAAATCGAAAAAAGACGAATATTATTCATATATCTATTCAACCACGAAAGGCATTTTCCAGTGTAAATAGTAGAATACGATCGGTGAGGTTTTTTTTTATTGATTTTTTAAATTAAATTTTATTCTTCAATTATAGTCCGATGATAGTAGTATTCAGAAAAACACTTCTTTATCTCAAAAATCATCAAAAGTGTCACATTGTGAGGTAATAAATAAAGACAATAATAAATCAAATTACTTGGATGTAACAATTGATTATCATAAAAAACATAAAGAAAATCAAAAATCAAAGTGAATATATTCTTTCGTTTAATTAATTTTAAAATATTCTACTAAATACAATTTAGATATTCACGTCGACGTTTCTCTATATTATTACTAATAGCTTTACTCCTTGTCTTGATTATTACTGCTATTTTACTGATTCTATTAATAAAACCTCAAATAAGAAAAACATCAGGTAGAAATATTCTCATTTTTTCAATAAAATAATGTTTTATATATATAGATACAACATTGGTGCTTCGTTGGAATAAAACAGGCATTACTATTGTTGGTGGTTATGGTAATGGCAGTAATCCATTGAATACTCCTTTTGATGTAGTATTGGATTATGCAAATAATCTTTATGTGGTTAATTATGGAAGTTCACGAGTTCAAAAGTTTTTATTTGGTAGTTTTACTGGTCAAATTGTAGCTGGAAATGGAACACATGGTGCATCTGAATATCAATTAAATCACCCTTCGAAATTAGTCATTGACTCAAATGAAAACCTTTATATATCAGATACACTTAATCATCGGATACAACTATGGAAAAAGGGAGCCAATAGCGGAGAAACAGTTGCTGGTATAACAGGTACGTTTAACATAATACGAGTGTTATTGGGAACGACAAAATGTTTTTAAATACTTTATAGGATCTGCTGGAAATACTACCTATCAGTTGAATTCGCCCTATGGTTTTACTCTTAATCCGACAACAAATACACTCTATGTATCAGATTATCTTAATCATCGTATAATGTCATATGCACCTGGTACTCTGAATGGTACATTGTTACTTGGTGGTAACGGACCTGGATTCAGTAATACACAATTACGCTATCCAGTTGGATTGCATTATGATTCTTTAACTAACAGTTTGATCATTGCTAATATTCTCGCTCATAATATTGTTCGATATACGTTCGGCAACAATTATTGGACGCTTGTTGCTGGCAATTCTAGTGGATATTCTGGTTCGAATTCCAATTCTCTTCTTGAACCACCTGATATGACATTAGATCCCATGGGTAATCTTTATGTTGCTGATAGAAATAATCATCGCATACAACTATTTTATAATGGACAATTCAATGGTACAACAATTGCTGGTATCACTGGCGTCTCTAATGACAATGCTACAACATTAAATTGGCCTTGGTCTGCCAAACTTGATAGACAATTGAATCTATATGTAGCAGATGCATATAATCATCGAATTCAGAAATTTTTACGCTATTAATCTTGCTATGGAAACAATTTGATTTTACTATATGAATGCATAAAAATTCATTGAAGATACGATAGAACCGTTTGTTTGAATAGACGAAAATTTGCATAAAACGTTTCTAGGATACAATAGTCGATAATGAATTTTTTTCAAAATAAAATTTGATGATATTTATGAAGCCTAATGCGGTCATTTTGGTTGTTAGTTAGTCTATCGAGCGGATTACTTTATTCAAAAAGAAAGACAAAGAAATTACAACGATGAAGACGCCGAAAATAAAAAGTGAACGCTATAATTATACTAATTATATCTGATATTTTCTTGAGCAATACTTTTTTTAGAGAACAATACAAAAACTCGAAAATATCATTATGAATATTCTAATTCAAGCAGACAAACTAGTAAAACAAATAATATTGTTCGTGTATCAATTCGCCATTCAAATAGTCATATATTATCGAAAAATGATAGTTTTAACGATCGTCATAAGAAGAAATCTTCAGTTAGTCAATATTATTTCATATTTAACGTTTAAATAGATATAAAATTTATTTCTCATTTTAGTTAAATCAAAAACAATCTATTCGAAAAAAAATTTTAAAATCTAAATCATTTAAAGTTACTCCTTTAGAAGCAAGTACATAGATCGTATTATATAGAATCTAGAATTTTATTTTCTCAAATACAAAATAGGCAAATGAACAACAAATACATCGATTAGATACTATTGAAAATTATCATAAAAATTCCAAGAATACAAACAAACGTATTCGGTAACTATTCTTTTTCTTTGTTATTCGTATTTATTTTGTGATAATTATAGAATATTACAGTTTTTTGTTTTAATTATGTTGATCATTTTATTATTTGCGATTATTGCTGCTATACTTCTTTCTCAACTGATGAAATCGAAAGGTGAAACTACAGATAGAGAATATTTAGAGAAAAACAAATCAAAGATTAACTAATTTGTCATATAATTTGCGTCATAATCTATATAAGGAGTTTCTTTATATGATTAACAGTGACTTGTATCTACTTCTTTCTATCTTTTTGATATTTTTCTTCATGTTATAGCAGCAACAACGGTCACTACGACTACTACAACAACAACAACAACGACTACAACAGGTATAAACGAGAAAAAAATTGGTGGCCGAGTCTGCTATTACCTTCCTATTCTAGCTCCTCCATCTTCGATATGTGCAACCAGTACGAGTGATGCCTATCTCTATAACAATCAATTTATATACTCGCCTACGAATCAAAATTATGCAGCAGGTATGCTTAATAACCAATTTGGTGTGTACGTTGCTTATGGTTATGCTAACGTTACATCTACAGCAATATGGACTGCTCCTCAAACATCAACACCAGCTGGTGCTTTCTTGGCCGTACAAGCAGACAGAAACATAGTTGTTTATACAAGTACTCCATCCGCTCTTTGGTTTTCAGGGACATTTATTGTTAACCATTCGGCGCTGCATTGTCTACAAATACTAGATAATGGAAATCTTATTTGGAAGAATTCTGGAGGTACAATAATCTGGCAAGTGTAGCTCCGCTCAATAATATTTTCTTTCATTTTATGTTATCATCTTTCTATTAAACACATGGATTTATAATAAGTCTTTAGGACCCAACTTGTTTTTTCTGCTGACGATTGTTACACCTTCCCCCTCGCCCTCAACACCCTCATCAATTGAAAATAAAAGTAGAACATAAATTGGTCTCACTTTATGAACAATTGATCGATTATAACGACGATGATGTCTTCTTTCCATTACTTTACAATTCTTTTGTTGATTGAAATTTCAATATCTTATTCAAATGAGACTGTTCTTTCTTTTTCTTAATACATTAATTAGAATACATTAGCCTAGAATGAAACCATAAAGAAAATATTTTGTCTACAAATATAATCAAACTCAAACAAAATTTGAAAAGAAAGATATTCAAATGTTGAAAGATCAATCATCTACACAGGCAAGCACAGGTAAAACATAAATCCTATTGTTCAGTTATTGATTAATCTATTTTCATTAATCTCTTTCAAGATAATGCCATTCGAAAAAAAGCATCTGTTATTTCACATTCTCGACATCGATCAAGAACAAGAAGTGTTCCAAGATCAATTATTCATATCAGAATTCGATCAAGAACATCTTCTCATTCTGATATAAATGACAAATCCACATATAAATCAAAACAAAGATGTACTTCTCAAAGTTTCACTCAATTATCTAAAACTAACACTGTTTTCAATCATTCGATTTCATCTTCTGGTATTCTCAAGAAATTAGATGTCTGGTCTGATAAAAACTCTCTTACAATAGATCATCATCGAAATATAGAAAAAAAGAAAACAAAGTTAGCTCTAATATTTACTAAAATGAAATGTTCTTAATTTATTTTTATCAATAGATACTCAAAACAATGTATCATTATCTCTATTATTCTTAGTATTTCATTGATAACAACGATTACTGCTGTTCCCTTAGTACTATTGGTAAAACCAAGAAGAATAGTATCAGGTAAAAGTAAAACAAAATATATGTGAGAATTACTTTCTTCTCATAGATCTTCCAGTCCCACTTCGTTGGAACTCTACAGGTATAACAATACTGGGTAAAGCGGGTGTACCAGGTTCAGCTTCTAATCAAACGGCCGGTCCATACGGTTTGGCATTCGATTCTTTAGGTGCATTATATATAGCTGATTCTGGGAATCATCGAATTCAAAAACTGATCATAGGTACATCGACTGGTCTAACTGTTGCAGGCCAGGCAAATGTAGCAACGGGAAATGATTCTTATCATTTATATGGCCCAGTTCATATGGCATTTGACTCCAATGATAACATGTATGTTTCAGATAGACAAAATAGTCGTGTTCAATTTTTCATTCGTGGTAATCTATCAGGAACAACTGTTGCAGGTATAACAGGTAACTGGCTGTTCTTTTATAAACTTACATTTAAACATAAGATATTTATAGGTTCATCAGGAAGTACCAATAACACGCTGTTTTACTTAACTGCCGTTGCATATGATTCACAAACTAATAATCTTTATATAGCAGACACTAACAACAACCGTGTTATGCAATATCAATATGGATCATCAGCAGGTAGTGTGATTGCGGGACGTGGTGGATATGGTTTAGGTGCCTCTCAATTATCTACGCCTTTTGGACTATATTTTGATACGTTTTCAAATAGTTTGATTATTTCTAATTGCAATCTGCCTAGGATAGTGTGGTGGAAGATTGGAGACTATAATGGGACAGTTGTTGCTGGTAGTTTTACGGGTGTTGTTGGAAATGATTCAACATTTTTAAACGTTCCATTTGGTGTGAGTCTCGACCCTATGGGTAATATTTATGTGGCTGATATGGCAAATCATCGGATTCAATTTTTTCTATCTGGACAATTTGTTGGTAGAACAATTGCTGGTATAACAGGTGTAAGTGGTACAAATGCAAGTGTACTATACCAACCCCGTTGGGTAACTCTAGACAAACAACTTAATCTTTATGTATGTGATACAGATAATCATCGAGTACAAATGTTTAGACGCTACTGAATGATAAAATTTTGTTTTGTATTTAAAATGTGTAATTTTCCATGCTTATTTTTATTATAATTCATCGATAGTAAGATATGATGAGATATTGCCTATTCTTCCAGTTCCTCCTTTGAGAGCTCGCTTTGAAAAATAAACATACGCAGAAAGATTATATCTGTACAATCTATTTTTATATGTTTATATAAAGAATCAATCATTGTCACAACTTATAAAAGAGACTTATGACAAAAAAAATAAATTTATTTTAGTGTAGCTGAGTCTAATGATTCGTTTAATCCCCGATGAAGTTGCATTTAGTTATAATATGTTATTTCTTCTTACATATTATCTATTCTCAAGTATGTCATTTCGAAGAAAATGTTTATTGATTGTCATCGAATAACGGTAATAGAACTACTAGATGCTACTTTTGCCGAAGCATTTACTGTCGATTTGATCCAGCATGTAATAGTCGAAATATCATAAACATATCCTGTGCAATTATCTGTTAAATATATACACCAATTACAACAGAGATTAAATGACATCGGAGATGCGCTAGTCAAATCACTACCAGGATAATTCCAGCCGGGTTCAACAACAAAATTCGAGCAAGTTAGACCTACAAGAAAACAAGAAAGTAATTAAGATGATATTCAAATGAAAGAAAGAAAAGTTATCAAACTTGTTGTCGTCGATGGTGTTGTTGTGACTAAAACAATGAGATTATCGAAGTTGTTTGAGTTTGTAAGGAAGATATCTTACGACTATCGAGCAGCTGTTCTGCAGGTTTAATTAAAAGGGCAAGCAGAATGATAACAGTAGCCAAAATCAATGATATAACTGTTAGGAAAGATGCAATATAGCATTGATTCGAACAGCTGGTCATAAAAATAGAACAGTATTTTCTTAGTATTATCAATAAACAAAACTATATTGACCTAGTGCGATTGAATAATTTACTTTGATTGTCGATTAAAGATGAAAATGACTGTACTTCTTTGGATATCGTTAGCGGGTCCTACAAAAGAATTCGATATATCGAAATTTTCAATGCTTATCTGTACTTGTGACACACGTTTTTGATCGTCAATTATCTTGCAATTTTTGGTATTCACATGAACAGAGACGCGTGAAGTTTTTGTTTTTTTCATTTGTATGAACTGTCGTTACAATGAAATGGCAAAAAAGTAACAGACGTAGATTAATTGTATTTCAGTTTTTTTTTCATTACAGAATACGCTGACATGAAATTTAATTGAATTTCTTATCCAATCAATATACTGAATATAGAATGTCATTCAAAAAAATTCATTTTGTGATACCATATTAAATTTTTGGTGTACTTTGTTAGAGAGAAACAGAACTGAATAATAATGAGAAAATGCTACTATTTTCATCCTTAGTATACATATCGCGTCTCTGTACACCTTCACCTCTGTATTGAGAATATTTAGTTTTACAACAGCTAGATTTGAATAAAATTAGATTTTCTAATGGGCATACATTTGAGAATAAAGACAATAGCATTTACAGCAGCTTTCATCTTAATTTATTTTTATTTATTACAAAATAATAATAATAATAATAATAAAAATAATAATAAATAATTTTTTTAACGAGTCGACGTTTCGGAGTAAACACTCCATTTTCAAGACATGTTGTACAGGATTGTGTATGAAGAATAGAGAGAAACAGAGAGAGAAAGCTAAACACGATGTAGCGACATCAACAGAA
>Ga0209935_1001574_pt1 | contig 34481 bp, 18 predicted proteins | sample ThiBio_1000_plan_2_FD_183958 | JGI IMG/M metagenome (GOLD analysis project Ga0209935, IMG submission 183958) | Wastewater bioreactor microbial communities from Cape Town, South Africa - Thiocy_cont_1000_plan (SPAdes) | ecosystem: Engineered > Bioreactor > Thiocyanate-remediating >...
TGATGGAGAAACTGGGACATGCTTGCTCCAGTTTTGGGACAATATGGTATTAAGCCTATTGATTTTTGAGTAAGGTACAAGAGAAGTATATAGGTGATATTGATGCTGAGGCAGAAGATATATGCAACGTATAAAATTGCATGTAAAGGGTGTTAAATTTCGATAGAGAAAATAGAGTATACTCAAAATATATATATAATTTATTTGTGCAAAGAGTTAGAAGGATGCCGTTGATTTTTTTTTTGCTTATAAATTGAGGTTGAAATTTAATAAAAAGGTTTGTTGCAAAGATTATACGGAGATAATGTGAGAGGGATATACAAGAGGTAAAGTAAGGAGACTGTAAATCTTCTGCGCTAACGCTTCGTAGGTCGAATCCTACTTCCGACATTGTTTTTGTTGTGTGAAAATTTTTGTTCTTATATAAGGGGCCCGGAGTTTTGGTTTTGTAGGTTTGTTTGGAAAGGTTGATTGTGATGGTTTTTAAAAATAAAAAAGGGTTTTATGAGTTATTTTGTTTTTTCTTGTTGTTTTTGTTTTTTGTATTTATCGGATAAATATTTTTGTACAGAAAAATCCAATTGTGTCGATTTTCTTCTTTATTCTTATATTTTAGATATAAGCGGTCTTTTGTTGTATCTAAATATGGAGTTTCTAGGTTATGTTTTGGTTATAATATATATAGGTGCTATTGCTATTTTGTTTTTATTTATGGTTATGATGTTAAATGTTAAAACATACGAGTTATATGTAGATTTTCTAGATTATTGCTTGCTGCTTTATTATATTTTATGTGTTGTTTTTAATAATGGTGTTTCCTGCATGGAAATATGGAATATTAAACATTGAAGGTGCTTGGTTATGTTAATGGGTTTAATTATGTAAGTCCATATGCTCAATGTATTATGTTAATGTGTTAAAGGTTTTAGGGTTTTTGTTGTTTAGTCTTATGGATTTGTAATTGTTTTACTGTCATTAATTTTATTGATAGGTATTGTAGGTCTATTACGTTGACGTTGAGTTTTGCAGGATATATAAAAGACAGGAGATGCATGTGCAAATTGAACGCAATTTTTAAAGTTGCTGGTGTTTAAGAAATAAATGTTGTTAGTGTATTTTTGCCATTATGTGCATTTTTAGTAGTATTTTTATTAAGTAGATTTTTAAATCGTGTTGATGTGGCAATTTGAAATCTTGGGTTGATGTTTATTAGTATGGGTTAGCCCTGTATTTTTTTTATGAAGGGTCCGTGTATTTGGGACCTGTTATGTTGTTTTAGGTAAGTGAATAGCCGTTGACATGTTCTTATAGAATGAACATTTATGTTTGATAGCTTGACATGTAGTATGTGGTAGTTGTTTTATTAGTTTCAGTTTTAGTACATATATTTTCGTGAGATTATATGTAAGTGATCCTTTTTTTTTACGCTTCGTAAGTATTTGTCTTTATTTACATTCTTTATGCTTTTGTTAGTTACGCTGGTAATTTTTTACAACTTTTTTTGGGTGGGAAGGTGTTGGTTTAGCTTCCTTTCTATTAATCAACTTTTGATTACGAGAGAAGCAGCGAACAAAAGTGCATTGAAGCTATAATTGTGAATCGTATAGGTGATTTTTGTTTGTAGCTGCCATGTTGTTAATTTTCGTAATTTTTAAAACTTAGATTTTAATATTATATTTGCAAGTTCATATTTATTTAATAGTTATAACTTTAATGTGATGGGCTTTAATATAAAAGCACTTGATTTGTGTGTTTGTTTATTTTTTTAGCGGCTACAGGTAAATCGCTCAATTAGGTTTACATACATGATGCCAGATGCGATGGAGGGGCCTACGCCAGTTCGGCTCTAATACACGCTGCTACATGGTAACGGCAGGTATTTTTTTAATTATAAGGTGTCATTTTTATTTGAATATGCAGAATCTATTTTAATTATAGTGACTGTATAGGGGCATTAACAGTGATATTTGCAAGTTCAGCTGGATTCTTCAGTTTGATTTGAAAAAAGTTATTGCATTTCAACTTGTAGCCAATTAGGTATATGGTTTTTGCTTGTGGTAATTCACAATACTGTTTGCTTTATATCATTATGTACACATGCATTTTTTAAAGCGTTATTATTCTTAGGTGCAGGTCTGTAATTCATGCAATGTCTGATGAACAAGATTACGTAGAATGGGAGGTTGTGAAGATTTACGCCCATTACGTATATTAGTTTTATGATAGGTCTTGTTCATTGATGGGTGTGCCTTATACTACAGGGTTTATTCAAAAGATATTATAATAGAAACACATCATCTGTTTTTACTGTTTCAGGTTTATTTTCGTGATGAATGGGATGTTAGCTATTAGTGGTACAGCGTATATAGTATGAGATTGTTTTATTTGATTTTTTTACAAAATCGAATCTTATTGTGAGGCCTTGAACTATAAGCGAAGAGTCAACTTTAATACTATGGTTTTGTGTATTTTATCAATTTTAAGTTTATCTGTAGGCTTTTCATGGAAAATATTTTTTTTTCTTTAGAAAGCGATTGTGACATTATATTGTAGTTAGATCTAATCATACTAATACAGCGAATTTGAATATTTGTCTTTCTTTGAAAAATCTTCCCTTTAATTTTAACAAGTTTTGGTATGGCAGTAGCTATTATACATATTAAATATATGATAATATTAATTTAAATCAGAGTAAAATTTTAAAATTATTTGGTAGCAAATGGTCTTTTGATATTATTTATAATCATTGAATAGTAATTTTTGTAATAAATTTTGCGTATGATTTATTAAATACATAGAAAAAGGTTTATTTGAGCCTATATGAAAAGTTATTTTATACGGCAAAAGGTGGTAAATTTGTTTTGGTACAGGATGGTTTTATTTTTAGTATTTATTTATTTTTGTTTTTAGTTAATTTTTGTATTTTGTTTTGTTTATATTAAAAGTTTTGTTATATATGTGTATATTTTTAATATGTTATATGTTATAGTGGTTTCTAATTTACAAGATGATGGTGAAGTTTCGTAGTACATGTTGTTATATGGAAAAGCTTAAGATTTAAAAAGGAATTTACTAAGTGAAAAATTAAGTGCTGATTATGTGTAGGGGGGCATGTTTTGCTACCAGCCTTGTTATGACTTTAAAAATATGGTAAAGAGGCATTGGTAAATATTTTGTTTTCAAGTCAAAGAATGTAGGTTCTGGTTTAGCGACAATTGGTTTAGTGGTGCTGGTGTTGGCGTTGGGGTTGTTTTTGGATCATTAATTAGAAGCGTTGCTCGTAATCCACAAATTAACAACAATTATTTTCATATGCAATTTTAGGTTTGCTTTAACTGAAGCGGTTGGATCATTGGCGTTAATGATGGCTTTTTTAATATTATTTCTTAAAAAAATGTTAACTGCAATATGAGTTTTAGTTTATTGTTAATAGGAATTTTTGGCTTAATGTTTCTCGTCGGAATGTAATCTCTATGCTTATTGCGGTGGAACTTTTGATGTGTCAGCAAATTTTCATTATGCTGTATGGCCACATTATCCGACGATGGTATACCTTTAGTGTATTTATGGTAATATTGACACTCGCGGGTGTAGAAGCAGTTTAGGGTTGGCTATATTAATTTGTTATCACGTTTGAGAGGGTTAATAACAACATCTTTATAAGCTCGTTAAAAGGATAAAAATAATTATGCGTGAATTAATAAAAATTTTTTAATATCTTATTGAATGCTGAATATAGACTTTATGGAGTTTATGTAAACTAAGTTATTGGTGAAATTTTGGCGTCTTAGTTTTGTTTTTTTAAGTATACAAATATTACGGGTATTTTTTTAGCCATGCATATGTTGCATCAGCAGATTTAGCGTTTTTAAGTGCGAGCACATTATGCGTGATGTTAATTATGGTGGGTTATAAGGTATATCCATGCAAATGGTGCTTCTTTTTCTTTTTAATGGTTTATTTGCATTTAGGACGAGGTTGTATTTCAGTTCATATAGCAAACCGCGTGAAATTGTGTGGTTAATAGGGGTATGTATTTTAATTCTAATGATTATAACTGCATTTTTAGGTATGTTTTACCTTGAGGTCAAATGAGTTTTTGAGCTGCAACTGTAATTACTAATTATTCACAGCGGTTCCTTATTTTGGGCAAGAATTGTAATTTGATTATGGGGAGGTTTTCTGTAGATCATGCGACATTAAATAGGTTTTTTAGTTACATTATTTATTACCTTTTGTTATTATATTTTTAGTTTATTACATGTAGTTTTTTTACATGATAAAGGTCTTCAAATCCATTAGGAGTTTTTTTGTAAAGGATAAAGTAATTTTTAATCCATATTATACAATAAAGATGCATATAGTGTAATTTTAATTTTAGTTATGTTTTCATGATTTATAAGTTTTGGCCTAATTATTTGGGTCATACCGATAATATATTATGGCGAATCCTTTAGTAACCCCTGCGCATATTGTCCAGAATGGTATTTTTCACCCTTCTATGCTATTCTGCGGTCTATCCAAATAAACTAGGTGGTATAAGTATGCTTGCGCTTGCGATATAGTTCTTATTTTATTACCGTACTAGTTAAAGGAAAGGTTCGAACAAATGTTTTTAGACAAATTTATAAAGCGGCTTTTGAAGCTTTGTAATGCTAGCCTGTTTTTTAGGTTGGTTAGGGGGCAAGCCTGTAGAAGTCCCTTATTTGGATTTAGGTCAATTTTTACGCTTTTTTATTTTATTTATTTTTTAATATTTATTAATATATTAATATAATAGATTATTTAAGCATAATCCTTTAAATAAAACTTTTTTTATAACATTATGGTTTAAATTTTGGGGTCGTATTATTTATCGTCGGAAGGTAAAAGAGTAAGAATAGCATTGTGCCTCAGCACTGAATAGAGTCACGTGTTCAAGTAGCACGCAAGCTCGTAAAGGCTGAATACAGCGTAAGTACGAGAAATATAAAACATGATTATTTAATGTGGAATATATATATTATTATAATTTGTTGATTATGATATTGCTTATCGCATACTTAACTTTGCTTGAGCGAAAAATTCTTCGGCTGTACAAAAGCGTAAAGGTCCTAATAAAGTAGGTGTATTGGGTTATTACAGCCACTTGCTGATGCTTTTAAATGATATTAAAAGAAATAACTATACCTCACGGGCTTATACAAGTTTGTTCTAGCAGGGCCTATGATTATGCTATCTTAAATTTAATAGGGTGAGTTATTTTTACACCTGTTTATGGTGAATTTTAACAGATTTAAATTTAGGGGTATATATATACTGGCTATTTTAGGATTGAATATTTATGGTTCATAAGCGCAGGCTGAGCAAGTAATTCTAAGTATTCATTTTTAGGGGCAGTAAGAGCGTCTGCGCAAATGTAGGTTATGAATTGACGACATCAACAATTATTTGGTAATTGCGTTTTTAGCAGGAGTTTTAATATATCAACAATTATTTATGCTCAGAATGAAATTTGATTTTGTCTTTGTGACCTTTAGCGGTACCTTTTTTATTGGTAGTCTTGCGGAAACTGCGCGTGTGCCTTTGATTTACCAGAAGCTGAATCGGAATTAGTTGCCGGTATAACGTTGAATTTTCGTCGATTACTTTTGCCTCTTTTTCTTAGCAGAGTATGGGAATATAATTATGTCTGTAATCTAATGGTTTGTTTTTTTTTTGGTGGTCATGTTTATTTAGCTGATCAAGTCCGTGAATTTATTTTATTAAACATGAATTTTATTAGTTTTGTTTGTTTTAATTCGGGCAACATTGCCAAGATTTAGATTTGACCAGTTAATGACAATAGGGTGATTAAATTATTACCTTTATCCTTGATATTATTTTGTATTATTATTTTAAGTGTTGTTGCTTTGGAACATCGTCATCAGAACCAAGTTTTTTATTTCCGACGCCCTTAGAGTGGTAAAAAATAATGAGTTTATTTTTAACATTAAAATGCATTTGATAAATGACGACTCCACAACGTTATTTCGGTTAGAAAAAATTATTAGTATGAAATATGTGTTTAGTGGGTACAAACACACCCTTTTCATATTGTAACTGAAGTCCATGACCATATTTTGGTGCATCTGCAGCATTGGTATAACTGTAGGGGCTGTTATGAAGTTACATTCTTTGAATATGATTTTTATGGTATTTCGTTGCTTCAATGAGGTTTTGTATTAGTTATTGCTGTTGCTGATTGTGGTGACGCGATGTTATTCGTGAGGCAACTTATATGGGTATCATACGTCTAAAGTTGTTCGTGGGTTAAAAATAGGTATGATTCTATTTATAGTTCTGAAATTATGTTTTTTTTCTCATTTTTTTGAGCGTTTTTTCATGCAGTCTTGCTCCTAGCATTGCTTTAGGTCAGTATGGCCTCCTGTGGGTATTAATGTGTTAAATCCATTGCATTACCTCTTTTAAATACTATCATATTAATAGTATCTGGTTTGACAGTACGTATAGTCATGCATGTATTGTTCTGTAGGTATGTGAAAAGCAAGATTTGAAAAGAGATATTATGGAGGTCGCTGACCGTTTCATGACAATGAATAAATCCTCGTGAATTAGATTGACCAGAAAATGTTCGTTAAAAGAAGATGCTCATTTAACTGATGAAGCTATGTATTTTTAGCAATTACGTTACTTTTGGGAGAGGAATTTACATGTTTCAGCTATTGGAATATTATAATGCTTATTTTATATTAATGATGGAGTTTATGGTCAACATTTTATGTAGCAACAGGATTTCATGGGTTACATGTTCTGATAGGACAATATTTTTGGCCGTATGTTTTCATAGAATGGAAAAGGAACATTCTTACCGAAGCATCATGTCGGGTTTGAAATGGCGATTGGTATTGGCATTTCGTTGATGTGTATGGTTAGTTTTATATGTTTTTATTTATGCTGATCTGGTGGGTGATCGGCTTTATAGTTTGTATGGTTGTTGATGAGAAAAAGAATTAAAGAGTATTTGGGTTTGTTTTTATTCTAAATAACCGTTAGTTCAGTGGGACGTGTTTGATTATTATCTACGATCATAAAAATATAGGTATATTATATTTAATATTTGGGGCGTTTGCAGGTTTATTAGGACTGTTATTTCGGTTTTAATAAGATTTGAATTATCGGGTACGGGTCTGTTTTATTAAATTCTAATTGGCAATGTATAACGTTTTAATAACTGCACATGCGTTTTTAATGATATTTTTTTTTGTTATGCCGTTTTAATAGGAGGCTTTGGTAATTTGTTTGTGCCTGTTATGATAGGGCTCCAGATATGGCGTTTCCTAGATTAAATAATATAAGTTTTTGATTATTGCCACCATCATTAATCTTATTATTATCATCTCATTAGTTGAATTTGGGGCGGGTACAGGTGAACTGTATATCCTCCATTAAGCGGAATTGTTCACATTCAGGTGGTGCTGTTGATTAGCAATTTTTAGCTTACATTTAGCTGGATTTCTTCTTTATTAGGGGCCATTAATTTTATAACAACAATAGTAATATGCGTGTTGTAGGGATGGACTTTTTTAAATTACCTTTATTTGTTGAGCAGTATTTATAACTGCTATTTTGTTATTGTTATCTTTACCGTTTTAGCTGGTGGTATAACTATGCTTTTAACAGATCGTAATTTTAATACTAGTTTTTTGATCCAGCAGGAGGGGGAGATCCTGTTTATATCAACATTTATTTTGGTTTCCTGGTCATCCTGAAGTTATATTTTAATATTACCAGGATTTGGTATTGTTAGTCAAATTATGTCATCATTTTCTGGCAAATATATTTTTGGATATACGGGTATGGTATATGCTATGTATCTATAGGTATTTTAGGTTTTGTAGTTTGAGCCATCATACGTATACTGTAGGTTGGATGTAGATACAAGAGCCTATTTTACGGCAGCTACAATGATTATTGCAATTCCAACAGGATAAAAATATTTAGCTGATTGGCAACGTTATGAGGTGGCAATTTGCGGTTAAAACGCCTTTTATTTTTACACTAGGTTTATTATTTTATTTACTATAGGTGGCTTAACAGGATTGTTTTATCTAATGCAGGATTAGATTGGTATTACACGATACTTACTATGTAGTGCACATTTTCATTATGTACTGCCAATGGGTGCTGTTTTGCTTTTTTTTCTGGGTTTTATTATTGATTTTGGAAAGTTACAGGTATGTTATTAAGGAAAAACGATCTTTAGTCATTTTTGTATTATTTTTTTAGGTGTTAATATTACATTTTTTCCTATGCATTTTCTGGCTTAGCTGGGATGCCTAGACGAATCCAGATTACCCAGATGCATACGCTTTTTGGAATGCGGTATCTTCTTGAGGTCTTTTTTATCTTTTTGTGGAGTTTTATGGTTTTATATCTTATAGGTAAAAGTTTAGTATGGATTTATCGACAGAAGAAGTACCTTTTACGGAAACTGAATTTATAAAGTTATGTTACGCGTGTTAAAGCAAGTTCATTTACGTTGAAATGAAAATGTTCTTTCTACATTGAATGTGGTTTTATTTGCTTTAATTATTATTTTCCGTGCAAGATTAGAAAAATGATGGCAGCAACAACAGCACAATGAAAAAAGGTTAATTGCTGAAAAATGGTGGATGGAACGACAGGTACAGCAGAAACGAAAGTAGTATGCATAAGATGTCGTTCCACGACCCGATAACCCGATCATGTATGGTATAGTAGATCTACATGATCATATATTGTTTTTTTTAAGCATGATTTTATTTATAGTGCTTCATTTTTTTATTTTAATTTTAAAAGACTTTGATATGACGCAATAGATCAAAAATTAATAAGGCATCATGCATGAGATAAAAATTCAGAATCATATTTTGAATGCCTTATTATAAAATTATAAGATCACGTATTTTTGATGGACGTGACGATCTAGAATATTATAAAAGAGGATCTTTTATATATCAATGGTCTACGTTAAAAAGTGGTATTTGGATTGAATTATTTGGACCGTTATACCAAGCTTATTTTATTGTTAATAGCAATTCCTCCTTTGCGTTATTATTCGCTATTGATGAAATAGCAGTAAGTAAAATAAGGTTAAAGTTATAGGCCATCAGTGATATGGTCATATGAAGTTACAGGCATGAGTACAAACCATTTAAAATTGCCTTTTTTGATGCATATATGTGCCAGATTCTGATTTAGTGAAGGGCGATTACGTTTATTAAAAACGGATAATGCATTAATTCTCCAAAAAACACGCCAATTTCTGTATTAATACGTCAGATGATGTATTACATAGTGGGCAATCCCTGCATGTGGTGTTAAAGTGATGCAGTTCCTGGCCGCTTAAGCCAAATTCATTATTATTAAAAACCAGTGGAATTTTTCATGGGCAGTGTAGTGAATATGTGGAGTAAACCATGGGTTTATGCCAATTGAGCTATGGGTTGTGGACTCATATACTTTGCAAGGTTAGAGTGATTTTTACATGAAGAAATTTCACTTTAATTAATTATGGAAGCCCTTTAGAGCAGTTTCGAATTCAAATTTTATATCTTATGGAAAAATAGACTGAAGTTTATTTCTTACAAATAGTCATTTACATTTGTAAACGTATGATTATTAATATTGACGATTGTTTCTGCATGTCAAAATCATTTGTAATACCTTCTATTTTTGTCGTAATTTGTGGTGAAATTATTTGTTGGTATTGTCATTTTTACGTTCTATTAATAAGGTGAAAGTGTTAAATTTTTTCCATGAATTCAACCTTGTTTTTGCTTATCTTGTTTTCAAATACTTTAGGATTATTGCCATATGGATTTACTGTACAAGTCAAGCTTGTGTAACTTTTATTTTGAGCATGTTTCATTTATAGGTATTATTTCTGTAGGATTTGACAATTTTAAATTAGATTTTGTTAAATTCTTTGTACCGCGTAATGTAAATAATATGCCATTGTTAGGTTTTTGATTATAATAGAAACATGTCATTTTTAATAAGACCTTTAAGTTTAGCATACGTTTATTTGCAAATATGTTGGCCGGTCATACTTTGATACATATTATTGTAGGATTTAATATACTTTTGAATTAAAAATGTCGGTTGCGATAACCATCATACCTTTAATATTATTTTGTCAATTACGGTTCAGAAGTTTGTATTGCGTTTATACAAACTATGTTTTTATTGTTTTAACAATAATTTATATTAAAGATATGTATAATATGTTCATTAATTCATGCCACAATAGATAGTGTGTTGTATATAAATGTTATTAATTTAATTTGATTAATAGTTTATGATTATATTTTGCGCTAAGTATGTAATTTTACCTTTAATTTTTGGTAGTAATTTAGCAGAAAATATGTTAACAAATATTTTACGTTTACGGTCGAAAGCATAAATGAAACTCGATATGTTTTAGATAAAAAGATTGAACTAGTTTAGTGATGTCCCTGATGAATGCGCAACTCGGTATTGAATGTTTGGTTTATTTTTTAAGTATTTTAAAAGTAACGTAACTTTGAGGAACCTTGGTTTCTTTACATACTAAATGGCGTAATATTTATTATTATTATAAAATTTGTTGGCGTGATGCTAATCACTATGTATTTGTTTCACCTTACGGGATGTTGAAAAAAAATTTAACAATGTTACATGAAGAAATTTAAAAAGAAATATTTTCTTAACTTTTGTATACAATTAAATTTATTACATACAGATGTTTAACGATATTAAAAGGGATCTTATTACTATGAGATGGTCTTATTGAGGAGTTTTTTATGGTATTTTATGTAGTACCATGGGGTCGAATGGACCAGATGCTTGTATGCTGTTAATATAACTTTTGTTATAGCAACAATTATATTAATTATTATAGGTCAAGTTAGTAGTTATGATTGAATAGGTATAATTATCAAAAATTGTATGATTCGAAGCATTATAATGTTTTTTTATTAAAATATGTGCACGAAATTTTTAAAGAAGGTTTAGTACTTTTATTTTAAGGTTGAAACTATAATGTTTGTTCGGCGCGCTACGGAGGTGATGGTGCCGTTGAAAAATATAATGGCCTTTAAGTCAATTTTTTATGTTTTTTATAGTAATCGACGACAGACAAAAAGAAGTCGTAAAATAAATAGGTTTTTTTTAAATACTTCTGCTCGGTGCGTTGACTAGACGCGTCAATAAGATTAGGATTAAAGTAAAAAAAGAGACGTAAATACCATTTTGTTTAAAACAACCATTTTATGAAAATTTAAATGATTATAAGCTTGTAATATGTTTATTATTGCAAGTTTAGTATTAACTATACTCTATTTTATGTTTCTTTTGCATTGGTGTATAACCAACGTGACGTTGAAAAAACATCATCATATGAATGTGGGTTCAACCTTTTGAAGATTCAAGGCAAAGATTGATATTAAATATTATTTAGTGCTATTTTATTTATTATTTTTGATTTAGAATTATGTGTGTTGTACCGTGAACTCAAGTTTATGAATCAACACATATGTTAGGATTGACTTTGTTAAGTTTATTTTTAGGTATTCTGTTATAGGATTTATGTATGAATGGGTTAAAGGTGCATTAATATGAAATAGATTTTTTAAAGGTATTTTTAATTAAAAATTGTGTGGGGTATTATATGCTTGCTGGACTTTTAAAAAAAGATCAAGTGAGCTTGATTTCAAGTGGCCAGGCCTTTGTCATTTTTACATTTTTGTAAAAATACATATTTTTTACGATTAAAAATTTTAAATGATATAACAGTTGTTGATGGCTTCGTCGAGATTTTAGATTTCAAATAATTATAATTTATTTTCTTTATTGTATAGTTTACGTGGTTTTTTTTTATAAATGTTGCAGAAATAGATTATTTGGTATCTTATTATAATATTTTTAAAAGTGCTTGTTGGCTCGAACGTGAAGCTTGGGATATGTTTGGAGTTTTTTTTTTACAAAGCCCTGACTACGTAGAATTTTGACAGATTATGGATTTGAAGGATATCCTTGAGAAAAGATTTTCCATTAACAGGATATTTAGAAGTTAGATATGATGATGAAAAAGGAACTTAGTTTATGAGCCGGTCGAACTGCGCAAGAGTATCGCGTTTTTACTTTGAGAGTCCTTGAGAAGATCTTATTTAGTAATATTTTTGTATGAGTGAACGTGCTTATGGTTAAAAAAGTTTAACATGAATTTTGGGCCACAACATCCTGCGCTCATGGAGTTTTACGTTTAGTGTTAGAGTGGATGGGGAAATTGTAAAAAAGGCAGATCCACATATAGGATTGTTACATCGTGGACTGAAAAATTAATAGAGTATAAAACATATACTCAAGCCTTCCTTATTTTGATAGATTAGATTATGTATCAATGATGTCTCAAGACATTGTTATTCTTTGTTGGTTGAGACGGCTTGCGTGTGGAGGTGCCTGTACGTGCTAAGTATATCAGAGTATGTTTGCAGAAATAACTCGTATTTTAAATCATATATTAGCCGTGACGACGCATGCTTTGGATGTGGTGCTTTAACGCCATTTTTATGGGGTTTTGAAGAAAGGGAAAAGTTATAGAACTTTATGAACGAGTTTCTGGTGCAAGGTGCATGCTGCATATTGTAGGCCTGGTGGGGTGGCAAGGGATATACCTATAGGGTATTAAAAGATGTTTATGGTTTTTGTAAGCAATTTGATTCTAGATAGCTGAGATTGAAGGATATTAACAAATAATAAAATTTGAAAAGAGCGTTTGGTAAATATAGGAGAGTATCGTATCAACAAGCTTTACAGTGAGGTTATAGTGGTGTAATGTGCGAAGTACTGGTTTAGCTTGAGATTTGCGTAAGACATGCCTTATGATGTATATCAAAAATTAAAATTTAATATTGTAACGGAAAAAATGGAGATTGCTATGAAAGATACTTATGAGGATGTATGAAATGCGTGAAAGTATAAATATAATTACCAAGTTATAAATAAAATGCCATATGGTGCAGTCAGACGGAGGATAAAAAAATTTGAGTGCCTTCGCGCAGAATATGAGGTATAGTATGGAGGCTATAATTCATCATTTTAAATGTATACTGAAGGTTATTCTTACCTAAAAGTTATACTTACGCTAGTGTAGAAGCCCTAAAGGTGAGTTTGGTATTTTTTTGGTTCTGATAATACAAATAGACCTATAGATGTAAGATTAAGTCACCTGGTTTTTTTCATTGCAATCTTTAAATGCAATGGCTGTAAATCATTTGATGCAGATGTTGTTACAATTATAGGTACTCAGGATATTGTGTTTGGTGAAATGATAGATAAAAAATGAAAACAGTTCTTGTTAATGATCAATATTTAGAGTAGAAGAAGATTATACGATTTTACAATTAATGTTTGTTATTCGTTTGCAAATCCTAGATTTTGTTTTCATGAGCAATTAAGTATAGCGGTAATTGTCGTATTTGTTTAATGAAGATTTAAAATCTATAAAACCTGTAATAGCTGTGGTTTGAATATTTTACCACATATGGTGTTATATACGAGACTGTGAAGGTGAAAAAAGCTCGAGAGGCTGTTAGGAATATTTGTTAATTAATCATCCCTTAGATGTCCTATTTGTGATCAAGGGGGAGAGTGTGATTGCAAGATATTTCGTTTATGCAGGTAGCGATAGGGGAAGATATTATGAAGATAAAAGGGCGTTACAAATAAAAATTTTGGGCCTTTAATTAAAACGTGATGAATAGATGTATACATTGCACGCGTGCGTGCGTTTTGCAAGTGAAGTTGTTGGAATGAAGCTTTAGGTGTTTTAGGTCGTGGTCATTGATGGAAATAGGATTTTATATAGATAAAATTTTGAAGCTGGAGTATCGGGTAATGTGATGATTTATGTCCAGTAGGGGCTTCAACTCTAAGCCATATGCATTTATGTTAGATCTTGAGAGTTAAGAAAACATAGCATATTGATTTTTTTGATTATACAGGAAGTAAAATTTTAGTGGAAACGCGAGGGCGCGTATAATGAGAATATTGCCGTATTATGATTATGGCATAGGGTTTGGTTTATTAGTGATAAAACAAGATTTTGTTTCGATCCGTTCGACGTTATCGGATTTTATTTCCTTCTACAAACTGTTAAAAAAAAAATATAAGTGCAGTGGGAAGCAGTATTTTTTTTTTTGAAGAAGGTATATAAAAATATATTGCAAGTTTACTTTTAAACAAAATAAAATATCTTGCCCAAAGTTCAATTTCAAATTTTAGTTAGATTTGGATACTGGTTTGAAGCTTAAGGCTTTTTTTCAGGCGTTAGGTCATCATTTTTACGAGGTATTGATAAGAAATTCAAAAAATTTCGAATTTTAATTTGGAGCAAGATTAAATGAGTATTATAATAATAAAAATTATTTATTATTAAATGTAAATTGCGTGTTAATGAACCATTACTAAACATTCGTTTACGTAAAGCTTTTTTAGAAAACACTAATTTTTATTATATAGGCTCTAATTGTAATTTAATTTTTTTATTAAGCATATAAGTTCATCTTTGTCTTTTTTTCTGACAACTTTAGAAGGAAAGAATTGGTGTAGTTATTAAAAATTAAAGTTATAACGACAATTAAGGAAACGCTTTGTGAAATTTAACATCATTCTTAGAAAAAGCTAAAATGCATATTTTATGTTAACTTATTCTGCAGGATGAAAGTGTTATTATATTTAAATTATGTGCTGGGGGTACATCGCAAAATATTATTTTTAATAAGTTAAATTTAATGATAAATGTTGGTGTCAGTGACAATATAAATTATGTTAGGTCGCATTTAAAAGAAGTCTTAATATTTTTATGGTACGCACACAGATCAGGGATCGGTATATCAAATATAATTTTACCAGCAGTTTCTGTTTTGAAAAAAAAGCAAATTATGTTGATTATTTACAAAAAGTAGTAGTGTTACTAAAATAGTTAATGGGCCTGTTAATGCGCGTTCCGAATATGAATTATAGAAGTGTGTTTCAGAGTTTTATTTTTGAGATGTTACCTTTACCTTTGACAGAATTAGACCTTTGCATTTATGAATTATTAATAGCAATTTAATAGTTAAGCATGTGACAGCAATTGTAGTTTATTTTTAGCACAAGAAATAGGGTTTACATCTTACACTAAAAATCAAAACTGCTTTCGGCATTTCCTAATATTTAATTCTAATTTTTGTGGTTGGAGAGAAGAAGGGAAAGGGGGGAGGGAGGGGGTTGTGTGGCATATTTTTATTTTATTTATATTTAGGTATGCGGCAATGATCATAAATTTATCTTTGCCGCGTACGTGGTAGGCGCTCCCCTAAGTTACTTTTAAAAGCATAGCCACAAGGTTTCTTGTGTCGGAATCATATTTTTTATATGGTAAGGCCCCGGTGTTCTATGCAAAAAAGTTCTTTTCAGGGTCTGATGACAAATTTACTATATTTCACAAGGTAAGGTGTTATCAGTGTAGATGGGATTGCAATTATAAGTGGTTTACGTCATGTTAAAGCGGTGAAACACTAGAATTTTTTGATAAAAATGAAGTTTTTTTATTAAAGGGTATGGCGTTAAATTTAAATATCAACACAATAGGTGCTGTATGTTTGGTGATGAAAGATATGTAAAGCCAGGAGACGTGTTAAAGGAACTGGTGCGGTTATAAGTATACCTGTAGGTTCAAGCTTTTAGGCCGCGTAGTGAATGCGTTAGGTGAGCCTATAGATGGTTAACTTTAGAATCAACACAAATTGCAAAAGTTGATGTTAAAGCACCAGGATTGTATATAGAATGTCTGTACATGAACCGATGTTGACAGGAGTTAAAGCAATTGATAGTTTAGTGCCTATAGGTCGCGGCCAACGTGAATAATCATAGGGGATCGTCAAACAGGTAAAACATCAATAGCTATTGATGCAATTTTGAATCAAAAAATGAAAATCAGAAATTAGATGTTAAAAAATTATATTGTATTATACAGCAGTTGGTCAAAAAAGATCCTCAATGCTAAATTAGTAAGTTTATTAAAGTTGTAGATGCTTTATCATATTCTATTATTGTAGCGCTACGGCATCTGAAGCAGCGCCTTTACAATATTTAGCACCTTATAGTGGTGTACAATAAGTGAATTTTTTAGAGATAAGGTATGCATGCTTTAATTATTTATGATGATTGAGTAAACAAGCTAATGCATATCGTCAAATGTCATTATTATGAGAAGACCACCTGGACGTGAAGCTATCCTGGGGATGTTTTTTATTTACATTCAAGATTGTTAGAAAGAGCAGCTAAACTAGTTTAAGTATGGGAGCAGGTCTTTAACAGCATTGCCTATTGTTGAAACACAATTAGGTGATGTCTCTGCTATATACCAACTAATGTTATTTCTATTACAGATGGACAAATTTTTTTGGAGCCAATTTATTTTATAATGGTATTAAACCTGCTGTTAACGTAGGCTTATCCGTTAGTCGTGTAGGTTCTGCGCTCAATTATTAGCTATGAAAAAGTATGCGGGTCTTTAAAGCTTGAGTTAGCACAATACCGTGAAGTAGCTGGATTTGCGCAATTTGGTCTAATTTGGATGAAACGACAGCAAATTTATTGAAAAGAGGAAGTCAATTAACGAAATGTTAAATCAGGATTTATATAGACCTGTGCCTATAGAACATCAAATGTTTTATTATATGGTGCTGTAAAAGGGCATTTAAATACGTAGCGGACAGTATGTTACAAACTTACCAAGCTGAATTATTAATTTTTTGAAAAAATCTAAAATATTTGCGCCTTATATGCAAATATAAGAAATAATAATTTATTTAAAAAATATGGTACTAAATTTTTGGAAATTTCTTTTTATTTTATCAATTCTTAGTTGGTATTAGCTTGAAGAAATAGATATTATTATTGACACATGATGAAGCATTTACGTAATACAAATGGAAATTTTTAGCAAAAAAAGCGAAAAATTTAAAAACTTGTAGTAAAGGATGAGTAATGTTAAAATTAAAGATTATATAAATATATATGGAAATGTGGTTTATTTATAGTTAGTAATAAATTGAAAAATTTTTTTTATGTAAGTATATAAAATGTTTACAGTTAATCAATGGTATTAATTAAAGGTCGTAAAAGAAAAAAAAAAATGTGTAATGTTAAGCATTACGAAAATGTCCGCAAAAAAAAGGTATTGCGCAAAAATTAGAATAGTAAAACCAAAAAAACCTAATCGGCACAACGAAGAATAGCTAAAGTGAAAATTTTAAAAGGCATATATTAGCTATATTCCTGGGCAAGGTCATAATTCAAAAAATTTTTCGGAAGTTATGGTGCAGGAGGAAGAGCAAACGACTTACCTGGTGTTCGTTCTCATTAATACGAGGTAAATATGATTTTTCATATAAAGAAGATTTTACAAGGATAATAAGAAATCTAAATATGGTATACCTTCGGGTAAAAAATGACTGTAATATTATATTTTTTTAATCATTAATAAAAAGAGGTAGAAAAAGTTTTATCATCATACATTAGTAAAAGTATTATCTTTCTTAAAAATTTATTTTAAACAACGTAAATTTTTAATCTTTTTTTGTTTAAAATTGTACCTGTCGTTGGTTTTTAAATAAAACATGATCTGGTAAACTTTATAAAATCCTTGTTTTATAAAACGAAAAAAAGCTGTTGCGTGGCAAGTAGATGATTTTTGCTTGCTATTAAAAGCGTTCAGAAAAAACGTTTTTATTAAAGTATTAGGAGAAATTAAAGACACAATTGCTGGTAAAGTTATACTTTACAGCAAAAAATTGAGCATCATGCTTAGCGTTTGAAAATAAACAATATCTATATTATTAAGAAAAAGAAGAAGATGACCATCGGTAATTTAAATGTTTTTTTGAAAAAAAAACGGAATTTTTTAATACAGGAAAAAAAAAGATTAACGGAAAAAATTATAATGCTACAACAGTTTACATAGAGGTGGTGCTGCTAAGCGAAAATTATTATTATAGATTATTCGCGTTATATATGAAATGTGACAGGAATATTTTACAGCACCTTTATGATCCTCATAAAAGAATGTTGGTGAATTTAGTATCATATATTAATGGTATTTTAAGTATAGTTTAGCGGTAAATGGTTTAATTGTGGGGGATGTTATATAAATGGTTTAGGGCGTAAAAGTAATAATTTGGGTTCAACAACATATGTTTTAACATTAAGAGTGGGTCTTTGGTTACACTTTTAGAATCGGTATAAATAAAGGTGCATCAGTATGTCGTCAGCAGGGATGTTTTCAAAAGATATACACGAATGTTTTCGCAAACAGCAGTATTTAAAATTAAAAGTAAAAAAAAATTCATAGTTAGTAGTTTTGTTTGGCTACGATAGGCATTTTAAATGTCTTATGACATAAAAGATACGCTTTACATAAGGCGGGGTATACACGATATCGTGGTGAAGACCACATGTTAGAGGTTATGCTATGAATCCGTGGATCATCCGCATGGTGGGCGTACAAAATCAGGATAAAGGTGTCTTTATGAGGTAAGGATACAAAAGGTCATCGTACAGAAAGAGAAAAAGTTTGTTTGAGATCTACTTGAAAAGGTAAATTTGTAAGTTAGATTTTGCATTTACTAAAAATAAAGAATTTTCTAATGCATATTATATATATAATGCTAATTAGTGATACCTAGAGATCATGATAATATGGATTTTTATGTTATAGAGGTAAAGGTTATCAGTGTATAGTAGGTAATCCTTTAATACTAGGGTTTAAATTGTCATCATTTGTTCTTACTAAAAAAATGGAAATTTACATAATAACAATAAAATTCAAAGAAAAAAAAAACGCGAACAAAGATAAAATCTCAGAAAAAAGATAAAAATAAAAAAAAAGTAAAGGGAAAAGTAAATGTTAAAGGGAAAGGAAAACCTAAAAAGTAATGGCTCACTGGTAAATCCTATTAGTTTAAGATTAAATCATAGTCGTTATTGAAATAATTGTTGATGCGTTAATCGTAGTATAAACATGCTTATATTAATATGTTAGATTTTTATATATTGAAATTTTTACTTTTTACATGAGAAAAATTAAAATGATACGAAAGGGTTTGATTTTAATGGACTTTAAAATTTTTCGTATAAAATCTAAAATAATTTTAAATTTATCATATCAAGATCAAAAAGGCTTAAAATTTTACAAGCGCATGAAGTACGAGTAAAGGACTTAAACGAACGTTAAGACACCGCCAAAGAAGGCCTCATTGGTATAAATTAGAAAATTAATTCTTTTTAATATGTTAAACCAAAAATTTTTTACGTATTTTAAATATTATTTATGTGAAGTATTAGGAAATTTTTATGTAAAATGATGTAGAAGTGAATCTTATTTTGTTAGCATCTAGTGCATAAACGCAGGTTTTATAGCATCGGTGATACGAATGAAACAATTCAAGAGTTCCCTTTTAAGTGATTAATGCGTTTTATGGTTAAAAATTTAGTAAATTATGTTGAGCTAAATATTTGTTGGGGTTTAAACTTTTGCTTAGTGGAAGGTTTTCACGTAGAGATCGTCTTCATATTATTGAAAAATTAGGGGACGTTTGCCGTTGAAGCTGTAGGGGGTCGTATTGATTAAGTTTAAAAAAAGTTATTTATTAAATAGTGTATGTGGTATTAAAGTTTGACGAACATACGAAAGTTAAAACGAAAAATTTTAATTTTTTAATTAAAACAAATTAAACAAATAAATGAGAACGGGCAGTGAAAGTACCATCGTTTATCTATAAAAATAAAGAAATTTTTAAAAATTATGAATTTGGATTTTTGGTATTAAAACTTCTAAATTATGTGTCTTAAATCAAAACATATAGAGGCATTAATAAAAGTATTAAAATTTTGTAAAAGGAAATCGGAATCTATTTTAGATTTCGATTATATATATTTGCAACCTTTTGGCAACTATAAAGCCAAAGGGATACGTATGGGAAGGGGTAAAGGTGCCGTTGCAAACAAAATTGTCTCTTAAAAGCAGGCACGGTTGTTCTAAAAATTTTGACTACACATATTTCATGGGTTGTAAAACTGCAGAAGCTTTAAAGTTAAATTACCTGGTAATTGTACTTATATACGATTAGTAAATGATAAAGGTTGAACGGTATTAAAAATTTCTGATAATTCCGGTGGTTTATTCTGTGCTGTATAAGAACATTAAAAATGGCGGAAAGAGTAGGGGCTCTACCTGGGCAAATAGTCACAGTGTGGTTAAAAAAAATAAATATAAAAGGTTGTAGTTAAGAAAAGTAAAATATTTCTAAAGGCCAAATTTGCAAGCTTTATTGATATGTTCAGCGAAGGCTTAAAGCGCTGGGGAAATTTTTTTGTTAAAACTTTTAAAAATAGAGTGTACTAATTAATCAATATAGATTACCATACGCTACGAGATATTTGGTCCAATTTTTCGTGAAATAAAATTAAAAGTTTATATAAAAAAATTAGTTCGTTAGCACAAATATTAATTTAATGTTAAAAAAAAATATTTTTGATAAAACTAATTATAGGCATAGTATAGCGTATGAATAAGGTTAAATTCGATCTTGTTATCAAAAAATTTATTATATAAAGGTGAACGCGTTGTATTAATAAATTATTATGTATGTTGCAAATGTTTGATGTTTTAGTAATAAAAAGTTTTTTTTGAAAAAAGCAAATTTGTTTTCTATGCAAGGCCAAGTATTACTTGATTTTTTAGTAAGCGGATTTTTTAAATTTGAATGATTTTTTTATTTTGTAAAAAAGGGTTTAGTGTTGAAGGTGGTAAAAAAAAACTACGTTTAAAAATTTACAGGAAAATATGTATTTTAATAAAGGCAGTTATATGGGGATATCGTTTTACAAGTTAAAATCATAAAGAGTTCATTCACATACACGGATTATGTTTTTTTAACGCATGAAATATTTGGTTGTAAAACGCGCAAGATGTTATTTTTAGTTTATAAATTTGAATCGAAAAAATAAAGTTAAAAGTCTTTTTTTAAATACCCAATTACCTTTTAATATTAGACAAAAGCGTATTTGATGCTTTCTTATCCAACTTGCAATATAGGTTATCTAGAGTCAGTATAGATGTTTATTAACTAATCAAGCTAAATGGGTTATAAAATTTTTTAAAATATATAGATTTCAATTGAAATTACAATTTTATAATAATTATTTTATAGGTTTACAAAAAAAAAGTTTTTAATATGCGATCGTATTTTGATCAATCTGTGGTAATGTTGTTTTAGGTTTACGCCTTAGAAAAAGAAGTGTTGTTGTAAAAAATCGGACTTAGTAGTAATGTAATAAAAATTTTATGAAGATTAGGTATATTAAGCATTTTATTATTACTCAAAAAACGATCAAATATTTTTTTGTAGTACAGTAAGAGGATTTAAACGTTTGTCAAAAATAAGTGATAGAAGAACTACTCGTATAAAAAAATGAAACAACCATTAAGGGTGTTTTGCTTATATCTACCCTTTAGGTATATTAACTTCACATGAAGTTGTTCGCGAAAATTGGGAGGCGAGCTATTAGTGTATGTTATTAAGAGTAGTTTAGGTAAAGTTCAGTTAATTATTTGTAGGCGCGGTAGTTTGTGTATAACGGAAAAAAAAAAAAAGCTATCAGGCAGAAAATATTTAAAATAAATTTTATCTAACAGGGTTAGGATATAAAATTTTTTTTTTTCGAAAAAAATTATTTATTTTGGTTGGTTTCAGCCATTATATTACAATGCGCGTACCTTTTAGTATTAAAATAATTGTTTAAAAAAAAAAATGTTTATGTTTTCATCTAAACAATTGTATTAAGCAATTTTATAAATAATATCAAAGCTTGCAGACGTGTAAATGTTTTTAAGCATAAAGGATTATTTTGTTGGCGTCAGTTTAAAAAAATATTAAAATAAAAGCTGGAAAAAAAAAACAATTTATGTAATGATCTTCAAAATTTACATGCGTCGAAATTTACAAAAGGACAAGCATTGATGAAAGGATTCAAGCAAAATTATTTTTAACTAAAAAATTAAAAAAATCGCAATTTCTTATTCTTTATGATTTTGAAGAAATAGATATATATTTAAGGAATATAGCGTATGAATTAAAAAAAATATCTGATTCATACTATGAACAAAAAAAAATTTATATTGTTTGTTAAAGCAAATTAGACATGTCAAAGGTAAGCGCATAATATTTTTAATGCCATTAAATGGACAGAGGACACACACAAATGGACAGACTGTTAAATATTTATTGCTAAAAATAAAATATAGAATTTTAAAAAAATTAAGCTTTAATAGACGGCGTGGTAGGATGTTAAAAGGCGTTGTATAGGTTTTTTAGAAGCCGTTGAATTCGCATTAAGTTTGTTAAGAAAATAACAAAAGCACGCAGGCTTTGGCCTAGTTATTTATTAAATTTTATTTCTTAAAGAAGCTGGGGCGTAGATTGTTCGTATACGTAGGATGATAAGGTTTTGCTTTCGTAAAAATGATAAATTAAAAATAAAAGGGTATGATTTGAGTAATGTTTTTTATAAACAAATATTTTATAAAAGGAAAAGGAAAGAAATTCTGTTCGCAAAGAAAAAAAAAAACACCGAAATAACTTTTATTGGCGAAAATTAAAAAGAACCGCATGCGAAGACACTTGAAAGAAAAAAGTAGATTGAGATTTAAAGAAGCTTATTTTAAAATAAGCTGAGCAAGTGGTGGAAAAAAAAGCCAATTCCAATTAATTTTTTCTTTTTTAAAAAAAAGAAAAAAAAAAGGAGGAAAAAAAATATATATAAATATAGGCTTTATAAGCGACTATGAAAAAAAAGAAGCTTCTTAGGAAACCCCTAAAACCAAGACAATTTTTTAAGGCTTTTTCACGAATTTTATTGTTAAATTAAAAACAAGTGTTAATAATTTTTTTATTACTGCATGACTATTAAGGGTGAAGTAATATATAATTGTCGTATGGTCATATTCAGTTGTTTTTTAAAAAAAAACGAAAATCAAGGGATGCGTTTCGTAATTTATTAACATTTTTTGTTAAAAAACTTAAATCATGAAAGTACTTAGGGTTCGTTATATGCTTTTGATTGAAAAGGTTTATCGACGAAATGATCAAGATACAGATTTGATTTAGTCATGCTTTTAAAAAAAGAAAATTAAAAATTAAAGGTATAATGTTTAGTAAAAAAAAGATGCATAATGGTATAAAACGAAAAAAAGTACGTCGTTGTAATTATTTTATATATTTTAAAAATGCTGATTATGTAGAATGTGTGCTGGTTTATGGACATAGTTCTATGGTGAAATAAAATGGTTTTATGGAGCGATTTTTTTTGAATAAGTATGTTCGCTTGGGGCCCATACTCCCTACCGTAACATCGATTGGTTACTTTTGGGTCTAAGTATTGGAATTTTTAGACATGGTTGGTGACTTAGTGTGTTACGCGTGATGGTGCTAGTGAGTGCGGGTTTTACATCTTTTTATTGGTAGTACAGCAAAACCCGGGAGCTGCCCTCGTGTTTTGGACTTTAGTATTCTTGAAGGTTGTCATGAAGTATATATATTGATAATTTAAGTCTAATGTTTATAGCTTAACTTTATTGTTGATGCCTTTATGCATGCTTTATATGCGAAAGGTAGTTTTGAACGCTAAGCTACTCACGTTGCTATAGTCATTTTAGAAGTTTTACTAATAAATGCGTTTTTAACCGTAGACTGTTATTTTTCTATATATTTTTTGAAAGTGTCTTATTCCGATGGGTTTGATTATTGGTATTGAGGTTCTCGTGAGCGTAAAATACACGCGTCTTTTTATTTTTTATTTATACCCTTTTCGGAGTTTGTTATTTTTAGTGGCATTAATGTGTATATATTCTCATGTCAATCTACAGATTTTTTATATATTAAAACATGTGGGTTTTCTCCTATTAGAGAAAAATTTGTTTGAGCTTGCATGTTCTGGCTTTTGCTGTTAAAATTCCAATGGTACCTTTCACGTTTGGCTGCCAGAAGCACATACGGAAGCACCTACAATTGGGTCTGTATATTAGCAGCTGTGCTGTTAAAGTAGGATCTTATGGTATGTTTAAATACTTATTCCTATTTAGTCGAACTTTAACTATTGGTTATTTCCTCTTATATTAATATTGTGTTTAGTAGGGGCTTTATATATTCTTTAATAGCGATTCGCCAAATGATATTAAAAAAATAATAGCGTATTCTAGTATTGCTCATATGAGTATGTAGTTGCGGGTGCAGCAACTTAACAGCTATAGGAAGCGCAGGTAGTGTTGTTTTAATGATAGGTCATGGGTGGTGTCAGGAGGGTATTTTTTTGTATTGGAGCGTTATATGAACGTATAAAACTCGTAATATAAAATATTATGGTGGTTTAAGTTTGTTAGCGCCTGAGTAGCTTTTGTTTTTTTATTTTTAACATTAGCAAATACGCTTTTCCGGGCACAATCAATTTTGTAGGAGAATTTTTAATAATGTGGGGGTTTTATTAAAATTTGGTAATTAATTTTTACATTGTTATTTCTTTTTGGAATTGTTTTGTGTCTGTGTATGCTTTTTGGTTATTAATAGAATTTTTTGTGGACCAAGTAAAATGGTAAATACGTATGGTCATCAAAAAGAGAACAGCATATTTTTGGTGAATGTGTTTTTTAATTTTAATAATGGAATTTGTCCTTCATGTGTATTCAATTTTTGAGTATATTCACTTTTAGTGATGAAAGTGTTAATTTTGGAATGTTGGTAGAGCAGATTAAACATAGCTTATGAGGAGGTTTTGATTTTTCCAGGTCATTCACCTATTCCTTGTTTCCGGTACCATACTCCCTATTGATTTTTGATTTGATCCAGATTTTGGGGAGTTTAACCCACTGATTCACGTTGAAAACGAACCACAGGAAAGTGATGTCATATTGCTTATGATGGATGATACGGAAATTATTAGCGAACAAGAAACATTAACTTTGTCGCCCTTACCTATTTTTGAAGAAGATATTAAAGGCCATATCAAAGAGATGTATTTATATAGTTCACAGGAATATAAAAGATCCCGTGAACTTAGAGGAAAACTCTTCAGATTCTTCTTTGCGGTTAGTGATGACGATGAACCTGTGATAAATGAGCCTTGGGCGGTTTTACACTTTCCCCAATGGCAACCACGATATTGGGCGGCTAGGTGAGTATGACAATGAGGATTATATGAATGATTGGAATATTCTAACGATTTATACGACGTTTGAATCACGGCATGTGATTGAAAAATGGATGTAACTAAAGTAGAGCCCAATATCTGAGAAATCGATTTGTGAGGGGTGGTGGCTTATGGCGGGATGAAACTGATGATTAATGCATTAGTAGGTATCTTGTTAATAGCCATAAATATATTCATGTATGACGTCGTGGAGACACATGATCATATCTGATTATATATGGGTGAACCTAATATTCATCTAGTAGTCTACCTTTGGGCTGAAATGATATTGCATTTATACAGGATTTTAATTTAGGGTTTTTGGTTAAAGTATAAATGTTAATTTTTGAACAAATAATATTACATATTTATAATTGTCATTAGCTTAATATATGCTTCGCCAAGAGCAAAACATATAAAATTGATTTTGAAGTAGGCATTTTATTAGGATTCTCTATTTTAGGTTACTTATGTTATATTGTGCTAACGATTTATGTTTTTTTTTTTAAGTTTAGAAATTTATACACACCAACATATATATTAATTACATCGCGAGATATTCAATCCAGAGTACAGAAGCTGGATTGAATATTTTATTTTTGGTACGTGTATATCGCCTTATTCTTGTTTGGTATATCCTGTATATACATGTAACAGGCAGTTTAAAGTTTAATGAATAAATAGTATATTATTTATATATATGGATATGCCAAACAAGAATATTTCATACAACTTGGCATGATCTAATCTTGTTTAGTTTATTTTTTAAAGTAGCGGCTGTACCCTTCCATGCGTTATTCCTGATGTATATGAAGGCGCGCCATTCTAATTACATTCTTTCTTAACGTATACCTAAAATTGCATTATTTCCAGCTTTCAATAATTTGCTTCATCATTTTTAATATATGACGTATATGAACAAACATAATATATCTAATGCTCTAATATCTATTATAATTGGCAATTTTGCCTAATTTACCAAACCAAACATGTAAGATTATCGCTTATAGCATGGTTGTAAATTCAGGCTTTTTTTTGCTGGGATTTGTTTCATCAAATAAAGAAACATTTTTGTTAATGTTTCTTTATTTGATAATTTATCTTTTATTATGTTTGGTATTTTTTGTTTCTGACAAATATACGGTTTGTTTTTAATAATGAAGTTTTTGATAAAATGTGGCCGTTTTAAATATGTTTTCAGCGAATACAGCTCTGTTTTAGTCTATATGGTGTTTCTGTTTTCCTTGGGTCCGTCCCTCCACTGTTAGGTTTTTTCGGTAAAATTGCTTTATTTTATGGTGTGTTAGTGTTAATGTTACGTTAGTGAGTTTGGTGTTTCTGTGTTTGGTATAATAACTTTAATGGCTTATTACGTATATTGAAAGTAATCTTTTTTGTTACCGATGACCATTGAAGTTTTTTTGTACCGTTTCAACTTAGTGCAGTTTTGTTATGGCTTTGATTTTTGCATTAAATTTAAGGTATTATTTTTGCCATGAAATTTTTTGTTATTGTGAATGAATTTTATAAGGTGATTATTATCTTATAAAATGTTATGATGATGAGTAAATGATGAGTAATTAAAAATTAAGACTTCCAAAGGAAGGTGATAGGTAATAGTGGGGAGTAAAAAGTAATGAGTTATGTGTATTCGTGCTTTGAGAAAAGTATATGTGTTTATTATTTAGCTTGTGAGGGTTTGTTTTAATGTTTAATGGATGAGATTTATTGTTCCTATGGATGCATTGAGCGTACAGTTAATTTTTTAATATGGTTAAAATTGTAATAGATATTTAATATCTGCGAACCTATATCTGGGGTATAATCTAAATTTAGAAATATGTCGATGTTAAGATATATAGGATGAGTGCTAAAAATGTGGATATTTTAAATTTGTCATTACATTATATAATATACGATTAGTTTTAAATTTTTACGTAAAATTTATTTTAATAAAAATAGAGTGTGGTACATTTTTTTATTGAAGAAATGCCTGCTAAATAGTTTACTTAACGTATAAATGAGTAAACGACTTAAAAAAAAGTTAGATAAGCGTTTACGGCGTGAAATTTATTCTGTATATTGAAATACAAACGTAAAAGGGTTAAATTAAAAGAAAGGTGAAACGTCGGGAAGAATTTCGTCAATGGTTGCTAAAAGTTATTTTTTTAAGTGGCAGTATGGTTTGCTAGTAATTTTAAAGTGCTTAAAAAACATGTAGTTAAAAAAATAAAATTAGGTTAAAATTTCCGCAAGTAGTATATTTTTATCAGGTATATGCTTGCGTGAGCGCTATCTTCCGATTATTAATATAGCTGATTCGCAAATAATTTAAGACAAAATTTGTATTTTGTGACTGCAATCAAAAATCATGAAAAAGTATGTTGTATTTTATACGTTTATTCATAAAGATTATTTAATCTGTTTACGTTTAAAAAAAAAATTTTTAGGAAAAGAATAAAGTATGTTTACAAAAAAAGAGAATTTAAGTATATCGTATTTAAGCCTCAAGGTTTGAGAAGAAAGAGGTATTAACATTAAATCGCACGATAAAAAAATTTTACATTTTTATCGTAGGAATAAGTGAAAGGGGTTTCGTTTGACAAAGATGATTAGGTTGAAAATATGTTTGTTAGGGATTTTTTTTTTTGAACTGTTTAATATATTTTTTTAATGTTGTAAGAATTAAAAAAAAACGAATGAAAAAGGATGCAGAACGGCGTCGGCGTTTGCGGTTACGGCGGCAGAAACAGCGGGTGTATCGTAATTTTTGACGTTTTTAAAAAGTTTGCATTTGAGATACGTTTGTATAAGTTTAGGGACAAGGGGAGAAAACTAATATATTTTAAGTATAAGTTAAGGTTATTTTGAGAATCTTTTTATTTAAATATAAATCATGGTCAAGATATAGTAAAGCTCGTTGGTATAGGATGGTGTTTTTAATAAAACATTCGTAAAAAACAAAAAGGGAAAAAATTGTTTTTATTTGATTTAAGCGTGTTTATAAAAAATATAGACGCAGGAGAAAATTAGAAAAAGTGAGGAAGTATATGCTCGAAATATCAAATTTTTTACATTTATAAATTCGGAAGGCGTGTATTTTCTCAAATCCAGTTTATTTTTTAAAAAAGGTTTTAACATTAGCATCGTCTTACAAGCGGCTAATTTTATGAATAATACATATTATTACGTCATATGATTAAAAATGATGGTGCATGGTTAATAAGTATCCAGTGACAACACCTCATATTTATTAAAAAGATGAGATTTTGTGAGTATACTTCCTCATTATCGTTATTGATTTATCGTAATTTACGACGTAATGTGAAACGGTTCGTAAAGTTAAGTTTGGAAATAAATACCAAATGTGTTTATTAAAAAGATGGTAAAGTATTTAAACGCAAGCATAGTAGTTTTATAGAATGCGGAAAGAGAAAAAAAAGTGATTTTCACATAAATTTAATAAAAGATTGCATTTTATTATTTTCATAAATCTAGAAAAATATTTATTAATGTCCCTAAGTGTTTGGAAGTTAATTACAGGTTACTAATGATTTTAGGTTATTTACTCCCGAAATCAAAGACGTTAATTGTCAATGTATTTATTTGATTTTTGAAAACATGGTATGCACCGACGCCGACGTAGCTTGAAGTAGCTCAGAGGAGAGCGGTAGGCTGAAAACCTATAGGTCAAGAGTCAAGTCTCTTTTTCCACAAACATAGTGTAAAGGTAACAGCTGATTTGTGACATCAGAGATATAGGTCGACTCCTATTGTTCGCCAAAAATTAAGGCATAGTAAAAGGTATAACATTGGTTTTTGAAGTCAAAGTTATGAGTCGAGTCTCATTGCCTTAAAAAGTGCGCATAGCCAATAGGTAGAGCAGTGGCCTTTTAAGCCATTGATTTAGGTCGATTCCTAATGTGGAGAAATGGGGTTGTTAATTTAGCTGCAAATTTGGTTTTTTCTAAAAAGGGGGTTTATGTTTTTGTATGTGTTTTGTTGGTAATAAGATTTTTTAGAAGTTTTTTAAGAGGAAAATGGATACCTTTGTCTTTTTTTGTTAGACGTTTTGATAAAACGAAACTTCGTTATAGCTTTTATGTGCGTGTGTAAGCGTTGTGTCTAGGTGGGAACATGTTTGAAAAGGTAAATATGTACAGAGAATGAAACATCTAAGTGTCTGTATTAAATAAAATAATTAATGATTTTATTAGTAATGGTGAGTGAACATATTAAAGAGGTTTGTGATTATATGGACATTAATAAATTTAATTGAAAGTAAAGTTTTTAAAAAAGTAGGAAACTTGAAATATAATATAATTATAAAGTATATAGATATAAGAAAATTCTATAGAAAAATGTTGTCTCCTTCAACAAGCCTAAAAAGAAAAAAGGACTTATAGTTTAAAAGACTGTGAAGGAAAGGTGAAAAGTGTTTGAAATAATCTTGAAATTTTCTTATTAAAGCAGTATAATTTTAATGCTGTGTACTGTACCTTTGTATAATGGGTCAACTAATTTAAGTGTTAATATTAATGCTTAAAACTCGAAACTGCGTGATCTACTATGAGCAGATTTAAAATAATTTAACAACTTATTGGAGGATCGAACTGTATGTGTTGCAAGACATTAAGACGACTGTGAGTAGGGGTGAAAGGCTAATCAAACGTAGATATAGCAGTTCTCTGCGAAATCTATTTAGGTAGGGTTTTGTATAAATATTTTTAAACGTAAGTCACTTATATGGCAATGGGGAGATTGTTCTTACTGCGTCGTGTTTAACTTGAAATGTTTAAATTATATGCAAAAGCAAATAGTGGGTGAAAAGATTCATTATGAAAGGGAAACAGCCCAGATTGTCAATTAAAGTCTTTAAAATTAACTTTAGTGTAAGATGTGGCATAGTATTGAACTTGATAAATAGCTTAGATGCAGCTATTTTTTAATGAAGCGTAACAGCTCATCAATTTTGGGTATGTCTATATCAATAATTAAAAGATTAAAGTTAAAACTGAAATTACAGAGTGATGGTAGCAGAGTGTACTTTTAAAAAAAGATAGTATGCAAGTATTATTCGTTTAAAAGTATTAAGATGTTGACATGAGTAGCGTTTTAAATGATATAAGAATCATTTATACTGTTAAAGGTTTTTAATTGTACAATGTTAAACATTGATAAAGTTAGGCGGTCCTAAGCTTAAAATGAGAATTAATGTGATGGTTTGGTTTAGTTTGTATCTAAGCCTTAGTTTAAGTGACATGCTTAATTTTTAGCGCGTTGGTTTATAAGAGTTATGTTTTGAAAAAAACTAAATTAAATGACCGTACCAATTTCGCCACAGATGATTGACATAGTATGTTAAGGTATGTATAATAATAATACTGAAGGAACCGGCAAATTAACTCTGTAACTTTGGGATAAGGGGTGCTTATAAAGTGGCACAGAATAGGGAGTAGCGACTGTTTAATAAAAACTAGGACTCTGCAAATTTGTAAAAAGATGTAAAGAGTTTGACACCTGCCCAATGTGTAAGACGAATATGCACAGGTTAACGCTTGTGTTTTAAATCTCAATAAATGGCGGCTGTAACCTTAACGGTCCAAGGCAGCGAAATACCTTGTCGGGTAAGTCCGACGTGCATGAATGGTGTAACGACTTCTCCACTGCTCCAGTATTAATAAAGTGAAGTGGATTAGCTGTGAAGATACAGTTTTAAAGTGAATAGACGGAAAGACCCTATACACCTTACTATACTCATTCAATGTTTTTATATTTGTTTTATATAGTATAAATAATAGACTGTGAAGCTTTAATGTCATAATTAATTGTGGATGAATTCGTGAAATTTTATTTTTAATGGAGAAAAAAACTAATCTTTTTAAGAGAAGGTGAATGATTGGTAGTTTGGCTGGGGTGGCCTCTCCAAAAGTGTAACGGAGATGTACAAAAGTGGTGTTTATATTATTATAATAGATAATACATAATTAACTGAAAAAAAAACTGTTATCGGAGATGAAAGTCGGTTATAATGATCCAATTAACTCTTTAAGGATGGTTAATGCTTAACGGATAAAAGGTACGTTAGGGATAACAGGCTAATGAATTTTTAGAGTTCATATCGACGAATCGTTTGGCACTTCGATGTCGACTCATCAGTCCTAGAGTTGAAAGCGTTTCTAAGGGTTGAGCTGTTCGCCATTAAAGTGGTACGTGAGTGGGTTTAGAACGTCGTGAGACAGTTCGGCTCCTATCTTCATTTTAGGTAAATTGTTAAAATATTTCCCTCATACGAGAGGATCGGGAAATGTATCTCACTGGTATATAAGTATAAAGCAAGTTGTATGCTTATTGGCACAGATAAAGATAGTAGTTATATTTTCGAAAATAATTTTAAAAAAGATTTGCGACATAAAGTGTAGAAAATAACTGTGCTTAAAAAAACATGTTGGGGTGTAAACTTTTGTTAATTTTTTAAAAAAGATAAACTTGAAAAATTGTATTTTTTGGCCTTCGTTCATGGTATGGCGGAATTGGTAAACGCGTAGCCTCAAAAGCTAATGGCATAGTCCTTATGAGTCAAGTCTCATTACCGTGATATAAAGGAGATGGAGAAATGGGTATCTCATAGGCTCATGACCTAAAGTTGAAGGTTCAAGTCCTTCTCTCCCTTTATTTTATTAGGCGTTATAAGACTTATAGTAAATGGTATAATTTTTTTTTCATACAAAAACGTTGTTGGTCGATTCCAACTAAGTCTAAAAAGGATGTAGTTAAATGGTAAAATTTTCGTTTTGGACACGAAAGATAAGAGTCAACTCTCTTCATTCTGAGTTTTAAAGGTGTAGCTAATTGGTAAAGCATTGGTTGTCGAACCAAAGAGTGTGAGTTCGATCCTCATCACCACCGTTCTCGTCTAAGAGCAGGACATTAGTTTTCAAGCTAAGAATACGAGTGCAAGTCTCGTAGAAAGCAGGGTTTATTAAGATTTTTAAACATACATTAAAAGTGAGTTTGATTCTGGCTTCGAGTGAATGCTTCAACAGAGTTGAACACATGCCAACTATCTTTTTTTTCTTTTTTAAAAATAGTTTTTTTAGAAGTATAGTTATTTTTTTGTTAAAAGGCTATGCTATATGGGGAGGCCCTTTTTGTATAGTTTTAGTGCTATATTAAAAAAGGCTTTGGTTTAAGATGGTTTATAAATGATGAAGAGTGGATATTATGAATTTATAGTTTGGCGGCGTTAGATTCATAGCTCATATGTTTAATTATTTATAAAGTTTTAAATAAAATAAAAAGAAGCTGAGGTGTGCAGGAGAGGATAAATAAGAATTAATACAGAGGTCCAGTTATACTGAGTTAAAGGATTAATTGCCTATGTTGAAGCTATTGAAGATTAGGTAGTTTGTTAAGTAATAGTGTAGCAAGCCTGCGATCTTTAGCTGGTTTGAGAGAACGATCAGCCTCACAAGAAATTAAAAACGTCTGCTTTTTCCGAAGAGCTGCAGTGATGAATATTGGACAACAAGTTAACGCTGATCCGGTCATGTTGGGTGAACCAAGAAGTTACCTGTGAAAGAGGGACGTAAGGTCTTGTGTATTAAAAAATAATGATGTATTTAATATAGGGTAGTCCGACTAACTTCGTGCCAGCAGTCGCGGTAATACGGAGGGAACAAGTGTTATTCGGATTAATGGGTGTAAAACGCGGGTAGATGGCTTAATTTGCTTATTATAAAATTTCTTTAGCGAAAGTGTTAAAGGGTATAATAAGGACAGTTAGGCTTGAGTATTAATAAAACAACAGTATTTTAAGTGTAAAGTGAAAATTTCAAATATTTAAAAGACTAGCACTTGGCGGAAGCGGTGTTAAGTAATAAACTGACATTGAGACGCTAAAGCTTAGTAGCAAATAGGATTAGAGACCCTAGTAGTCTAGGCTTCACCGATGAATGTTAATTATATAATTTATTATGTAGTAAGTTAACGCGTAAACATTCTACCTGAGTACTACGGCCGCAAGGTGAAACTCAAAGAAATTGGCGGAAAACCATACCAGCGGTGGATATGTGGTTTAATTTGAGAATACGCACAAAACCTACCAACTAATGTATGTTACGTTTATTTTTTTTCCCGTGGTCTTTTGACTTTTTTAATTGATTTATTAATTAAGCTTATACAGGTGCTGCATGGCTGTCTTAAGTCGTGTTGTGAAATGTTGGATTAATTCATCAACGGGCGCAACCCACTCTGTAAGTTTTTTTAAATTTAAATGTGGTTTAAAAACTTAAGGTAATGTTTTTAAGGAGAACATGACAGTGGTAACGTCAAGTCAATATGGCCTCTATAAGTTGGGCTACACACGTAATACAAAGGCATTGACAATAGATGCAATAATGTGAATTAAAGCTAATCTACAAAATATGTCTAAGTTCAGATATTCTCTGTAATTCGAGAATATGAAGGAGGATCGCTAGTAATCGTACATCAGAATGGTACGGTGAATTTTCCTTGGTTTTGCACACACCGCCCGTCACGTCATGGGAGCTCGTTTTGCGTAAGGATATATAATGATGTTTTTTTGTATTCATACTTGTAGTACAAGGAAACTATACAAAATTACTAAAGCTGTCTTGATCAAAGTTGGTAACGGGACGAAGTCGTAACAAGGTAGTGTAGGGGAACCTGTTGCTGGAGTATATAATGTGAGTTTAAGGATAGTTTAAAGGTAAAATTTAACCTCCAAAGTTAACGATATAGGTCGACTCCTATTCCTTGTGTTAATTTTAATTGATGCGCGAATTTAATTTTTATGTGGAAAGGATGTTGTTCGTGCGTGGTCTATGTGGTCACACCAAATTAAATTGGTTTTACTTTTCAAGTAAAACTAAATAAATATTAGAAAGGAATGTTTATGGAAGAAGTGATAAGTTATTGTTGCGGTAGATTTAAACTATATTTTAAAAAGATTCATGTGTTTGTGTGACAGGAATGGTATGTAAGGGTAAGTGTAATTATAGGTCGATTAAATTAAAAAGGGCTTGTTATATGTCAAAATTTTTGATGGAGAAACTGGGACATGCTTGCTCCAGTTTTGGGACAATATGGTATTAAGCCTATTGATTTTTGAGTAAGGTACAAGAGAAGTATATAGGTGATATTGATGCTGAGGCAGAAGATATATGCAA
>Ga0209935_1001578_pt1 | contig 34385 bp, 28 predicted proteins | sample ThiBio_1000_plan_2_FD_183958 | JGI IMG/M metagenome (GOLD analysis project Ga0209935, IMG submission 183958) | Wastewater bioreactor microbial communities from Cape Town, South Africa - Thiocy_cont_1000_plan (SPAdes) | ecosystem: Engineered > Bioreactor > Thiocyanate-remediating >...
GGATGTTAGATTATAACGAGCAACGACCTCATGAAGCTCTGAATAACTTGACACCCAAAGCCTATAGAGAAAGAATGGCCAACGAAAACTCTAGTTTAGAACTGTGTGCTTAACGGGGAAGTCTACGCTTTTCCTCGCTGTGTTATATCTATTTACCCTGCAACCAGTTTTCGATAGTGCCAGAAGCTTTAAGCCAATCACCCCAAGCCTGCCATGTTCGTGTACGTAATTCGGCTACTGCAATTTGACTATCAAGACGTTGTTTGAACTGCACTAAATAATCAGTTGTGCTCAATTCTCCAGCTTGCCATAGTCTTTCTATCAAATTCACGCCATCATTTAAGGGTTTCTTTGAAATTTGCTGAGTTTCCTGAAATGTTTGATAAAGCATTTGATATCGCTCGGCACTACTGACAATATTGGCGCTGACTTGGCGGAGCAAGTTCAGTCGCTTCTTATCTGCCTCCATCGCATCGAAACTCGCCGCCTCAACTTCAGCGCGGTAAGAGTTTCGAATAAACAATGGTACGCTAAACGTTGCTAGCCATACTCGTTTAGTTCCTTCATTAGTATTCTCCCTGCCCCCCTGAATTCCAAAGGTGGGATCAGGAAAGCGTTCTCTCTTCGTCAACTGAACACGCATCATTGCCCCAAGATATTGCTCGTTTAATACTTGAAGCGCTGGTAAACTATTCAATAGCTCATTAATATTTTCATTCACAAAAGGAAGAACGGGCAAGCTCGGTAAATCTGGCCATACAATTTGATTTAAGCCTGTTAAAGCACGTAAATCTTGCAAAATTTGGTTAAGATTAATTTCAGCATCGGCTTGTTGCACAATTGCCTCTGACAATGCTAGCTTGGCTAAATCTGTCTCTACGCTAGGAACATCACCCGTTGCTTCTCTCTTTTCTGTTAAGTTAACAAACTTTTTTAGTAATGCAGTGCGCTCTTTTGCCAAATTTACAACTAGTTGTGTGGTTTGATACCGGATTAAAGCATTTAATACTTCCGTAGCTAATTGTTGTCTTAAAGCAGCCAATTGGCATTCAGCAACATGCAAATTTTTATCAGCCACTTTTGAACGTACTAAACGTTTATTTGCCAAGTCAAATGTTTGATTGATACCAATAGTATAAGTATCTTCATAGGGTTTAATTCCCTCTAAAGCTAACTCTGGATCTTTAAAGCTTCTTTGGCGCTTTTGTTCAGTATCAGCGACTAATGCTGGGTTATATAACGGTTGCTCTGCTGCTTCTAAACGCGCATGCTGCGCATCTATATTAACCTTTGCAGCTTGCACTTCAGGATTATCTTCTAAAACTTGGTAAATAAACGCTTTAAGGGAATTAGGATAAATTTTGGTTTGTGAGATTTTCAAATAACTGTCATTTTCAAATTTCTCTTTTGCCAAAATCGTATTACTGACAAATAAAAGTAAAAACATTGGCAAAACTATGTTAAAGGATCTAAACTTTCTTTTTCTTTTAAAAAAAGAACTATCGCCAAACACCAAAGTATGAATTATATTCATGATTAAAATTGTTTCTTAGCAGTTTTCTTTTCATGTTTTTGAACAATCATTTCCAACCCCTCACAACATAAATCAGCCATGCTAACATTTAAATCGTATGCTAATAGTTTTGTTTGGCGATGCAGTTCTTTTGGAAGACGTATAAGCAGTTTTTTCTCTTTTGAAGAATCCTTTTCGGTTATTGACACTCGTGTGCTCCTACTTTATATAAAATGCACAAAAATATCGATATTTCGATATTTCGATATTTCGATATTTCGATATTTCGATATATTTTATTATAGGTGGCATTATTAAGAACACAAATGCATGCAACTGTATGTATAACTAGACGAGTAAAGTCAGAGTTTTTGTTACGGGTGCCTAAAAAACTTGAAATAAATGTCTCTATACCAGCATTAGATTAATTAATATTTATTAATAAGGGAATGCTTTTTCCATAAAAGATATATCTCCGACAAGAGAATCAATGCTAAGAGCGTTGCAGTAATCATCCCTCTCACTCTCGTGGCTGGAATTCTTCGAATCACTTTTAGAATTAAAGGCATTGAGCCTGAAGATTTTAAACAATATAACATATCGCTCAAGCCCTCAGCATACTACCAAAATATTAGCGAGTAACTTTCTGTATAACTTAAAATCTATATAAACTTAAGTATTACTTATATATTTTTCTATACTAAATATGCAGGAATTTAATTATTTGTTAGTTAGCATAAAAAAACCAGTCTATAAGGCTTCAAATGTTTTCGAATAATTTAAAAACCTCCGGAATTATGTTTGCTTTAATGTCAGCATTCCTATTTGGTGTTAGCACCCCATTAGCTAAATATTTATTAATAGAAATTGAACCTTTGATATTAGCAGGACTGCTCTATCTCGGTTCAGGGATTGGCATTGGGATCATACTTATCGCAAAAATCATATTAGCCAAACCAAATTCGATGGAAAAAATCAATTATCAGGATTTTAAGTGGTTATTACTAACTACTTTGTTGGGCGGAATTATTGCACCCATTTTATTGATGCAAGGTTTAGTGCTAACCAATGCTTCGACAGCCTCATTATTGCTGAATTTGGAAAGCATATTTACCGCTTTAATAGCATGGCTTGTTTTAAAAGAACATACTTCCTTAAACCTAATCCTAGGTATGATTTTTATTGTTGCGGGAAGTATTATTTTAGCCTCATCTTCTCATTTCTCCGGTCCAAATGTTATAGGAATGATTCTAGTAGTAGCGGCCTGCCTTGCATGGGGCGCTGATAATAATATCACTCGTCAAATCTCTTCATCCAATCCCTATATCATAGTTTGTTTTAAAAGCTTAGTGGCAGGCTCCATAAATGTACTATTAGGATTATATTTTACCAAAAAGATCTTACTTACTACACCTACAATCTTTAAAGCTCTTAGCATAGGTTTTCTAAGTTATGGTATAAGCTTGGTTTGCTTTGTGCTTGCTCTAAGAAATATCGGTACCGCCCGTACCAGTGCTTACTTCTCATCAGCACCTTTTATAGGTGCAATTCTTTCAGTAACCTTTTTATCTGAACCGCTTACTTTTCGTTTGCTATTTGCCTGTTTATTTATGGCAGCGGGAGTGTGGATACATTTAACAGAACGTCATGATCATGAACATGCTCACGATGAGTTAACTCATGAGCACTTGCATTTTCACGATGAACATCATCAGCACAAGCATCTATCCTCTGATCCACAGGGTGAACCACATTCACATTTACACCACCATAAATCTATAAAGCATAAACATCCGCATTATCCAGATATTCATCATAGACACAAACATTCATGAAATAAGAAGTATCATATGAAAAATACACGCTTTACTTTACTTTTCTATATAGTAATTTATAGTAATTTCTCAAGCAATCTATGCCTCGTCAGAAAACCCAATTTTTCTCGATTAAACAGACAAAAGATTATAAGGGGGATTACATCTAGTTTTGAATGGCACTAAAAAAGGAGGGTTTACAGCCCAGCGCACAGGGAAGTCGACGGACATTGCAAGGTGGACAGAAATTATCGCTTACGGTGTTTATACACAATATAGGCACGACAAAGTGATATAATAAAATCAATGAGGAGTAAACTATGTGGCATAAAAAGCGTGTGTATTCATTAATTATAAGTGGGGTAGCAGTGTTACTATTTAGCAATATCGTGAGCGCCAATCATGTAACTTATTCCGTTGAATATTCAACTTCAAGTGCAAAAGGGCCCACTCTAGAAAATGCAGAAATACCTGCACAAATTTTTAGAGGTGGAACACCAGCAGGTTTTTTTAAAATAAAACCAAACTCAAAAGATGAATTCACGGTGCCCAATGATTATGGGAAAAATATAGCTATAGCAGCCTTTTCTATTAAAGGACAAGACAAGTTACATCTTACATGTAGTGGGAATGCTTATCCTGGCAACCACAAAATCGTAATAGAATGTACCCCAAAATAAGATTATTTTAGCCATCCGAAAGGATGGTGTTGTGGTTTTAAAAAATTTCTTACTCTATTATTGGTTGTAGGGTTTGCTCTATCTTATATGGTGGTGGACGACATGGAGGCGGCCATCCTGATGGGCACCATGCAAGCCACGAGCAGCAATATTAACTGGTATGATTATTATTTAAACCATCATGCACCAACGTCATTCTGGACATCATGACTCTAATACACATCATTTTCGGCATCACAATTCCGGCTGCCATCACCAACATCATAGTTACTAGTTAAAAAGTGATTAGCCCTCTGTTTGTGCTAGTTACAAGGTTCTTTGGTTATAAAAATTATCATACTTTTTTTCTTCCATATCTCTTCTGCAACTAAAGCTTGATTTTTGATAACCTAAGCGAATTTAATATTACTGACACGGAACTTAAAGCCATTGCCCCACTAGCAATCATGGGGTTTAAAAACAAACCAAGAAATGGATACAATACACCTGCAGCAATTGGAATGGCTAATACATTGTAAACAAATGCTAAAAAGAGATTTTGCCGAATATTAGTCATAGTAGCAGAACTTAATTTTCTCGCTTTCAAAATCCCTTTCAAATCTCCAGACATCAATGTTATGCCAGCACTTTCGATCGCAACATCAGCACCAGTGCCCATAGCAATTCCTACATTAGCTTGAGTTAGTGCTGGAGCATCATTGATTCCATCTCCAGCCATAGCCACCTTAAACCCTTTTTCTTGAAGTTCAATTACAAAACTATGTTTTAGATCTGGCAATACTTCAGCTTTTATTTCATCTATATTTAAAGTTTTAGCAACTGCTTGTGCAGTTACCTTGTTATCTCCAGTGAGCATAATAATTTTGATACCTTCTCGTTGAAGTGAATTAATTGCCTCCTTTGTACCTGGTTTTATATTGTCAGCAACTGTAACGATGCCAGCAAGTCTTTTATCGATTGAAAGAAACATCGCCGTATGCCCTTGTTGACGAAAGGCATCAGCCTTAGACTGTATCGAGGATATATCAATATCCAAAGAGGTCATCATTGCAGCATTTCCAAATGCAATATTCTTTTCTTCAATAATGCCTTTTATGCCTTTCCCTGTAATGGATGAGAAATTTTTGCATTCCTTTAGAACAATCCCTTTTTCTTGAGCTCCCTTAACAATTGCCTCTGCCAATGGATGCTCGCTACTATGTTCAAGGCTGGCTGAAAACATAAGAATTTTTGATTCATCAAGTCCATTAACCGAAATAATCTCCATTAAGCGAGGCTTGCCTTCAGTCAATGTTCCTGTTTTATCTACAATCAAAGTATCTATATTTTCAAAAAGCTCTAACGCTTCAGCGTTCTTGATTAGAATACCGTCCTTAGCCCCACGACCAGTACCAACCATGATAGATATTGGTGTTGCAAGTCCAAGCGCGCAAGGACAAGCGATAATTAATACCGCTACACTGGTTAATAATGCATAGCCAGCTTTTGGTTGTGGTCCCAAAATATACCAGATTATTGCTGTTATCATTGCTATAACAATAACTGCTGGTACAAAATAAGCAGAAACAACATCTGCTAGCCGCTGAATTGGGGCTCGAGTTCGCTGTGCTTTAGCAACCATTTCCACAATTTGAGAAAGCATTGTATCCATGCCAATACGTTCTGATTGCATCGTAAAACTACCAGTACCATTTATAGTGCCACCAATGACTGTATCACCAACGTTTTTTTCCAAAGGAACAGATTCACCTGTAATAATAGATTGGTCAACACTGCTTTCTCCCGTGAGCACAATACCATCGACTGGAACCTTCTCGCCAGGTCGTACTCTTAATATATCCCCTACTTGAACTTCGGAAAGAGGAATTTTTTGTTCCATCCCATTTGAATGAATAACAGTTGCTATATCGGGGACTAATGCGATAAGTTGACGAATAGCTTTATTTGTACGTGATCTTGCCTTAAGTTCTAGTACTTGCCCAAGTAATACTAAAGTTGTAATAACTGCAGCAGGTTCAAAATAAACTTCAATTGTTTTCCCCTTATTAAGCCACTCAATGAGTACGTGAGACATTAGCATTGCAACGACACTATATCCATAAGCAACACCAACACCAAGCGCGATCAATGTGAACATGTTAAGACTTCGATATTGAATAGAAGACCAAGCACGTTTAAAGAATGGTAAGCCACACCACAACACTACTGGTGTCGACAATACAAATTGAACCCAATTAAAAAAAGGATGCATTATTAATTTATGCAGCCATTTTTCATCTAAAAAATGATAGCTCATATTCATGATCAGTAAAGGAAGAGATAAAAACACTGCAATCCAAAATCTACGATTCATATCAATCAATTCATGATCTGCTTCTAGTACAGAAGAAACTTTCTCAGGTTCTAATGTCATTCCACAAATTTTACAAAAACCTGGTCCTAATTGCCTGATTTCTGGATGCATAGGGCAAGTGTATATAGTATCTGATGCTGTATTATTTACTATTTTTGATGTGTTATTATGGTGGCATTTGTTATTTTGATTATGCATAAAAGAGTTACCACCAAATTTGAGGGTTATGCAAGGAAAAATTTAGGTTTATTTAATAAAAATACGATAAATATTTATTGTTAATCGATACTATATAAGTCTTATTTTTTCATTATCTTTACAATTATCACTCCTAAAATAACAATTAATAAAATCCCTACCCCAATCCATATATAATTGCCCGCAAAATAATGACCCGCATGTTCCATCATCATCTAACCCTCAATATTGTTTCAAATCTCAATGAAACTAGATTTATTTAATTTAAGCAACAGTGAGACTTTTTTGCAAAGTTAAATAACGTGAAAGTAAATTTTTCCTGAATATTTTTATAATGGTAATAAAATTTACTCCTTTTATTATGCTACCTTTATGCGACAACCTATACCCAAAAAGGAGAAAACATATGCCACACCAAATAAGCAGCGAAATTTGCAATTGTATTGACAACTGTCTAGAATGCCACACTATATGCACGGAGACCATAAACCATTGCTTAAAAAAGGGCAATGAACATTCAGATTCAAAGCACATTAATATCCTGCTTGATTGTGCTCAAATCTGCCAAACTAGCGAAGATTTTATGTTACGAACCTCAAATTTACATCCTAAAACCTGCGATGTTTGTGCTCAAGCCTGTAAAAATTGTGCTGAATCATGCAAGAAAATGGCAAAACATTAAAAAGAATAAATTCAGTAAACCTCATTCATGCTTATGAGAATGGGGTTTACGGACTTTTAGTTCCACATCATTTTGCTTTTTAGCATCTGAATGAGCTCTATGAGGCTTATCAATGCTTCCCGTCCATTCATAGGCCACAGTGCCTTTTGGGTTTTGGTACCAACCAGGATCAGTATAGTCACCAGGCTTCTGATTTTCACGTATTTTGACTACCGTGAACATCCCACCCATTTCAATATTTCCGAACTGGCCTTTACCTGTCATCATGGGAAGTGTGTTTTTTGGTAAAGGCATATGCATATCAGCCATACTAGCCATCCCATTTTCACCCATTGACATATAATCTGGAATGAGTTTTTTTATTTTATCGTTAACGTCCTTAGTATTAACACCAATCATTGTAGGTACATCATGCCCCATTGCATTCATGGTGTGATGCGACTTATGACAATGAAAAGCCCAATCACCAGGTAAACTTGCATTAAATTCGATTGCCCTCATTTGCCCTACTGCAATATCCGTTGTCACCTCAGGCCATCGTGCTTCGGGTTTAATCCAGCCGCCATCAGTGCCTGCGACGACAAAATCCATTCCATGCAAGTGAATGGGATGGTTAGTCATCGTAAGATTTCCGACACGTATTCTCACACGATCATTTTGACGGCAAACCAACGAATCAATACCAGGGAATACCCGGCTATTAAAGGCCCACAAATTAAAATCTAACATTGTGTTTACTTTAGGTGTATAACTGCCAGGATCAATATCATAAGATGCCAGTAGAAAACAGAAATCTCGATCTACTTTCATAAAATCAGGATCTTTAGGATGTGTTACCCAAAAGCCCATCATGCCCATGGCCATTTGAACCATTTCATCGGCATGTGGATGATACATGAATGTACCACTTCGCATCGCTTCAAACTCATACACAAAAGTCTTACCAGGTTTAATTTGAGGCTGGTTTAGCCCCCCTACTCCGTCCATGCCGTTAGGCAGGGGTTGTCCGTGCCAGTGGATAGTGGTGTGCTCAGGAAGTCGGTTAGTGACAAAAATGCGTACTTTATCCCCCTCAACGACTTCTATAGTGGGACCAGGTGACTGGCCATTGTAGCCCCATAAGTGGGTCTTCATTCCAGGAGCAAATTCACGTACAACAGGCTCAGCAACCAAGTGAAATTCTTTCCAACCATTTTTTATTCGCCAGGGTAACGACCAACCGTTTAACGTGACAACAGGATGAAAAGGGCGACCACTATCAGGAAGAGATGGGGGTAACGTTTTAGGACTATTAACCGTTGCTATTTCAGGTAAAGCAGCAAGCGCAACCTTGCTGACGGAGGTTGCAGCAAAAGCGACCCCTAATCCGACAGCGCCCTTTGCAGCACTTTTTATAAAATCACGTCTACGTCTTGAAACCATCTTATCCTCTTAATCAGCTGCGCTATGAGGTGATTTAACCATCAATGCAGTTTGTAAATCCGCTTCTGCAAGCCAAAAATCACGCAAGGATTCAATATAAGCATTCACGCTTATGATTTGTTCTCGTTCATCAGCAAGCAATTCAAAGGTGCTTATCAACATGCCGTTGTAACGTAGTAAACTTTCATCTAATATCAGCTTTCTTAATGTTACAACATCATCTCTGTAGAATTTTGCTTTATCATATTGAACACGATATACCTGATAAGCTTCACGTACTTCAGAGCGCGCATTAATTGCGATTTCTCTTAAATGCCATACGGCTTGCATATAAATATTTTGCGCTCTAGCTACTTTTGCATCGCCCCAATCAAATAATGGAATTTCTAAACTTATTTCATATCCAGTTTGATGAGGTTCATCATCAGAGCTATTACGTACATATCCCAAATCAAAAACGTCGATAAAACGTGTTGCCTTGGTTAAGCCTAATCCTTTGCATTTACTTTGAATTTCATGTCTCATCGCTTGTACATCAAGTCGTGAAATAAGCGCTTGTTTCTCAAGTTCACAAGATTCGGTAACTGATAGAGGTAATTCTGGCAGACGTACTGGTAGCTTATAATGAATTTGTTCGCCCCAAAGTCCCATCAATCGCGTTAAATGCTCACGTTCTTGTAATGCAAGTAATTTAGCATCCGCAAGTTGTGAGGTTACTTCAGCATAAAATGCCTGCTCTCGAGCCTGTTGCAAACGATTCCAATTTCCTACTTCAGTCATACGTAAAGCTAATTGCGCACTGGCTTGTGATGCTTCATTTATTTTTTCTAAATATCTCACCATTTGTTCGGCAGCGACTGTTGAATAATAAGCTTTTCTGGTTTTTGCAGCCATTTCTAATATATTCATTGCTGCTTGCAATTTAGCTTGCTGAAAACGTTGTTTTTCAATGGCAGAGCGCATAGGCATCGTTAAAAGGCTCATGACGTCAAATAAGATGGTCCGTTCTATATCATATTCACCACTCACTGGTGTTAATTTTATATAAGAAATACTAGGATTTCGGATCCTACCTGCTTGTACTAAATCTGCTTCGGCAATGCCTAAATCAGCAAGCGCTTTTTGTAATGCTGGGTTATTAATAAATGCGACGCGAACCGCATCATCTGCAGATAAAGTATTACATAGGATAATGTTGACGATTTGTTGCTGCTGAGCTCTGTCCTCATCTGAACGCAACCAAACAGGTTGTTGATGCACTCTACTACTAACAAGAGAACTAACCTCGGTAAAACCACCATCTTTTGAAAAAGTGCTGCAACCGCTTAAAAATAAATGGGGTAAAATTGTTAACATAAGAGAAATTTTAATGTATCTATCTAGCTGCCCCATAGTAATTTATTCACTTCCTTTCATTTGATGATTTGAATGGGAAGCCGGGGCAGATGGAGCAGTAGTTCCACCCATTGGCATATTCATATGCTGCATATGATCCATAGACTGATTTGTCACTGATTGGTTTGCTTTAGACCAAGATTGCAGCTTTATAGGGCCCTGACGTTGATAACTCTGAAATGGAGAGTGATAGGTTATTATTGGAACACAAACATTTGGATCGTCAGGTTCCGCAAAACCAATGATTTGTTCTGCCATCACATACAGCGGCCAGCATATCATCAATATTAAAATAGGATAAATATTTTTCATTTTGATATGTCAACATTCGGTTGAAAGATATTTTCCTGTTGCTGCTCTTTTTGATCTTTTTGCTTCAATTCTCTCAACTCTGGGGTAGATTTAACTGCCAAACCATAATGATAAACGAGTTCACCACCTTTATAGGCTGTTGTACCTACCATACCAATCAAGACTAAAAACCCAATTGTAAGGGTAGCACTATGAATCTTATTTTGAATGTATCCTCTTAACGCGAATATCGTACAGAGGAATAAAACAAGTGCAGTACCTAACGCCCAATTCCTATGGTCTGTCATTGGCATGTGAACCAACATATCATGCTTTACTGAATTAAATTGTAAGAAACCAAATATCAGAGTTAATACGCTAGCTAACAAGCAAAAGAAAAGCATCCATACAGCTGAAATGCTCAAGTCCCTTTTTAAATTACCTTCCGGTAAGATATAGGCAATCACATAGGCACCAAATGCAGTAAAACTTAATGCCACCGTAAAGTGAACAAAAATGGGATGAAGTGGAAAGGGAAATTCAAGCATAATTTTTCCTATTTACCAGTATGATTCATGGCAATATATTTTCCATCTAGCGAAAAGAAAATGAATAAATCTTTATTGCCATCTGTAGCTCTGGGATTGTTATACTGAACCAACCATTGCCCACCTTTTTCCTCTAGCATTTTTGCCTCAACCATTTTGGCATCTTTCCAAGAGGGGGCTAACTTTTGTTGCTCAATTGCCATATCAATAATTTTGCTAGCCTTATCTATAATTTCTTGCTTTTCCAGCGGATGAGCATGACCTTCATGTGCATAAGAGCTTAAAGGATATTGACATAAAATCAGGGTAAACAAAGAAAAAATTATAGAACAAAGAGTGGAATAGCCATATTTCATTTTTTGTTTCCTTACAGAAGTCTGAGATATCCATTATTTATAGCAGATTAATTAATCTTATAAAATGAATATAATTTGATAAAACTTAGTCAAAGCCAAGTTTTTTCCGAATTTTAATGTTATAAATATTGTAGGGCTTTAGTTATTCTGATTACAACGAATCGTCAATTTTACTTATTTTATGTTTTTCGAAAGAGAATTCTGCTTCCACAATAAATAGATTGATGGTAAGACAAAAAGCGCTAATATCGTTGCTGTAACCATGCCTCCCACCATAGGGGCTGCAATTCTTCGCATCACTTCTGAACCAGTCCCCCCCATTACCATTATTGGCAATAAGCCTCCGATAATTGCTAGTGTTGTCATCATAATTGGTCTTAACCTCAATAAAGCACCCTCAACAATTGCTGCCCGGATATCTTCGACTGTTAAATTTCTTTGTTCTTCCTCAACTAATTGCATTCTCTTTGCCAGCGCATGATGAAGATAAACAAGCTTGACCACAATAATTTCCACTGCTACTCCAGCAAGCGCAATAAAACCAACTCCTGCGGCAACAGATAAGTGATAACCAAGAATATACAAAAACCAAATGCCACCCACTAAAGCAAATGGCACAGCTGCCATAATCAACAAAACCTCAGTAAACCGACGAAAATTTAGATAAATTAATAGCGCAATAATAGCCAATGTAAATGGAGCAACAACGGTGAGTCGCTCTTTAGCACGCTCTAAATACTCATATTGCCCTGACCAGGCAATAGAATAACCAGGTGGTATTTTTACCTCGCGCTTAATTTTTCCTTTTGCATCTTTGACATAAGAACCTAAATCTTTACCTGCAATATCAACATAAATCCAGCCGTTTAATTTAGCATTTTCACTTTTAATAACATCTGGGCCTTCCTGGATTTCAATTTTAGCAACATCACTCAGTGAAATTGTAGCACCTGATGAAGTGACTATTGGCAGCTTCTTTAATTCCTGTAATGAGTCTCTCAGCTCACGTGGATAACGTATGTTGACAGGATAACGCTCTCTTCCCTCCACCGTTTGCGTAACATCCATTCCGCCAATGGCGGTTTGAATAATTTCTTGTATATCTTCAATGTTTAAACCATATCGCGCTGCTTTTAGACGGTTGATATCTATATCAATGTACCGCCCACTTGCAACGCGCTCTGCAAATGCGGACACTGTTCCCGGGATTGTTTTAAGCACTCTTTCAATTTGTTCACCAATATCCTGAATTGTATTTAAATCAGGACCTGACACTTTTATACCTACAGGCGTTTTTATCCCTGTTGCCAGCATGTCAATGCGGGTACGAATTGGCATTACCCATGCATTAGATAGCCCGGGTAATTTTGTCCTTTCATCTAATTCTTGGCGTAATTTTTCAGAAGTGACGCCATGACGCCATTCATTTTTGGGTTTAAATTGAATAGTTGTTTCTATCATCGAGAGTGGCGCTGGATCGGTTGCCGTTTCTGCTCGCCCTACTTTTCCAAAGACTGATTTCACTTCTGGCACTGTCATGATTAACTTATCAGTTTGCTGCAGTATTCTCTGTGCCTCACCAATTGAAATGCCAGGGAATGTTGTGGGCATATAAAGCAAATCTCCTTCATCCATTTCTGGCATAAATTCAGAACCTAAATGAAGAAGTGGCCAAAAACCAATTATTAACAATAGAAATGCAATTAAAATAATGGTTTTAGGTATTTTCAGGACTAATTGTAGTAAGGGACGATAAACTTGAGAAAGAACTTGATTTAAAGGATTTTTAAGTTCAGGTTTTATTTTCCCTCGAATTAAATATCCCATCAATACGGGTACTAATGTAATCGAAAGTCCTGCTGCTGCGGCCATCGCATAGGTTTTTGTGTAGGCAAGCGGAATAAATAGTCGCCCTTCCTGTGCTTGAAGCGTAAATACAGGTAAAAAACTAATCATCACTATCAACAAAGAAAAAAATACGGGAGGCCCTACCTCTATTGCCGACTGTTGAATGATTTGCCATCGATTCTCGTTGTTGACAGGCTCATGCTCGAGATGTTTATGCGCATTTTCAATCATCACGATAGCAGCATCCACCATCACGCCAATGGCGATGGCAATACCGCCAAGAGACATAATGTTAGCATTGATCCCTTGAAAATACATTATTATTAAGGCAATCAAGATCCCCATGGGTAAACTGATAACAATGATTAAAGATGAGCGAAAATGAAAAAGAAAAGCAGCGCAAATGAATGTCACTACAATAAATTCTTCAATTAATTTGTCATATAAAGTATTAATGGCACGTTGGATTAAACCCGACCGATTGTAGGTTTCAACAATCTCAACGCCTGCTGGTAAACTCGTTTTAAGTTCATCTAATTTTTTCTTGATCTCTTTGATTGTATCCATAGCGTTTTGACCATAACGCATCACTATAATACCACCCACAGCCTCACCTTCTCCATTAAGCTCTATAACGCCACGGCGGCTCTGTGGACCCAACTGGGTGTATGCAACGTCTTTCAGTAAGATAGGAACGCCATTTTTATTTATGGCTAGTGGGATTTCATCAATATTGCGAATGGACTTCAAATAACCTTTTGCACGAACCATGTATTCTGCCTCGCCCATTTCTAAAACAGAGCCACCTACTTCTTGGTTCGCTTTTTCTACTGCTTGCTTAACCTGATTGAGCGTTATCTCAAAGGCCCGAAGTTTATTAGGATCGAGTGTAATTTGGTATTGACGCACCATACCACCTGCTGTGGCAACTTCTGCCACGCCAGGCACTTTTTGAAGTTCGTATTTAAGAAACCAGTCTTGGATACCGCGCAACTGGGATAAATCATGCTTGCCGCTTCTATCAATAAGCGCATATTCATATACCCAGCCAACCCCTGTGGCATCAGGTCCTAATGCAGTACGAGCACCAGTGGGTAATCGGTTTGCCACTTGGCTCAAGTATTCTAAAACGCGGGAACGTGCCCAATAAAGATCTGTTCCATCCTTGAAAATAATATAAACATAAGAATCACCAAAGCTGGATTCGCCGCGAACAGTAACAGCGCCCGGTACAGCTAACATCGCTGTAGTAAGGGGATAGGTCACTTGGTCCTCAACTACTTGAGGCGCTTGCCCAGGATAAGTTGTTCTGATAATGACTTGCACGTCAGAGAGATCTGGTATTGCATCTACGGGTAAATTCTTAATGGCGTATAGTCCTAAAAAGGTGAATAATACCGCTAATAGGAGCATCAAGAATCGATTATTGATGGACCAACGAATTATACCCGCAATCATTGATATCCTTATTTAATTCGACAGCCTCTGAATATGCGTAATCATTAACTGATTGTTTTTTGCTTTTTCTAAAGTAAATTTTATACTATCGCCTGTCTTAATATCAGTTAATGATATTTTTTCCGCCACAACGAAATCCTTTGTCATTGCTGACATATCTAACGCAGCAATGGGTTCAATTTTAAGTTTTATGCTGCGATGTGCTTCATCAATATCTTTAACAACACCTTGCCCCATAATTGATGATGGCACTTTAACATTATTTTCAGGACCTTCTATTCTTTGTGTACTCGCTTTTAGGTTGGCTTCAGAGTCAATTAAAAACTGCCCAGAAACGACAATTTGTTCGTTTAGCTTTAACCCAGAAAGAATTTCAACGCGATCACCTGATTCAATTCCAATCGTCACATTACGCACCTGAAAACGTCCTTTCCCCAGGGCCACTATCACTCGGTTGCCTTGACTACTTCTAATTAAGGCTTCTCCAGGAATACTCAGAACTTTAGCTTTGTTGGAAGCAAGGAGCGTAATCTCAGCGTACATGTTAGGTTTAAGCACACCATCAACATTATCAAATCGAAATCTTACTTTAAGCGTTCGCGTAGTGGGATCTACTTCAGGATAAACATACTCAACTACTCCTTTCCATACTTTTCCAGGATAAGCAGAAAGCGTTGATACCGCTTCTTGGCCTTTTTTCACCCATCCGGATTCTTGCTCTAATATTTGTGCAATTATCCATATGCTTGAAAGATCAACGATGCTCATCATTTCATTTTCCGGTGTAACATGCATCCCTTCGCGTACATTTAATGCGGTAATTACGCCATTTTGGGGCGAAAAAACATCAACTAATTGATCCGCTTTTCTATTTTTCCTAATTCTTTCAATTTGCGATTCAGAAACTTTCAATGTTTTTAGTTTTTGAATGGAGGCTTCAACTAACCGCTTATTACCGCTTTCCAATGAGAGTAAAAATTCCTCTTGGGCATTAATTAGCATCGGAGAATAAAATTGCAGCAGCAATTGCCCCTGTGAGACCTGCTCTCCCACCGCTTTGACAATCAGTTTTTTAATCCATCCCTCAGCATAGGTATGGATATGAACAATTTTATTTTCGTTAGGCTCAACATAACCGACAGACTCAATACGTCTAGGAAGCTCCCCTTGTTCAACAGGCGCGGTCCGCACACCTAAATTATTTATTACTGTTGGTGAAATACGCACTGTATTATCTTGGGCTTCCTGCTGTTCAGGGTAAACGGGAACTAACGCCATATTCATACGCGATTTTCCAGGACCAGGATAATGTATCATGGGTTCCATGGGATCAATCCAATAAAGTGGCTTTTTTCCTGAGTTTTTGTTTTCCGTATTTTCACTGAATTGTAAGCTTAAAAAATATCCCAGCACACCTCCTACTAGCAATGCTATCGCAATGAACCCTACTAAGAATTCTTTTCTCATTCAGAAACTCCTGCATAATAAAGTAAAGCTGCTCGAGCCTTGGCACGTTCCATTTTTATTTGCAGTTCTTCTAAGTAAATAGTAAGTTCATTGCTGTAAGCGCGCAGCACGGTTGTCAAATCTGCTGATGCACTTTGATATGAAAGCAACGCCGCTTTGGCATTTTGCTTTGCCTGAACTGTTAATTGCCCCTCGTATAAGACTTCTCGTTGGGAAAGCGATTCCCAAGTAGCGTAACGCACATTTAAATCTTCTAATAAATCCTTGTAATGAACGTGCCTATCATACTGCGTCGCCTCTAATTGATACGCGCTGGACTTCACTTGTCGATTTTGACGATTTTTAGTAAATAAAGGTAAATCAATCGTAGCGTTCGCCGTTACCATATCCGAGCGTTCTGCACCATCGGTCATATGTCCCTGCCGGATCCCATAACTTACATCTAGCATCCAACCAGGCTTACATTGCTCCCTTGCCCAAGCAACATCCAAGCGTGCAGCGTCAATACTAGCAGCATCTGCCTTTAGCACTGGATGTTTTTCCAAAATTTTTTGCAGAATTTCCAAAGATAAGGGCGCAGGCCAATGAGGAAGTGAAGACGCTATATTGCATTCTGCACGATCTCCCACCCAACGTTTTAACTGCGCCCGTGCTATTTTCTCTTGTTGAGTAGCTTGCACGATTTGATCTTGCAACCGTGACAACTCTAATTGCACTTGTAGCACATCTGATTGAGTGCCTTTATTGGCGCTATATTGTATTTCCGTTGCTTGCAGTAATTCTTTATATAATTTCTCATTTCCCTTCATCACCTGAATAGCATGAACCCAATAATAAAGCTCCAACCAAGCTTGACGTACACTACGTAACAAATTAATTTTTTGTTCTTCAATTTTCCTTAGTTGCGCGTCCGATAAGGCTTTAGTTTGCTGAGATTTAAATGCTAAAGACTTCCCAGGCGGAAATGCTTGTTGTAGCCCGAAGGAAATCATTGTCATATCATCTTGAGTAAAGCTGAATGTATTTGTAGGTACATTAACTAGGCCCGTAACCAATTTGGGATCTGGTAATTGTCCTTCAGCAACTGATTTCTCAGCTAAGGATTGTGCTTGAGCATATAAGCGTTGAATCTCTGGGGCATTTTTAACTGCTATTTCTTCAGCTTTTTCCAGGCTAAGATTGGGCTCATTCGCATATAAATTACTAAAGCAAATCAATTGCAAAAGTAAAAAAACATAAAAAATTCCTTTTTCAATGCGTTTTAAAGAAATGGGCACTTGAAAATCCCTTTATAATTCAGCCATTTATTAACCTTATATTACCTCATCACCGAAAATATAAGGCGTTTAATATTTATAGTATAAAGGTATATATTAAAAATCGTTTTTCAAAGAATATTTAACCAACGTAGTTTGATGGCAAACTTATTATACCATTAAAAACCTTTAAGATATTTAACTTTTCAGCGACAGAAATCATCGCCTACACTTGAAAGGCTTCTTCACCCTGTTTTCCCAATATTTCGTTTAAACTTCGACCAACATAACGCTCTAAACTAGAGTTAGCGTCGATAAGCTCCCACTCGAGTTCTTTAGCTAAGGCTTCGACTAGTAAAAATTTACCTGCCCCCATATGTCCGACAATAAAAATTCGTTTAGTCTACTCATATTAATGCCCTCCAAAAAAGTTATTTGAATCAACATTACAGAAGGTGGGGACTAAATACAAACATTCGACGTAATTGAGGCACATTCAGATAAATGGGACGACAAACGCTTATAAAGGTAACGTAGCTTCACCAGCGTTCGATTTCATAGCCATGAATTTTGTAAGTCTAGATACTTACAAAATTGCTACTTCACAAAAAGCTAATTTTTTCTGTATTCATTTATTCTTGAGTAGCGTTTTTAAAATAGTATCAGCACGCAGTTAGATGATCGCATCTAATGTAAAAGTAACAAGCTAGCTTTTTTTATCCCTCAAAGCGATAAGCAAGCTCTAAGTATTCAGAACCTCCGATTATTACTTTTACTTCATCAACAAGTTTGCCACCCATCTTTTCATAGAATGAAGTAGCTAGATGATTCTCTTTAAGAACCCATGCAACAAATGGAATTAATCCTTTTTCTTTGAGGCGATTTCTCCCAACCTGAAACAAATCGCTACCTATTCCCACATGCTGATGTTCTTGAAGAATATAAATAGCGTAAATTTCACCTTTTTCATTCCTGCGTTTCAATTGATCTGAAGATATCCTTTGATTTTCATGAAACCTAAAGTGATCAGCATCATAAAATGCAATTACTTTATTTTTAAAAGTTGCGACAAGATGAATACCAGCATTATTATCTAATATTTTTTGCCTTAAATCTAAGCGATCTTTCAAAGATAAATTATCTAAGTAGGCTTGTGCGATGATACCTTTATAATTTGTCTTCCATGTAGTTAAATGGACGTAGGCTATATCTTCCGCATCTGTCTTTCTTGCTTCTCGAATTTCATAGTCACTTAGCGTATGCAATGCCTAGTCCTCTATCATATTTATCTTTACAGTCCCTCGATGTACATTAATTTCACATATTCCCCCAACAGGATAAGTAAAGATTGGGTTAGTGTGGCCAAAATCAATGTTAGCAATAATAGGTATATTTTTTAACTCACTTTTGGTATCGATAATAAATTTAAGCTTTTCTAAAGTCATACCAAACTTTTTTTCAAAGCGCCCAATCAGTAACGCTTGAACTTTTTCAAAATTTGGTTGATGGATAACGGACTGTAAATCACGATCAAATTCGGCTATATCGATTGAGCCCTCACTTATGGAATCAGCTTCAATAAACAGTATTGTATTTTCAAAAGATGGCAAATAATCTGTCCCATGAAGCAATTGAAATGTACTTAGGCTGCCACCAATAATAGTCCCCTTTGCATTTCCTTCCTGGATCACCCAGTAACCTTCATTGTCATAAAATACTCTATTTTCTTGATCTAGAAACCACGCATCATCTGCCCACTGTTTAGATGGTTTAATTAAGATCTTATTATTTTCAAAAAACATCTTTTTAAAATGAGTTAGTATATATTCAGCGCCCTTTTTCATAGCAAAAGTGCTAAAATGTGGCCCAGAATATGTGACAAGGTTTGTCTTGTGAAAAATTGCGTTTTGCAAAGCAGTTATATCAGAAAATCCACAGAATATTTTTGGATTTCGCTTAATCAGGCCATAATCAATATGTTTTAACAATTGATTAGAATTGAATCCTCCAATAACTGTCAAAATCGCTTTTACTTTTGGATTAGAAAATGCATCATGTAAGTCTTGAATACGTGATTTGATTGAGGAAGAATTCATCAAATCTACTTCATTTACATTCTTGCCAAAGGTTATTTTCAATCCAAGACTTTCAAGCAAACTAATCGCCAGAGCTATATTTTCTTTTGAAATAATATGCAAACTTTGAGAGGGTGCAATAATCCTTACTTCATCTCCTGATTTTATTTTATTGGCTATAATTTTCACAATGTGTACACCTTAAAGAATTTTTTTAATTAAGCTTTTTAAAATGATGAATTACTTCCGTAATTGCTTGGCCATAATATTGCCTTAACCTTAAATTATCCTTATGGCGCTCCAACCAACCTAGTGTAACGACCCTCACACCAAGCATGCAAAAAGGGACCAATTGAATATCTTCTTTTTCCAAAGGCATATGTTTCGAATAACCTTCAAATAATGCCTCCTCAAGCTCTTCATATTTTTTACTTTTATTTCCTTTGGTTAGTTGATGGAACGCATGTAACGCTGTTGCAAGGTCATAGATATACAAGCCAACACCACAATCATCAAAATCATCAAAATCAATAATTGCAATTTTACCATGATGATAAAGAATATTATTAGGCTGCGTATCACCATGGATTAGCCCAGATTTATTTTTATAAGTTTTTTCATAACGTTTAAGCTGATCATAAACTGCATTTCTTGCTTGAGAAATGAGACTTTGTTGATTTTTGTTTATATCGCTTAGTTTATCAACATTGTAATATTTTGCTTTAGATGTGCCGACCAAGCTTTCAGCATTCCAACAATATCGTTCCTTGATTTTAATAGATTGTCCATTTTTATGTAATTCTCCAATAAGAGCTCCTAAATCGAATGCATATTGCATATTAATGCTACGCCATCTTTTCTTGCCAGGTAACCACTCAAATAGCTCACTATATCGACTTGATGACTCTGATTGAGATTGACACTTAATAACATACTGATCATTTTTAGCTCGAATAGGCTGCTTAGGTACTACTATATTCGTTGTTTTGAGTATATGCTTAAGCCATTTGATTTCTTCTAAGATAACTACTTTTGTATACCATTCTTTTGGATGAATTCTAAGTTGGTAATGCTTGTTGCGACTATCAGTTACTTTAAATGTTGTGTTGGCTGCATATCTTTTAAGCTCAATCTCTTTAATCTTTAAAGGATAATGAGTCAAAGCTTCATGTGCAATCAAATGTTGCTTTTTTACTTGGGTTAAATAGGTTGATTTTTCAGATTTATTCATACATCCATTCCTTTAAAGGAACAATTTTAAACCTTCATGAGATGGAACAAATCCCATTTGCTTATAAATTCCAACGCTTCAGGACGCTTTTTATCCGTTGTTAATTGAAATATGTAATGTAGGTAAGCTGCAAGCAGCCAACAATGTTACCTTCCATCTCTGCAATAATTAAAAAGTTATTTCCATCGGAAGCAATAGCTTCAAAAGCAGCATAATATCCTTTTGGCAATGGATCTTCATATCGTTCTCGTTCATTACCTAAAACATCATCAGCTAAAAGCCGAACAATTTCACTTACATCATCTCGCGTTGCTAAACATATGTTTATTGTCATTGTTGAGGTTCACTCTAATCCTTGCACCATGTTTATCATATCATCCAGCTTATATCCAATTAAGCTCTTATCTAAATCAATATGATTATGCTGAGTAATCGCAAGCATATCGCTATAATCCCTATCACATGTACAATCAATAGGCAACATATGATATATGTCTTTAAGTTCACTGTTTATCATATTATTCATATGCCCTGATCCTACTATAAGGACAGCACTTTCTTTAACAGCCATAACATCAATAACCCAACTTGCTTCACGAACTGGTATACCAAAAACATCAAGAGAGATTTCATAGTAAGGATATGGAGATAATATGTTATTATAATGAAGCCGTCCTTCGAGATCCTTTACTTTGATCCCAAGCTCCTTTTCGGCAAATGATAATAAACGAAGCATTTCTTCAACTAGCGGATCTCCACCCCACTTCTTGTGATATATATTAATAGTTTCAGCTAATAAATGATTTATGCCTAAACTATTTGCGACCATTAAGGTAACCACATGTAGAAGAAATGATTCTTTTGAACCATGCACTTCCGAAAGAACGATCAACAGAGGCTTTTTACTTTTTTCTGCTTCTAGCAATCCGACTTCAATTAAATGTGAAATTCTCCAGCGAATATTTTTAATAGTATCTGCATCTAATAAAGGCTTAAATAATTGATAATAGTTCTTCTTAACTACATTATATAATCTCTCATCAATCTCTTTTTGCTCATAATTCCTCTCTATAAAAGAAGGGATCTCATCATAAGGTATTTTTGTAAATGTGCCATCAATATTCAACACAAAAAGCACAGGGGATGAAAATTTCAGTGTAATTAACGAATCAATCCTTTGTTTAGTCGGACTATTATTTAAATATCTAAATGCAGTGATTAAATCTGGTTCTACAAATTTAAATGCATCATATAATCCAACATGACAATGCATTTGCCGCTCATACAGGTCATACTCTTCTCGAGTTTGAGTGAGATGCTTATCATCAGCTTCAATGGCTTGTATGTCGTATTTCCCTGTAATATTCAAGCGGATCTTTATGTTTGATGTTCTGCTCACAAACTCTTCCGAGCAAAGATCTGTAATTTCAATTGTTTTAGCTGCGATTAACAATCTCTTTAATTCATTTACATCATTTTTGTTTTTAGATTCAAAGAATGTAACAAAGTCTCTGGATAATTTCAGTCGTTTGGTTAATACATCTTCAATTTGATTCCAATAATGTTTGACCAACACCTCATTTTTGGAATATGGCTCGTTCAGTGTCTTTAAAAAGGACAGACTCACATTTTCAACTAAAAATAGCAGTATCATTAATTTTTTTATCTGTTTGTTACTGGATAACTGCTCTATTTCACTTTTTGTCAAATAACACTCAGAATTTTTATCTGTAATATTATGTATAAAATCATTAATTAAATTAATTATTGCCTGATCGTATTTTGCAACTATTGCTAGTGATTTTATTCGTGCAAGATCTTTTACCTGAAGCTGATACATTTTTTACTATCCTTGTTCTAAAGAATCATCAAGTGGTCTTTGACAAATATGCTGAGAAACACCGTCGAGGCCTCTTGCTACTTTGTCAAAAGATGCCATCCTAGTTTTTTCTTGTCCTTCAACAGAACAATTCACAATTTTTCCTTTCTTGTCAAAATGTATGCTAACTTGCTTACCCAGATGGTTCTCAAAATCATGGCTCATTGCAATAAGTTTAGACTGATTCCCCTTCCCTACACTAAGCATTTGACGATTATCACTCAAATTCACTATTCCCTGTACCATTCCTTTTACATGCTCAAAGGATCGGACAAAAGAAAATACCTTATCAGGAAATTGCTTGTTCAACTTCTTTATCTCTAGTCGCTCATTAGCCAACTGTCGCTGTGGAACCCCATGTTTATTTACACCAAGTTCATGCATATTTCGTGATTCAATATTACGCACTTGTGCAAAATCTACAGCCATTGATTTTGATCGCTCACGACTAAGCGTTTTATATAACACTTCTTCATTTTTAAAATCCTGGTGATGCGAAAACAATGACAAATTTTCTCGATGCCGCGTACACGCTACATAGGTTAAATGTCGATCAAAATGTTTTGATGCCAATACATAAGCCATATCAACCGTTACCCCTTGTGCTTTGTGAATTGTTGCAGCATAGCCGTGATCACAATGTATGTATTGGCGAATATCAAAACTTACCGTTCTCCCCTCTTTACCATCTATTTTAACGTTGAAGACATCCCCTGAAATCTTTTCAATGGTGCCCAGAGTACCATTTTTAACATTTAAGCTTTTATCGTTTTTAAGAAAATATATTTTATCCCCTTTGGCAAAATGACGCTCACCTTTTGATACATTGAATTTTTCACCCGATCTAATTTCACCTGCCTCGATTCGAACCTGGCGAGCCATTTGATTAAGAGATTTAACGCTTTCATTCGTGTACGCCAAAATGAGTTGCGATTTTTTAGTCTCTAAACGTTCTGAGGACCATGCTTCAATTAGCATACGCTGAGCAATAGACTCATCCACCGCAGAAGTATGAATACATCCCATTTCTTCATATCGAGTTAAAGCCATCTCAGTTTGGCCCGTGCCAAATTCAAAAGTCGCTTTGCGCATCTCTGGAGATTTCTGTCTCATAACATCTGTAAGGGCAACCTCTCCAAAACGTTCAGCTAATGCACGCGAAGGAGCACCCGCGTCTATAGCTCCCAACTGTTCACTATCGTGAACCAAAATTACCTTTGCTCCTGCATCATTTGCATAGGACAAAAGTTTTTCCATCTTGGATGTTCCTAGCATCCCCGCTTCATCAATGACCAAAACATCCTTGGCAGTTAATAACTCTCTCCCCTTCTCCCATTGTAAGAGACGAGTATCAACTGTGGCACAAGAAATACCTGAGCCCTCTTGCAACCCTTGAGCCGCTATACCGCTTAAACAGGCCCCTGCCACCTTGTAACCTGCCGCCTCATAAGTTTCTCTTACGATACCCATAAGCGTACTCTTTCCTGTTCCAGCAAGACCCGTAACTATTTTCATATCCCCGGCATTAAAAATATGAGAATAGGCTTTTTGCTGACTGGGAGTCATGGATTTATCACATATCACTTTGTTAGCGACATCGATATCTACTTTATGATCATTTTTCTCATTTAGCTCATATGCATGATTAAGCATCTGATGTTCAAGAGTTATCATCTTTCGAGTGCTATATACTGAGTCTCCATAGTCATTTTTACCCAACAAAATCACTTCTTCAGAACTCTTGAGCGCCGCCAAAACTTCATTGTATTGATTCAAATCAGCGCTATATTGGTTCGCCAACTTTGCTAAGGCATATTCATCAAATACTGATTGTTGCTGGGTTAATTTTTCAAGCGCTATGGTTGGATTTTGTTTTATTCTTTCTCCATTGGCTCTTAATATTTCCCTATGCTCTACAGCACGATAAAAGTTTAATTCTTTCTCACTCCCCTTCTCTTGATAAGCCGCTTGACCAAGGTGCAATCCAGGCTCTAAATCAATCCCTCTTTCTTGTAAGCTTCGACAATCAATTTTTGTATCATGGCCTGCCTCAAAAAGATGCTTGTTGGTTAAATCCTGTAAGCTATGACGCTGTTCAAATACGCTTTCACGTTTGTTCCATTCTCTTACTTTAAGACCAAAACCATTGTTGGTAATTTCTCTGGTGGTGAGAAGAATATGAGCATGTGGGTTTTCAAGATTATCCTCATGCATATTGATATCAGCAATCATGCCATTATTGACAAAGTTTTCTTGGCAAAACTCTTTAAGTAAGGCAATACGTTCTTCTTGAGTTAATTCTTTTGGTAACGCTATCATGATTTCACGCGCCAATCTTGAGTCTTTTCGCTTTTCAGTTGATTCAACTGCATTCCACAATTGAGCACGGTCTTTAACCCAGCCAGGAGCATTGCTAGGGGCCAAGATTTCAGAGAAAGCTATCCCCTTCTTCCTCGTAAAATCGAACTCAGTCCCTAGCCGCTGGTCTTGGATCCGCTCCCCTGCCCTGTAAGCCGCAGCGCCAACTACCGATCGGCCTTGAGAGCGAGAAATGTTTTTAACATCTAGATGAAAGATTGCCATGTATATTCGTCTTAAGTTATCTGTAATTAGCCTAATGAATGCATAAAGACTTGGCAATAGAACGTTCGCAGAACGTGTAGTGTGCGCCCTTCGCTTTTGCTTGGGGTTGTTTGCTGCATAGCTTGATTTTAGTACTTGCTCATATTTTCGATGACTTCACTTACGTTACTCCCCTCGCTTTGCTCGGTCTTGAAATTTTCTCAGAATTGATTTTAGCCATGACTTTGAGTATTCAGTATATTTTATACAAAAATGAATAAGGAAATTCTTGAAATGCATAAAGATTCATTCAAGAATATTCAAATGTTGATATTAATGGGTACTTCTCATGGGAAAGAACTTAGCGTTAGAAACCTTAGTTAAGAAAAAAGAACAGTTGGAGGCTAGAATTCAAAACATAAAAGCAAAAGAAGCGGCTCAATATCGAAAAGATGAAACTCGTCGCAAGATTCTAGTAGGTTCATACATTTTAGATAAACATGATAAAGCCGGGACTCTTGATACCCTCTTTATAGAATTAGATAAATTTTTATTTAAACCTTACGACAGGGAGCTCTTTGGACTTGAGCCTCAAAAATCGGAACAAGCAATAATAGATTCAGAAAAATGTGCTGATTTATGACATCAGTTCCTATGCTTCGAACCGTAGAATTCAACCCGGAAATCTTGAAATGGATAGAGCTATATTGTTTTGAAAATGAGATGACCTTCTCAGAAGCCATGAACCACCTTCTAACTTTAGGTCAACAATGCATTGAAGACAATAAGATACCGGATGGCTTACCAAAATCTCAAAAGTTGTTGATTCAATGCGTGATGGAAACGTTATTAATATTGCAAAATTCAATTTCTCTTGACCAACGTAAAGCTATCGGAGAGCAGGCTAAAGTCGTTATTCGAAAAACACTTAATTTAAATGGCTCTTCTGAATGTCAGCCTTCCTAAACTTCACTCGCGGTGGTCAACTTCAGTTTCATAGCCTTCATATGTTCTGGCAAGTAGCTGTTCGCTTTTTTAAAATTGCGATTGTTGTATTTGGAGTCTTAACACTCCTACTTTGGACACTCCAAACATCAAAATATGAGAAATACTTGTTAAGCCAAAGTTTGAAAGCATTTTGCCCTAAAAAAATTAAACATATCGGACCACAAGGTCAATTTTATGAACTTACAGCTAAACAATTGGCTTCTTCCCCTACCCTACTCCGTCAACAGAGGCTTAGCAGGGAAAAGCTTGCAAGGTCTTTAAAGGTATCTGCCTTAACCTCATGGATGATAGCTTTGGTCGTAGCACTTTTAGTAGCTCGATTTGGTGCCGCTAGAAATCGACAGCAGCAATTACGAGGCGCGACTTTAACAACCTCTCAAGAATATAGCCGTCTAATCAAAAAAGCTCGCCTTGCTTCGAGGTGGACCCTGGGCGGCGTCCCCCTACCAAAGGAGGCTGAGACACAACATATCTTACTTTGCGGTTCACCAGGTGGGGGTAAATCAGTTTGCACTCATGAATTATTAACTCAAGCAAGAAAGGCTGGTCAAAAAGCTTTAGTCTATGACATCAAGGGAGCTTTCATCCCTCATTACTATCGGGAAGGTAAAGATATTATATTGAACCCTTTGGATACTCGTAGCCCCTCCTGGAACCTATGGCAAGAATGCAAATCTTTGACTGACTATGATTCAATGGCAGCAGCAATCGTTCCTGATGTTTCCTATAGTGCGGAATCATTTTGGACGAAAGCAGCTCGTGCCTTACTTGCAATTACTGCCTCTCAGTTTAAACACCGAAATAACCCTCGAATGAATGATTTTATTCAACACTTATTTTGTACTGATTTAGAGGAAATTGAATCATTACTTCGAGGAACTATCGGGAATGCAATGGTGGGTAAAGATTTAGAAAAAGGCACTCGGTCAGTTATCCTCACATTAGTTACTTACTGTAAATCATTATTGTTTTTAAAAGATGACCCCTCTATCCCCTCTTTTGTAATTCGTGACTGGGTTAATGATGACAATACTGACTCATGGCTTTTTATAAGTTCTAGCCAACGGTTGGGAGATACTTTAAAGCCAATCATTTCTCTTTGGCTGGAATTGGCTGTTAATGCACTACTCAGTCTCGAAGAAAGTCGAAGCAGAAGGTTATGGTTTTTCTTTGATGAATTAGCAAGTCTTCAACGTTTGCCAAGTTTAGAGCCGGTACTTTCTCGTGGACGTGGTTATGGCGCCTGCTTTGTTGGAGCCATTCAAGATATTCATCAGTTACGGGACTTATATGGTGATAAGGGAGCTGAGGTTCTTGTGTCTCTGTTCGGTACTTCTGTTTTCTTCTCGACTAACAATAATCGTTCCGCTCAATGGGCCTCAGAGCAGCTAGGACGAGCTGAATTCCTTGAAGCTAGGGAAGGATATTCCATGGGTGCACATCAAATGCGAGATGGGGTTACGTTAAGCCATCAAAGGCGCCAAGAATTGATTGTGATGGATTCAGAAATTAGACATCTAAAAAAACGTGAAGCCTATATGGTGACTTCTGGTGGGTGGCCAGTTACCAAACTATTTTTTAAATTGAAAACCCGGCGAGAAAATTGTTCCGCAATAATTGAAAGAGACTTAAGCTCCGTACGTCACAAGCTTTCCACTTTAGACAAACAAATTGAAACATTAGCTTCTGAACCAAATAATAATATATCCCAAAATTTTGATTTTATTAAAAGTGAAAATGTAACAATAAAATCTGAAGACATAGAAAATAACGGTATGGATTTATTCTGAACAACATTATTGAGAGTAATTATTCTTTTCTTAATATTATCTGTATATGTAGACCTTTTTAATAAGAATGAATATTAGATAATACAACACATATAAGCACGACATTTAATTGTTAGTAAATTGTGAATTTGCAAAATGTTCATCGAGTTATCCACAAAAAAAATGAATTTTCAAAATTTCGGGGAGTTTAAAATGGTATAAATTTAGATATATTTTACTCTCTAGTAAATTTGAAAGAAAAACAGTTGATGTTTTTAATGAGCTTTTGGAAGCATCCGTTGAGCTTCGTAAATTGTGAGATTGGGCATCAAATCCATTAGTTTTTTAAGTTTTTCGTTGTAAGTAGATTCTGAAGATTGGGATTTTGAATGTTTAGGAAGTGCGAAAGCTTGAGAAAGGCCGTTTAGGATATTTTTAATATCATTGGAATTTTGTTTGTTGGACTTAGAAGACTGATTTTTTGAAGACAATGACTTTAATAATATATCATGAAACTTATTCTTAGAGCGATTTCGTGCTCTCTGTAAAGCAAACTCAGTAATGCCTAAATCAAATAATAATTTAGAATTTACTCGCCTAATGGAAGGCTTATGGTAATACTCTTCAGTATCAATATCATAAAATGACTGTCGGTAGCCCGCAACATAGCCGGATTGGTATAACCAACTCATGGCACGCTGGGCTCGCCGAATATTAAGACCAGCTTTTTTTGCAATAAAATCTAAACTCAGATGAACGAATGCATCGGTTTCGCGATGATATATCCCAACACACATAGTATTGAGATCAAGATAACTAAATAAAACTTTAAGAACCTCAGCGATTGCTACACGCTGTTCATATCTTATTGTTCTCGATGAATGACGAATATTATTTTGAAAACGCCTAAGCGCAGCTGAGCGGAGCTTAGTAAGCCATTTCCAGGAAGAATCTACCCACTCCCCTACTCTGCTGCCTGCAAGTGATAGTATTTGTGGCGATTTTTTGTTAATAGTATAACTATTCATTTCTTGGGATGAATCCTTTTGACGCCAAGAAACGAATAAACTAGAATCATTTTACCGGAATGATTGTTTCGCTTCTTAGCGTTACAATAAATTCAAATAAGCCCAGCATGTCTGGGCTTATTTTTTTATGTAATGCCCCATTATCAGTAATGTCTTTATTAATAAATCAAGGAATTGCTCCTAATATCCCATAAGTTCATTTTGATCTTATAGGCATTCAAAACAAATGCAAATTTTAAAAATTAATTTAAAACAAAAAGGCTGGTTTTTACCGCGAAAATAATAATTTTTTGCTAAATAGATTTAATTTAAATTGTAAAAATACAAATTTTGATTTTAATTGTTATTAAAAAATTACATACAAATATTCTACCTCATATAAGTTCACACGATTTTTTTCATACAATATTTCCACCTTATGGAGTCGCATCAAACGCAATGAATATGAATAAGTGTGTGGGGCTTTAGGTTTTATGTCTAGAGGTTGGAGATTGATTACAAGCGATCCTATGCCAGTGCAAGTTTGAAGAGAACGCGTCCAGTGACTGGACAACCTCTTCTATGGTTTTATTTGGAAGTGTCCAGTGGCTGGACGATCTTCTTTTCTTGGGTTCGATAGAAGTTTCCAGTGGCTAGACGATCCTCATTACAATGTGTTCGATAGGAAGTGCCCAATCACTGAACTATCACCACTACTATGAGTCCCAAGGGAAGTGTCCAGTCACTGGACGATCCTCATACTATAAGATCGAAGGGAGTGTCCAGTCACTGAACGATCGCCATTACTATAAGCTCGAAGGGAGTGTCCAGTCACTGGACGATCACCATTACCATAAGTTCGAAAGGGAAGTGTCCAGTCACTGGACGATCCTCATACTATAAGATCGAAGGGAGTGTCCAGTCACTGGACGATCACCAATACTATAAGTTCGAAAGGGAGTGCCAGTCACTGGACGAGCGTCACTACTATGTGTTCAATAAAAAGTATTCAGTGAGAGGATATAAAAATTAAGCCATTATGAACTTGATGAGAATTTGCGTTATAAGCGCGAGTAAAATGTAAGCCATGGAAAGGTATGTCATATTATAAATGAACTTATTGATGTCCAGTCACTGGACACTATTAATAGTAAAGTTGAATACAAAAAAAGAAGGGTGGGGAGGGGGAGCTCCAATGAAATCAAAGAAGAGATTTCCGTACCAACGTCGAGAAATTTAGTGGTGCAAATTAGTTTGATTTCTTACATCTTTTGGCTTAGAGCTAGAATCAATAGCTTCTGATTAAAGAAAGAAACCAAATTTATTAGTGTCCAGTCACTGGACACCATACCTGTTCTGATAGAGTCAAAACTATGAAGAATGGACATTATAAAAATGATGCTTGTATATGCAGAAATTATCTTTATACTAATTACATACGTATGTAATTTTATTTTTTGCACTAATGATACCTCAAAAAGGAATTAGACATGGCAATCAATGTCCCGATTGTTGCAACAATGAATCAAAAAGGTGGGGTCGGTAAATCAACGATCACAGGAACACAAGCAGAATGGTTTTCGATTGTAAGGAAGAAAAGAGTTTGTTTAGTTGACCTTGATGAGCAATGTAATACAACCAAACAATTTATTGGTGTTGAATATATTAATGATGACACTGAAGCCGGTTTTCAAATTAAGAAACATCCCGATTTTTCTCCTCAAATAGGAGCTAATGAGCGTTCATCAATAGCAGATATATTCTATGGCGAAGCAGTTTTACCATATCAATCTTGGATCACAGATAAAAATGCTGGTGGGGGCTTAGTCGATGTTTTATGTGGCCATCCAGTTAGAATTGAAGAAATCAATAATGCCTTAGTTTCAAAGGAAGATGGTAAGGTAAATCAAACTGCGAAAGAAAGATTAAAAGAATTTTTTGAAATGGAAGAAGTGCATGATGCTTATGATATATTTTTACTTGATACAGGACCAAGTAAGAACGTAATGTTTCGGTCCGCGTTACATGCAGCGTCTCATATAGTGGTGCCATTTGAACCTGAAGATAAAGCAATTCAAGGCATAACTCAGATGTTGAATGCTATTAAGCGTGAAAACTATTCGCGGGAAAGAGAAGCTCAGCTTCAATTAGCAGGATTGTTACCAAATAAAGTTAGAAATTTAAAGTTGCATAAACAATATTTGAATGATTTATCAGAACGATATGAAGATTATCTATTTCCATGGCCATGCTGGTTAAGCTTATTGACGGATTTTCCAACAAGGGATCGCGCTGGAGCTAAACCTCGAAGTATATTTCAACTACCTGCTACTAATACCGCAAGAGCACAAGCAACTGCAATGTGTATATATCTTGAGAAGAAAATTTTTGGAAAACATCTTGGAATAACAAAAGAAATTAAGCAAGCGCTAAATGTATTTGAAAATGGACTTAAAGATTTGGGGGTTAGCGCATCATGTCGGACTTAATAAAATCAAAAAATAAACCGGCGGAAGAGAAGAAAAGAAAACCGCTTTTTATTAAGCCGAAAGAAAAAGTAGATCAATCTCAAACAAGTAATAATCCTGAATTCAAGGAAGATACAACGAATACGGATTTATTGAATAGCTTAGATTCACAATTGTCTAAAATAGACTTTTTGAATGCAAAATTTTTGCCCTTACAGGCAATTCAGCTAGATCCGGAAAATCCTCGAGAATTGTCTATTGATATAAATGATGTCATTAACGGACCTAAGTTACCCACTGTCCCATTCGATGATGAAATGCAGGATGCATTTAAAGAAACATTAAAACAACATTTTGGAGATGAAGATAATAAGAAGCAAAAAATAAATGACTATCTTTCGATAGCATTACTAGCTTCATCAATTAAATCCCCAGAACGATTAATACAACCTATCTGCGTTTATGAAAAAAGAAATAAGTATGTGCTTCTCGCTGGCGAGAGAAGAACCTTAGCTCATCATATTATGGGTGCTAAACATATTGCTGCGAACATAATTATTGAACCTGAACCTAAAGAAAAGGCATTGCTTCAATATATTGAAAACTCTTCGCGTGAAGATCTTTCATTGAAAGATAAATATAGGGCAATCAGGAATATTATTTCACATTATGGTGAAACAATTTCAGCTAGGTCGCTAGCAAGCATACTTAGGATCTCAAAATCACAAGCTCAAAAATATTCCAAAATATGTAAAGAAGAAAATTTATTATTCAAAAGAGCTATTGAAAGTGGTGCACTAACGTCCCCCGAGGATGCTTACAATATAATTAAAAGTAATGATACAAATATGATATCTAATATTTGTAATTTACTATTGAAAGGGAAGGGTATTGAGGAAGCTTTGCAGGAAATTAATAATCAATCACCAGTAAAGCCCAATATGAAGCCCAAAAGAATAATCTCACCTAACCCGTTAAATGATGATGATTCAAAAGATAAAGAGCAGAAAGTTTTACTTAAGGGAGACGATATTAGTGTGCTTCGTGAATTGATTCACATCGCCGTCAAATTTGGGAAATTGGATGTTCCAGCGGAAGAGCTCAAAAATAAGGATTTTGATTTCTCAAGTTTATGGTTAAAAATCAAAGAGCAAGTTGCTAAAGCAAGGTGAGAGATATGGTTAAAGCATTTAGTCCTCCACATACGAGAAAATCCAAATCTGCGAAGCCTTTAAAATTAAATAGCAGCGTAAGAAGAGCATCAATAAGAATGCCTGAAAAAATGCTAGAAGAATTAAATTCTGTTGTTGAACGCGAAGGGAAGACGCACAAGGGTAAATGGATTTCAAAAGCCATTGTAGATTTGTATGAAACAGAAGATTTTATTGGCCTAATTGAGGAGGAATGGATTGATAGAGTAAATAATTTGGCAACTCAAGTGGTACTAACTAAAGAAGCCAAAGAAGCATTAAATAAGATAATTGATGAAGTTAAACAAAAAGGTATAGAAAGAAACGATCTGATTAGTGCAACAATTAGAGTAGCTATAACAAATGCTCTAGTTAGGGTAGGCGGATTATAATCTGTTTGACAACGTGTAGCAGGAAGAGTAGCAGAAGGATTAATTAATTAGGGAAATATTAAACCGTTATAAACTTTTCTCCTAGCCCAGTCAAAAGCCAATTTGGTTCAGTATTTAGCAAGCTTGCATAATGAATGATAATCTCGATTGACATACTCCTTGTTCCGGCTTCATGAAGAGTATAAGTTGAAATTTTTAATGATTTGCTTTTAGCAAATTCTTTTGCTGTTTTAAAGCCAAGTTCAATTCGTGTTTTCTTAAGACGATCGCGAATGTCTTTTTCTAATAGTTTAAAATCACAAGATGATTTAAGGCCTATCTTTTGAGAGTTCAATGTCGTGTACTCGGATATTTCGAATAGATACTCTAATGGAGGTTCCATCGTTAAGTGTTGATTGAATCTCAACTTGTCCGCCATGCGCCTCGATTACTTCTTTAACATAAGCCAGTCCTAATCCTTTCCCAGATGGTTTTAGACTGAATCCTTGCTTAAATACATTTTCAACATTGTTAGGGGCAATTCCTTGGCCTGAATCCCGTATAAAGATATGAGTGTAGTCTGGATCCGAATGAATATTTATTTGTATAAGACCGCATTTATGGATTGCTTCAATTGAATTATCGAGAATATTTGAAAGGATCCTATTAAGGTGTTTCTCGGCGATATTAACAATTGTATCAGAGGAAAAATCATCAAATTTAAGCTCGAATGATATTTCTTTGTTTGAACATGATGATTTCTTTTCTTCAAATAACGAACTAACTATTTCAGATATTGATATTTTTAAGTCGAGAGGGTATTTATCGGTGGTACCTGGAAGGTAAGGCTGATATTCTTTAAGAATATCATCAGCAATTTGAGAAATTCTTTTTGTTACATTCTTTATCAAAGTTTTGCCTTCGTCAGCCAATTCAGAAAACAACTCGCTAATAGTTTCTAAAGCCAAAATTGGAGATCGAATATCATGAGCAAGTTGGAGGGCTATATTGTATTTTGCCGCTTTAATGTTCTGTTCTTCGATAATATCTCGTTGATTATGTAGTTTTCGAATAAATTCATTAGTCTTGTTATATAAAACTACAATCTCTGTTGCAGCAGAATTTTTGGCAAACCATTCAATGTCCATTCCTTTGCAGTTAAGTGTTTGATTAATTGGCAACACTATTTGCGAATTTAATTTACCTTTGACTCTTCTGTACATAATTATAGATGCGATAATAAATAAAAATATGATCCCCATGGATGTAAAAAAGGGAATGAGTATTAATTTGGAATCAATTTTGGAATCTATAACTAAATATTGAGAAGGGGAGATCCCTTGGATCCGCCAAGCGGAAGAAATATTTTGTAATTTTGAAAAGCTAAATAGCGATGGTTGTTTGCTAGAAGATGTTTGGTAATCCCCCCAAATAGTAGCGGTATTCAAAAGTAGAATTTTCTCGTAACATTGACGCAGGAGATCTACAATGAAGAAATCACGCTATTCAGATAGCCAAATAATTTCTATTTTAAAGCAAGCAGA
>Ga0209935_1001580_pt1 | contig 34333 bp, 31 predicted proteins | sample ThiBio_1000_plan_2_FD_183958 | JGI IMG/M metagenome (GOLD analysis project Ga0209935, IMG submission 183958) | Wastewater bioreactor microbial communities from Cape Town, South Africa - Thiocy_cont_1000_plan (SPAdes) | ecosystem: Engineered > Bioreactor > Thiocyanate-remediating >...
TACAACTTCGCCAAACGGCTCAAAACCTTGGCCGGGCTGACCCCCTATCAATTCATCTGTTCCTGCTTCCAAAAACAGCCAAACCTCTTTACCCTAAATCCCCTCCACCTCTCTCTGGGACTGAACACCTAGCATATCACCACTTTCCTGAAAAGAAGGTTTTGGGATAGCTTCTAGTCAAGAGAGCTTGAGGGCGCTGGCCGCGCGCTACGACATCAACCCCAAGACGGTGGCCAAATGGAGGAAGCGATCCTGCGTGGCGGATGCACCCATGGGGCCGCAACCCCGTTCCACGGTGCTCAGCGCCGAAGAGGAGGCGATGATCGTCGCTTTTCGCAAACACACCCTCCTGCCGCTCGATGATTGCCTCTACGCCCTGCAGGCCAGCATTCCCCAGACCCGTTCCGCCCTCCATCGCTGCCTGGTGCGACATGGCATCAGCCGTCTGCCCGATCTGGACGGACACCGCCCGGCAAAGAGGAAGAAGTTCAAGACTTACCCCATCGGCTACTTCCATATCGATCTGACCGAAGTGCGCACGGTCGAGGGCAAACTCCAGCTCTTTGTCGCCATTGATCGCACTTCCAAGTTCGCCTTTGCCCGCTTGGTGGAACGCGCCACGCGCCGCGCTGCATCCGACTTCCTGCACGAACTCATCCACTCCATCCCTTACAAGATCCACACCGTCCTCACCGACAACGGCACTTACTTCACCACCCCGGGCAACTCCCGTTCGGCTGCCAGCGACATCAAGCTCGCCTTGCAACGTGGTGAACTCTTTCGAGCTCATGCCTTCGAGTTGGCTTGCGCCCGCCATGATATCGATCACCGTCTCACCAAGCCCAATCATCCCTGGACCAATGGCCAGGTCGAGCGCATGAACCGCACCATCAAAGAAGCCACCGTGCGCACCTATCATTACGACGACCACTCCCAACTTCGTCAGCATCTAAGCGCCTTCCTCGACGCCTATAACTTCGCTAAACGCCTCAAAACTTTAGCAGGTCTCACTCCCTTCCAGTTCATCTCTTCCTGCTTTCAAAAAGAACCCGATCGCTTTATCTCTAATCCGCTCGCCTCTCTCCGGGACTGAACATCTAGTCGACCAAGCGCCAGCGGCCCGTTCCGATCTTACGCACCTTGGCGCATTTCTTACCCGTGCTGCTGAACCACGACTGGAGGCGCGATTTCAGAATTCCGAGTTCATCGGCAATTTCCGAGATCGTCTTTCCTTGTCCTCCGGCAGCATCCAAGCAACGGAGGATGCACTCTTTCATCTTCCGGTGCTTGGCGCCGCCCCGAGGGCTGAGAGAGGTTTCCGCGGCGGGCACAGGACTGCCTGAGACCCGGTCTTTACGCGTGACATGCGCCATACCATGGGATCGCCATCAAGATCGTGCACGGATGCCGGGCGGACGAGATTCAATCCCACTTCGCTTGACGGGTCATGGTGAATGGCTTTGTGCGTTAAGAGATTGAGTTCTCTCCCTGAGCGATTCCTAAGGCCACGCCCGGGGGTGAAGGAGGAAGCGATTCACCGATGTCAATCCAACCTCTATGAAACTCCCAGCAGTACTCTGTCTCGTAGCGTTTTCCGCTGTGACGGCCGCCTGGGCGCAGGCCCCGGATAATACGGGGACCAATGCCCGCGACAAAAACAGCGAAACCCCTACCTCCGAACAACAATCCAATGCCCCGGCGGACGTGAAGATGACCGCCGACATCCGCAAGATGGTCATCGCCGATGAGGCGCTCTCCGCCCTGGCCAAGAACGCGAAGATCATCACCATCGACCAGGTCGTGACACTGCGCGGCCCCGTTGAGACGGAAAAAGACAAAGTCCTCCTGGAAGCGCACGCCAGGCACGCGGGCGCCTCCAAGGTCGTCAACCTCCTCGAAATCAAACAACACTAACTCTCCCTACTATATGTCCAAAGCCATTGTCGGTATTGCCAAGTCCGCCCCGCAGGTGGAACGAACCCTCATTGATCTTCAGAACACCGCTGCCATTCCCGCCGCGAACATCTCCGTACTCATGCCCGACTCCGGCAGCACGCCCGAGCTGTGTGCCGTAAAGGCATCGAAAGCTCCCGAAGGCGCGACCACGGGCGCTGTCGCAGGCGGCGCGATCGGCGGTACGCTCGGCCTGCTCGCAGGCATCGGTACGCTGGCCATCCCGGGCCTCGGCGCGCTCATCGCGGCGGGTCCGATCATGGCCGCGCTCAGCGGCGTGGCGGCTGGAGCGACTGCGGGAGGCGTGGTCGGGGCGTTCGTCGGTCTCGGGATTCCCGAGTACGAGGCCAAGACGTACGAGACGCACATCAAGAATGGCGGCTATCTCATCGCCGTCCACACACCCTCGCACGAGTCCGCCCACAGCGTGCGCGATATCTTCAAGGCGAACAAGCTCGAGGACATCTCGACGGTTTCCGAGGAGAAGTAACCCACCCGCCCGGCGCTTCGGCGTCGGGCGTCCTGTTGCTTCTCATGTGGCTGACGCTTGCCCGGCTCTCCGCTCCCCGGCCGATTCCGCGAGTCTTGGGTTATCTCCGGAGGCGCGGGGAGCCTGACGGCGGGCCGGCCCTGGGGGGAATTGTGCGGCGTGCAGCCATCGTGGGGCAGGTCATTGGACACTGTCCACCCGCTGGCACTCTTTGCGGGTATCTCCAATATGGGTTGTTCGGGCCGTCCGGCTCAAGGCAGAGGCGATACCGCATGCTGGCGGCGCGCCCAAAGGTTATCCCGCGATCCGGTATCGGGTTCGCAGGCGCTCGGATACTTCCTTCGCGTCATAAACCGTGCCGGGATGGTTGGCGGAGGGCGGGTTCTTGAAGCAGATGATCTTTAGCGACGAGCCCGGCCGGTAGACGGAGGCGGTTTGGTTATAGGACTGGGTGCTCGAGGTCATCCCGCCGGTCGGCCCATAGGTTCCCGTGGCATACGAATTGGCCCACTGATCGACCTCCGTCGTGCGGCCGATGTCCTGTTGGTTCACCACCGAAAAATAGCGGAAACCATACTCCTGTGCCGTGTCGGCAGCTTTCAGCAGCGCATAGTCATCGACTATCTTGTCGGCGGCGTAACTGCTGGCCCGGAAGTTCACGCGGAACGAATCCGCCGCGAGGCGATCCACCTCCCAGCCGCCAATGTCGCGCTTCGGGCCATAGTACAAAGGTGTCGAGCAGCCCGCGAAAGCGATCGCGGCGAACAAGGCGGAAAGAAGTCGGCTTTTCATGATACGGTCCATTGGTCAGCGCCTTCCTGGCGGGAAAACAGGCCAGCGCGCAGACCAATCGACGAACCTCGCTGCGGCGATGCTAACGTCATTTTGCGCATTCCCACCATATGCAGGCAGGAACTTATAGGCAGACCCGGGCGAGAACTCAATAAACCTCCCGGGAGGTATCACCGAGCCGCAGGCTCACGATGCAGACTGGCTCCGATGCCGCCCTTGGCGGAGGGGGCCTGGCGACGATGGCGAGCAGCTTTTCACTTTGGGTCATCCGGAGGACTTTTGGTGAGACCGAAAACCACCAAAGCCGAGCATCTGGCGGAGATGATCCGCCGGGCGCGATCCCTCAGGACACCCATGCCCACGCTGATGAAGCACTGGGAGAAGGTTCTACTGAACCAGAAGAATGCAGGACGTTAGAATACCTTTTTTGCATACCATGGGGTTTCGAAAATCTTCAAACCCGGGAACCCTGATAAACACAGGGGGAAATGGTCGGGCCGGCGAGATTCGAACTCGCGGCCTCCTCGTCCCGAATGTGGGGGCGTTTGGCTGCGGAACCGCTTAAATACAGGCGTTCTTCCTAGGTAGTTAAGTCGTTGTTTGAGGTAAGTTTCTCCGACAAATTTTGCTTTTAGCATACCTTTTTTAGCATACCTTTGAGGGTGAAGGGCAGAAATCCTTCATCGAGACCCAAAATCCGCCATGCCAAAAACAGCCGTTTCGGACCCCGCCGCGAAGGGGATTTACAAACAGAAACTCGGTTACTGGCTCCGTTATTCCCTCGATGGTGTTCAGCATCGAGTGAATCTCCAGACTAGGGATTTTCAGGAAGCGGTGGCCAAGGCGGCGCAGCTTCGCGGAATGCCGGTTGCTGGCAAGACCGAGCGGATGGCCTGGAAAAGGGCAATCGCCTCATATATCGACGACAAAATCAAGGGCGTGAAGCCTCATCATCTTGCCGGGCGGCGCAGTGGGTCATTTTCCCCTTCAACCGCTGACCGGACACGGGGAATTCTCGAAGTTTTTGCCGCCCGAAGCGGGGCAAAATCACCACAGGAAGTCACGCAGAAACACCTCCAACGGTACTACGACGAGCGCCGGAAAACTTCCGAGGCCAGCGCGCAGTCGATCATCAATCGAGTACAGGCATTCCTCGGACACTTGAATTGTCGCCCCGGTCATGTGCAGTTCCCGAGCGGTGCGAAAAAAGAAAGGAGGACCGTCACGATTTCGATCGAGGAGTCTAACCGGTGGATTTCGGACGCTCCCAACGACAAGCTTCGGTTTATTTTGTACTGCGGTTTTCATTGCGGATTGCGGAGGGGTGAGATCGTCCATGCACGACCAGCTTGGTTCGATCTCAAGCGCCGGGTTTTGACTGTTCCGGCCCGTGAGGATCAGAAGCTCTCCAATGGGCAGGTTTTCAAATGGCGGGCCAAAGACGGAGAGACTCGGGAGATTCCGCTCTCCGAGGAGTTTACTGCATTTCTGAGGAGCAACCTCGACCCAGATGCACTTTTTGTCCTGGAGCCGGACAAGAGTGGTGGGAAGGCGAGGTACCGGTACGATCCCCGTCGAATTTTTGAAAATTACGTGTCAAAAATGGGCCGCGCAGATGCCTTTTACCACGCCATGCGTCACTCGTTTATCAGCAATCTCTGCAACAGCGGAAACCATTCGATCACCGAGGTTGCAGCGTGGTCGGGAGACACCATCGAAGTCCTTGAGAAAAACTACTGGCACAAAACGACTCGTACTGGCGGCCTAGATGCCACCATGAAAGGCAGGCACCAAGCTGATGAGCAGGCTTCTCTCGTACAGAAGATCGCTCAGCGGCTGGATCATCTGATCGAGGAGGGGATCATAGACAAGAGCACGGCTAAAGAATTGTGGAAAGGTTTCGAAAGTGAGGAAGAAGAACGAGGAATGAACGAGCGATGGGCTGCTGAAGAGGAATATTTAGAGTAAAGCTTCAACCCCTAGAGTCCAATAGTCGAAAGGTTTCCTATTCAGCTTTTCTGTCCTGTTCTCGAGTGGTGTCTTTCTTCTCCAGATTAAAAGGTATACCGACCAGCTTGCCCAGCTCGCACAAGAGTGATTTCAGGCCCACTTCGAATTTTTGCGTCAGGGGAGACTTCATCAGTCTCAAGAGAAATTCTTGTACCCGTTCCCGCAGGCGGCGGAGCGGGGCGATCTCTTCTTCGAGTCGGTGAACCTTTTTCTTTTCACATTCAAGCTGGTTTTCGAGTTCGTCGACTTTGCGTGTCAGTGTTTCATTCTCAGCACAGATTTCCTCTCCCTCGCTTCGTAGTTTCGCCACCCTTTTTTTCAGGATTTCCGCATCTTTGGCTCTTTCGGCCAACTGTCTTGCCGCTGCCGCGAGCGGTTTCTCAGGGGCGAGTTCCAATATCGAGCGAACCTGTGAGATTTCCTTTTCGATTTCTATGATCTCATCCGCCCGCTTCAGCCTTTTAATAGCCTCCGCGACGGACTCATGATCTTGGATCAACCCTGCCAATTTACGGGTGTCCTTGGGTTCGCGCCCTGCAGTGCCATCTCGATAACGCCTTTCCTCGTTTTCAACAAATTCCTTAAAGCCTGCCTCGATCTCGGCAACCTTTCCCATATCGCGCAGTGCTGACTCTAAAAGCGAATCCGCAGTCTCGTTCATCGTCCAGTCACCCGGCGGGCGCCCTTGGCGCTCCATGGCCCGGTTGAGCCCTCTTTCGAGTTCCTTGACCGTTGGAGAGCTGAGCGCACGGAAATCTTTACCAAGCCGCTCGAAAGCAAGTTGGGTTCGGTGCCAGGCGAGGAGATTTCCTGACGAGTTCAGGTCAAAGGCCGTGCGCCGGTAGCGCTCTCGTTCCGTTTTACCGACAGGAAAAATCACCCGCTCGACGCCACTGTGCCAGATGTTCCAATGGGGCATGTTGCTGTCAAAGTGCACAGACAGCGCTACACATTGACGCCCAGTGATTTCCTGGAACTTGGCTGCCACTCCGGGGGCCAACTGCTCCATAACGGCTATCACCTGGCTCTTTTCTCCGTTCGCCACCATTTTGCACAGTGCTCGGGCGAGTGCGGGATGGGTATTTACCGTATAGCGCCTCAGGTCTGAGTCCGACCGCACGACACGCTTCTTTCCCCTAACGGGTTTTGAGACAGCGGATGAATCGTCTTCAATCTGCCCGATGGCGATATCCAAATTACCGGGATCAACATCTCTCTCAATGGACTTGGTGCGGGTGCAAGCCGGCGTCGGTTTCCATTGCGGACGTTGGTCCGCCCCGGTCCCCCACCGGTGGTAAATGCACGAGTCGCGCCGAATCGCTCGCAACCAATGTAAATGCTCGAGGGGATTTGTGCGTGACAAAGCTGGCGGGGTCATCGGTTGTCCGGGCGGAGGTTCCGGCGGTTCTCTTTCGGGCGCATCCTTGGCTTTTGGGCCACGAACCTTTCTTCCTTGCAGGCGGAAAAAATCGCGCAATGCCGCAGCCCCGCTTCCAGCCGAGAACGAGGCAATGGTTCCCGATTCATCCCATGATTCCGGGATTATGCTATCAACGCGAATGGTCGGTATACCTGCACCCTGGAAATAAAGCGCCTCGGTCTTTTCGATCGCGGAAAAATCATTTGTGAACTCGTGTTCGAGCCGCCGAGGAACAAAAACCCACTCGCCCTTTTTGCGATTGGCGAGGGCTTTTTTGTCGAGTTCATGCCGCCAATTTTCGACGACATCATGCTCAATGGATGCCTCTGATGATCCTCCGCTGAGTCCCATGGTAGTGACAATTTTGTGGGTTTACGCCTGTGAGGCGTTCAGTCAATTTTGTGTTATTCCGTCTATTGGCAAGAACAAAAATGGATACTAATCATCCCAGAGGGAAAATCAGTATCCATTTTTGCCCTTGCCCTTCCGGGGGACTGCTCCAAAGGCGCAGGCCAGGGCGTGCCGCCCTCCGCTCCGCGGTTCCTCCCTCGTCAGGGGAAGCTCCCCCCGACACCCCCAGTGTGAAATCGAGGATTTCTCACCAGTTTATCGTGTCCAATTTTCTTTGGACACGCCCCCTGCGATATGTCCTTTCGGAACTCGCTGTCACAACGTTTCGGCGCGAAATTCGGTCGCTACAGGCAAACATACGAATGGACTGAATTCGGAGAAGGCTCCCGGTTCGAGACTCGTGAGCACACCGGGATGTTCTATCTCATTCCTGTAGGTTCGAGTACCCTTCTTTAGCAATTACGGTTAATTACTGGATTGATCCATATAATTACTGTAAATTACTGGTTGATCACGAAATCCATGTCCGAGCCATCATTCCCTGAGGTGCCGTCACGACGACGGAGCAAACTTGAAACGTATCGATCCACCATCACGCATTGGTGGACTGAGGACAAATCGACCCGCTCGATATGTTTGGGGCTTGCTCAGATGGGCTGTACCGTGGCGTACGAAACCTTACGCAGTTGGATTAACCGAGAAGTTCGTGATGGCAGGTTACCAGAACGAGCCAGATCTCGAGTCGGGCGACCGCCACGAAAAACGCGGGAACCCGTTTCACTTGGCTTGCTCCCTACCGGGGAGCCTGACGATCCGAGCGAGACGAGGCAGTTTTTGATGTGGAATCTGCATGCTGCCAAACCGCTCGAATCCGGACTGCTAAATGCCAAGGTCTTTGAGCTACAGGAGACGGGAATCCCCTTGGACGAGCATCACGAGCCGGATTACCTTGCATACGCTCGGAAGCTTGGACGCCAACGGCTACGCACGTTTGGCGATATGGATTTTTATCTCCTCGCTACGTGGTTGAAGCCCTGGCGCACTCATCCCGATTTCGGAAAGATTTCTTGGCAGATGCACGTTTTGCTGGTCGCCGCCCAACTGCGCACGGATATGCTCAAGGCCGTGGAGTCGGGAGCAGGTACAGAAGACACATGTAGCTAACAGGGAGCGTAGCAAGCAACCGAGGCGATCAGTTCAAATTCTCAGCCAGATCGACCCATTTCTTTTTCAAAATCCGCAGTAAAAATCCGACCTCAAAATCCAAGAGGGTTCGTTTTCCGGACTCAATGCGCACCAACACGGCACGATCCAGATCCCAGCCTGCTCGCTGTAACTTGGCTACCAGTTCCGCTTGGCTCCAGCCGGCCTCCGTCCGAAATTTTCGGAGGACACTGCCGGTGACGTTGCGCCGGTGGCGTGGTGCTGGGCAAGCGCGGTGATTCATTTTTCCAGCCTGCCGGAATCCTCTCGACGAGGAGGGGGCGTCGGCCTCACATTGTGACGACAGCCTCACAATGTCGGAACTAATCAGATCAAGAGCATCTTTTTCGTCAGCCTCGTCACGAAATCCGGGTCGGTGGATTTCTGTGTTCAGAGAGGCGGTCGAAAATGATCGAAAATGGCCGCCCCTGCGGGGCCAAATCCCTTTTCAGGAATTTGGCAAATCTTGCGGGAAGATAGGGAGTTCGAGCAATATGATGGAAAATCTCTTCGAAACCGTCCTTGGCCTCATCGTGATAGCCGTCGCAGGGTTCGGATTTTTGCGGATTGCTTGGGCAATTTTGGAAGTGCCGTACCGCATTTCGATAATTGTGGGATGCGTAATCGCTATCGCCGTCCTTACTGTCTGGGACTGGTTCGTCCGGCTTTGGAAAGTTTTGGGTGCGTTCCGACGGACGGAGTAATCGCCCTAATGCGGTAATTTATTCGTCGACTCCCTATGCCGCGGATCGCTGAGTCAGCAAGAGGAGCAAATCTTCTCCGCCGACTATTCCGTGATTTCCTTTACAAGATCGCCCTCCTCCTTACCCGAATGCTGCCCAGCCATAACGAACGGCAGCGCAAAGCTCGGGCAGAATACTTCGCCCAAAAGGTCTACGAAAACACCGACCGCCACGGCCCCCTGGCCTGCGCGGTGGCCATCAACTGCGTCCTCATCGCCCTTGGCGGCCTCGTCACCATCCGTTCCTCCCTCGCTCCAAACGAAGACGCCATCGAAGTCTCCCTCGGAACCGAAGGATTCCTGACCGAAGACACCTCTTCTTCCCCTCCGGCCGGTGGGGGATCGGCTGCCCAAGCCGTGCTCGAACAAGCCGCCCAACAGATGATGACGGCCACCCCCACGCCAGCCGTCCCAACCGACCTCACGGCCATCACCACAATGGCCAACACAGCCCTCGCTTTCGACGTGAAGCCCGCGGCCCCCTCCACGCCCTCGATCGGCGTGCCCACCATCAAGGCCCCCACCGTTGCCAAGGGCACCGGCACGGGAACAGGCGAAGGCCAAGGAACCGGCACCGGTAACGGAACGGGATCAGGAACAGGCACCGAAACGGGCCAGGGAACAGGATCTGGAACCGGGACTGGCCAAAGAGGCGGGGGAGCCCGCATCGGCACCCTCCATATCGAAGGCGCCCGTATCGGCATCCTCCACGACACCTCTGGCTCCATGGGAGACCGCATGCAGGACGTCCGAAAAATCGCCCGGGAACAAATGGGCAGCCAAGCCATCATTGCCCCCATCGCCAACACTGCGCTCTACTTGAAACCCAAACCGTTCAATCTTGATGTGCATGAAGATTTTGGGGACATGAAGCAATACCTCGGCGCCTTCCAAAAATTGGCCGAGAAAAACGTGGAGTCCATTTTCCTCGTCACGGACCTCGAAGACGGCCAAGACGATGCGTTCATGAACCGCCTCGGCGAAACCCTCCGCGCCAAGAAAATCCGGCTCTACGTATCCTCCAGCAGAGGATACGCCATTCCCTCCCTGCTGCGACTCATCGCCACCACAGGAGGAGGCTACGAATGGAGCGGGCACCAAATGGATGCCGCAAAACTCCTGCCCCTCCTTGAGGAACTCTACACCATCGAAGAGGGAAAAACCCCGAAAGAAGAAACCCTCCAGGAAATACATGAAGCCTTCGTCCAAGGGGACCTCGCCACCATCGAGACGCTCATCGCGGAAACGAGAACCCAAAAATCCGTGAAATCCGAAAAACAGATCGCTCGGGAAAAACGGATGGCAGAGGTCGAAAGGGTGCATAAAGAAGCCCCCTACTACAACCAAACGGTCACCGTCCAAGGTATCAACGTGACCTTGCTACCGCATGGCCAGCTCCAGTGGGCAAACAACAACACCGGTGCCACAAACACCAAGCAAACCCGGTCCGAATCCATCGGCCCGGATGGAAAGGTCACCCAAGAATCCTCCACATTTGGGGGGAAAATCTCCCAAGATGCCGGCCAACGGCAGGGAGGAAGCTGGAAGCTCAACGACGCAAACCAGATCGAAGTAACCCTGTCCGACGGAGAAGTCGTCGTGATCGAGTGATACTCTGCGGAATAAACGGGGTTGATATGGGTGAGGTGTCGGTTGAGCGGATTTAAGCGTCCGAGCATCACACGCAGGTTCTTACTCTGTTGGGAAGCATCCGGCTTTCAGCGTATAAAGCGACCACTCGGGGGGCCTCCGAGTGGCGCAATGTGCCGGATTGTTTTTTTTGGGCGCTATTGTGCAGTGCCACCACCTACGGGCCGAGATGTGTTACATCAGTGCGAGGCCTCCTCTCTGCCGAAACCCGCGAACACACGCGGAGTTTTCTTCCGACAACGTGGTGAGTTTTGCCTCGTCATGTGCCATCGAGTTTGACAAAAATTCCAACCTGTGCCTTGTCCCCGACCCCGACTCCTACAATTTCACAACCAGTTTCCACTTCCTGCGGTGGGCAGCCTGAAAAAAGCCTGACGTATGGACCAAGCCCAACTCAACTGGCTCACCAATTTCATCTGGAACATCGCCGATGATGTCCTCCGTGACGTTTACGTTCGGGGCAAATACCGGGACGTCATCCTGCCCATGACCGTCCTGCGCCGCTTGGACGCGGTGCTGGAGCCGACAAAGAAAACGGTGCTGGAAATGAAATCCGCCCTCGACAAGGAAGGCGTCACCAACCAGGACGACGCCCTCCGCGCCGCTTCCGGCCAAGCTTTCTACAACACCTCGCCGTTCCTCCTGCGCGACCTCAAATCCCGCGCCACCCAGCAAAAGCTCCGGGACGACTTTGAGACCTACCTCGACGGCTTCTCGCCCAACGTGCAGGACATCCTCACCAATTTCGAGTTTCGCAACCAGATCCCGCGCCTCTCCAAGGCCGATGCCCTCGGCCAACTCATCGAGAAATTCCTCGATAAGGACATCAACATCAGCCCCTACGCCGTCGGCGAACTGCCCGCGCTGGATAACCACAGCATGGGCACGATGTTCGAGGAGCTCGTCCGCCGCTTCAACGAGGACAACAACGAAGAGGCTGGCGAGCACTGGACGCCCCGCGACGCCGTACGGCTCATGGCCAATCTCATGTTCCTGCCCGTGGCCGACAAGATCGAGTCCGGCACCTACCTGCTCTACGACTGCGCCTGCGGCACCGGTGGCATGTTGACGGTCGCCGAGGAGACGCTTCAGCAGATCGCCAAGGCCCACGGCAAGCAGGTCGCCACCCACCTCTACGGCCAGGAGATCAACGGCGAAACCTACGCCATATGTAAAGCCGACCTCCTGCTCAAGGGGGACGGAGACGCCGCTGACAATATCGTCGGCGGCCCGGAACATTCCACGCTGGCCAACGACGCCTTCCGCTCCCGCGAGTTCGACTTCATGCTCGCCAATCCGCCCTACGGCAAAAGCTGGAAGAGCGACCTCGAACGCATGGGCGGCAAGAAAGACCTCAAGGACCCGCGTTTCGTCATTCAGCACGCGGGCGAGTCCGACTACTCGCTCCTCACCCGCAGCAGTGACGGCCAGATGCTCTTCCTCGCCAACATGCTGAGCAAGATGAAACACGACACGCCGCTCGGCAGCCGCATCGCCGAGGTCCACAACGGCTCCTCACTCTTCACCGGCGACGCCGGGCAGGGCGAGAGCAACATCCGCCGCTGGATCATCGAGAGCGACTGGCTGGAGGCCATCGTCGCCCTGCCGCTGAACATGTTCTACAACACCGGCATCGCCACCTACATCTGGGTGCTGTCGAACCGGAAGCCCGAGCCTCGCCGGGGCAAAGTGCAACTCATCGACGCCACCCAATGGTTCCGCCCGCTGCGCAAAAACATGGGCAAAAAAAATTGCGAGCTATCCCCCGAGGACATTCAGCGCATCTGCGACACCTTCCTCGCCTTTCAGGAAACGCCACAATCGAAAATCTTCCCCAACGCCGCCTTCGGTTACTGGAAGGTGAAGGTCGAGCGTCCGCTCCGGCTTCACAGCCAGCTCACGCGCCCCCGCATCGAGACGCTGCGCTTCGCCTCGGGCGACGAGGAAATCCGCGCTGCGCTTTACAACCAGCTCGGCGACGTCCTCTTCGACAAACCCGCCACCGTTCGCGAGGAACTCACCAAGCTCGTCAACGATTGGGGCCAGGACGAGACCGGCGACGATGAGGACAACGGCGACGGCGGCACAAAAAAGAGCCTGCCCGAGAAGACGAAAAAGAAGCTCCTCGATTCCGAAACATGGAAACGCGATGCCGGACTGGTCGAGACCGCCACGAAGCTGCGCGAAGCCTTGGGCGACGGGCTCTTCGAGGATCACAACGTCTTTCTCGAACAGATCGAGGCCACTCTCAAAAAGCAGAATCTCAAGCCCAGCGCCGCCGACCTCAAGCTCATCGTCGCCGCCGTAAGCTGGCGGGATGAAACCGCCGCGCCCGTCATCAAAAAAATCTACAAGCCCGGCAAGACACAGCCCGATCCGCTGCGCGGTCTTTATGACGAGAAAATCGACGGCAAGTCATGCGTCGTCGAATACGAGCCCGACAGCGAACTGCGCGACTACGAGCAAATTCCGCTGCTGGAGGAGGGCGGCATCGAAGCTTTTATCCGCCGCGAAGTCCTGCCCTACACTCCCGACGCCTGGATCGTAGAGGCCGACACGAAGATCGGCTACGAAGTCAGCTTCACCCGCCACTTCTACCAACCCCCGAAACTCCGCACTCTCTCCGAGATCAGCGCCGACATCCTCGCGCTGGAAAACGAGACTGAAGGACTTCTGAGCGAAATCACGAAAGGAGCCAAGTAGCAATGGCACGGTCCTCCAAACTTCGCGTCATGCTTTCGAGCCGTTGTAACGATCGGTTTCCTGTGGGAGCAGCAACAACACTCGCCGACCTCCGCCTTGAGTTGAAAGATGAAATTGAGGCGATGGAAATCGCAGGTCGTAAAGCGTTTGAAGTTTGGATCAACGAAGACACAGACCCGCAGGGAGGAACGTGGGATTCTTGGGACGTGTGCATCGAAGCAGTCAAGGACTGCGACGTTCTGCTCGTCATCAGCAATGGCAACGCAGGCTGGGCCGACGGAAGCGGTGCCATCGGAATTTGCCACGCCGAGATGATGACGGGCCTCTCAGGTGCTCCTGCAAAGGTGAGGCTGATTGCCTTGGAAAATATAACCATCAGCAAGGACGACGCGGGCAAACGCAACAAGCGATTCCAAGACGAGATGTCGAAGCAAAGTCTTTTCCGCGGTGGCACTGTGGCAACAATTGACGACCTAAAGAAACGCGTAAGCGACGCACTGCATGATGCGGTGATCAAACTCGCCCAAGCCGGTGTTGGCGACGCCGCAAAGGGAAAGTTCCACAGCGGAGCGGCGTTGGATTGGTCACGGATGGATTTCCATAAACGCCAGTTGGAAATGGTTCGCGTGCTCCGCGAGACACTCCTCGCACGCAAGGGAGCTGTGGAGGACGGAGGCAAGATTTTCGTGCCCCTAAATGCCGAGCAAATCCTGGTTGAACCACACGCCATTCCCGCGGCACTCACCGTGGGACAAGCCCGAGAGTCGGTCGGGCAACCTTTCCTCCGGGATCATTTGCTAGCCGGAAACCTCAAAGGGAAACGTGGCGGACCTCTCCATATCATTGCTTGTCACAAAACTGCGACGGAAAGCCAGGCTGCGAAGCTCCTTGGTTTTCCTGACGCGACATTTGTAGTCGCTCCATTCGGTGTCTTTGTCGCCGACCCCATCCAGAAAGTTCAATTTGCATTCATCGCAAATTGCCGCGACGAGGCCAACACACGCCATGGTCTCCAGCGCTTTTTTGAATGGCTGAGCCAGACTGGGGAGGACACGCTTCTTTCCGAACGGGCACAAGCGAGAGCCCGAATTGTCGCTGCTATCGCCAAGGAGGTCAGGCCGTGAAGGAAATCCTCGGCAAGGCCAAAACCATCCGCGAGCTTCTTGGCGGCGCGAAATACTCCATCGACTACTACCAGCGCGAATACCGCTGGCAGACCAAGCAGATCACCGAGCTTGTCGAGGACCTCGCGGCCAAATTTCTCGAAAGCCACGAGGCTGTCCACGATCGCACCGATGTCGAGAACTACGGCCATTACTTCCTGGGCTCGATCATCATCAGCGACCGCGACGGCCAGAAATACATTATCGACGGGCAGCAGCGCCTGACGTCCCTCACGCTCCTTCTCATTTACTTGCACCGTCACTTGGAGGACGAGGAGGAGAAAGGACAGATGGCTGATCTCATTTTTTCTCGGAAACACGGCAGGCGATCCTTCAATCTCGACGTGCCAGACCGCACCCCCTGCATGGATGCGCTCTACACGGGCCAGCCCTTCGACCCCACCGACCAGCCGGAGTCTGTCGTCAACATCCTCGGTCGCTTCGAGGACATCGCGGACGAGTTTCCCGACGAGATCGGCGGAACCGTGCTTCCGTTTTTTGCCGATTGGCTTATCGAAAACGTTCATCTCGTCGAAATCACCGCCTACTCCGACGAGGACGCCTACACCATTTTTGAGACCATGAACGACCGAGGGCTATCCCTCACGCCCACGGACATGCTCAAGGGTTACCTCCTTGCCAACATCACCACCGAATCCACCCGCAGCGCCGCCAGCAAGGTTTGGAAAGAGCGCATCGCCGAGTGTCAGGATTGGGGCAAGGAAGAGGATGCCGACGCCATCAAGGCCTGGCTCCGCAGCCAGCACGCCCAAAAGATTCGCGAACGCAAACGTAACGCGAAGCCCGAAGACTTCGATCTGATCGGCACCGAGTTTCACCGCTGGATTCGCGACCACGAGGAGGGTCTCGGCCTGACGAAATCCTCGGAATTCGCCCGTTTCATCGAACGCGACTTCAAATTCTACACCGCCCAATACCTGCGGACGAGATGGGCTGGCTGGGAATTGACTCCCGGCTTGGAGTCGATCCACTTCAACACCCACCACAACTTTACTCTCCAGTATTCGGTCCTGCTTGCCCCTTTACTTCCCGACGATCCCGAGGCGGAAATCCTGCGCAAGCTACACGTCGTCAGCACCTTCATCGACATCCTCATCACCCGGCGTATCTGGAACTGGCGGGCCATCGACTACTCCACCCTTCAATACGCGATGTTCAACGTGATCCGAGACATCCGGGGGAGGTCCGCTGCCGACACCGCTGCTGTCCTCGCCCAACGGCTTGCAGACGACCAGGAAACATTCGCAAAGAACGAACGTTTCGCCATGCACGGCACGAATGGCCGCCAGATTCACCGCGTTCTCGCCCGGATGACAGATTTTGTGGAGACCCACTCTGGCATGGCCTCCCGTTACGCGGAATACATGGCAACCGGGAAGAAACGCTACGAGATCGAGCATATCTGGGCCAACCATCCCGAGCGGCACAACGATGAGTTCAGCCACCCCAGCGACTTCGCCTCCATGCGCAACCGCATCGGCGGGTTGCTGCTCTTGCCAAAAAGCTTCAACGCCAGCTACGGCGACCTCACCTATGAGGAAAAACTGCCGCACTACCACGGGCAGAATCTACTCGCCCGCTCGCTGCACTCTACCTGTTACGAGAACAACCCCGGCTTCCTTCGCTTCATCGAAGCCACCGGCCTGCCGTTCAAACCAATGGCCTCGTTCAAGTCCGCCGAGATGGAAGAACGCTGCGCGCTTTATCTCAAATTGGCGGAACACATCTGGAACCCCACCCGCGTCACGGAGGCAGCCACGGCATGATCGAAGGACTTCAGCCATATGCGGAATACAAGGAGTCGGGGCTGCCGTGGGCTGGCCTGATTCCAAGCCGATGGAACGTGAAGCGTGGCAAATCGCTTTTCGCAGAGTCTCAACTTCCCGTGCGCGACGGAGATGAAATCGTGACCTGCTTCCGCGATGGGCAAGTGACACTACGCCGCAACCGCCGCACTTCGGGATTCATGTTGGCACTCTACGAAGCGGGATACCAAGGAGTGAGAAGAGGGCAGCTTGTCATCCATGCGATGGATGCTTTTGCTGGCGCAATCGGAGTTTCAGATAGCAACGGAAAATGCACTCCAGAATACATTGTCACGAATCCGCGCTCCTCGATGGCCTCGGCAAGCTACTTTGCACTTCTGCTACGATATGTTGCTCATCAAGGCTTCATCTTGGTGAGTTGCCCGGCGGTGAGAGAGCGCGCACCGAGGTTCCGCTATCCAGACTTCGGCGACCTCCAGATGCCGCTACCAAGTCCCGGTGAACAGGCGGCTATGGTGCGGTTTCTGGACCATGCGAACCGGAAAATCGACGGCTTCATCCGGGCAAAGAAGCGTGAGCTATCTTTGATCACGGAGACGCTTATGACGGTTACAGAGGAGTCGCTGGTCAAGCCGTGCGCGACAGTCATGCGGCTATCAACTGCTGCAGCTTTGGTCCATCGTCCTATTGATCGGCGTGCTGGAGACTACTATACGAGGATTGGACTATTCAATCGCGGGAGAGGCATTTTTCACAAACCTCCCGTGAGTGGAACGGACCTCGGGGACTCTGAGTTTTTCTCGATAGAAAAAGGCGATCTAGTCATCAGCGGTCAATTTGCATGGGAAGGTGCTGTTGCGCTCGCGAGGGACAAAGACAAAGGCTGTATTGCCTCACATCGCTACCCGATCCTGCGGGGACGGGAGAAGATCATCTCGTCGGCCGGTCTCCTTGCGATACTCCGAACGAAGCTCGGGGGTATGCTGATGGATCACCACTCCAGAGGAGCTGCCGGTCGAAATCGTCCTCTGAATATCAATACTCTATTGAAGGAGAAAATTCCCATTCCGTCTCCGGTTGCCCAAGTCCAAATCACCAACCTATTAGAACAGGAATATTCAGTGGCTCAAGCCGTCGCTCGCAGCATCAGATTGGTTGATGAATACCGTAGCCGACTGACAGGTGACGTGGTGACGGGCAAGCTGGACGTGCGCCCCGCCGCCGCGAGGCTGCCGGACCTCGCCGCCGCCGCCGAAAGCTTGGAAGAACTCGAAACCGAGCAGGAAGAAATGGACCAATGAGTGAACCGAACCCGAGCATTTTGCATTCTCTCAGCGGCGTGTTGGCGTCGAACATCAACCAAGCCGAACTCGAGGCGAAGCGTTCTAAAGAACAACTGGAGGCTCTACTTTTCTCCAAGAATCTCGTGGACGAAAGTTTGAGGGCGTTGATCGGAGGAGGGCCGTATGAAGCCGCAGCCCAATTCACTATTTATCCTACTGGGAGCATGTTGCTGCCGATGTGCGAACTATTCAACGCAGCGCCGGCTGGCGTGGCGAGGAATCTGATCTCTTCGCAGATTCAAACTTCACTACAGGCCGGTGTGTCTGCCTTCATCGTCGCCTGTCCAGATGAAGGCCAATCTGGTCTTGAAGAGCTTAGGCGGCACCTTGCCACGCACAAAGAAGAGCTACTCAGCCTCGAACAAAGGCTTACTTCGCGGCTGTCGACGTATTCTCCCCATCTTCAAACAATCCTTCATGGATCGCTGGAATCATTTCGGGACTCCGCGAACCCAGCACGCTTCGTCAACACGGGAAATCTACTTCGCGAACTTCAGCGTGAATTTCTAGCAGTTGTGGCTCCTGACAACGAAGTAAAGAAAGCCCCTTGGTTTGTCGCTGACCCCACATCGAAGAGTGGTGTGACACGCCGCCATCGCATCGAATACGCAATCTTTGGAAATCTCACAAAAGCCAAATTTCCCAAAGCATTTGCCGAACAGGCTGATCAAACCGCGTCCGAGCTCTTAAAGGACATTGGGAAGCTGTCTGAACTCACGCACGTAACTGAGGCCGTTTTGGAAAAAACCTACGCGGAAGCGACGCCATTATTTACAGCAGTAATGCAGCGGTTTCTGCTCCTAATTGCAGCAATCGAAAGTTCTAGAATGCTCGTGCAGGAGGACATTGCGGCAGAACTGCAATCACATCTTGATGACATCTTCACTGGAGACTTCTTCGACGAATTAGACTGCCTGTCGTCCCACACGCGACCGCAAGGCGTTTCTGATGTTGAAGTAACGGAGGTCACTTTTGATGAAGACTGGATAGACTTCGGTGGCAACGGTTCAGTTGATTGCGAGCTGCAATATGGATCGGATGGTGACGTGCGTCGCGGCGATGGTGTGGAGTGGGTAAATTCTTTTCCCTTCACTTTCGCTGGACGAGTTCCCATAGCAGACTTGGCTGCGATCGAAATTGATCGGGAAAGTATTTCTATCGACACAAGTTCGTTTTTTGAGGACGAGCCTGACGAATAGCAAAGCGATGTCTTACTAATGAGTAAAACCGACACCACCGAAAAAGGCATCGAAACCCTGATCATGCGCCACATGACCGGCACGACCGGTCTTTCCCCCGGCACACCGGGCATCATCGCGGAAACCGCGCCCCTGACCGGTGGCAGCGGGTGGTTTGCCGGCGACGCCGCGTCGTATGATCGTGAGTTCGCGGTGGATGTGGCTCAACTTTTCGCCTTTCTCGTAGCGACCCAGCCTGAGGAGGCGGCCAAGCTCGGCATTGGCGACTACAAGGACAAGAAAAACATCACCCGCCAAAAGTTCCTCGCCCGCTTGCAGGGGGAAATTTCACGGCGCGGCACGATTGACGTGCTCCGGCATGGCATCAAACACGGGGCGCTGAGCTTCGATCTTTTCTACGGCACCCCCTCGCCAGAGAACACCAAGGCGGTGGAACGACACGCGGCAAACCGGTTCAGCATCACGCGTCAACTTGCCTACAGCCGCGAAGAGACCAAGCGGGCGCTGGACCTGTGCGCGTTCATCAACGGGCTGCCGGTGATGACCTTCGAGTTGAAGAACAGTCTGACCAAGCAGACGGTCGAGGACGCCATCGAGCAATACAAACGGGACCGCGACCCACGGGAGACGCTCTTCGAGTTTGGCCGCTGCGTGGTGCATTTCGCGGTGGACGACGCAAAGGTCGCCATGTGCACGGCCCTCAAGGGTGCGAAGGGCATGGCAAAGGAGTCGTGGTTTTTACCCTTCGACCAAGGCTGGAACGACGGCGCAGGCAATCCACCCAACCCGGAGGGGCTGAAAACGGATTACCTCTGGAAACGCATCCTGACCCCGGCGGGCCTCACGGACATTCTGGAAAACTACGCCCAGATCGTGGAGGAGGAGAACCCGAAGACCGGGAAGAAAAAACAGGTCCAAATTTTCCCGCGCTACCACCAACTCGACGTGGTGCGGAAACTTCTGGCCGACGTTCGGGAGAACGGCGCAGGCCAGCGTTATCTCATCCAGCACTCGGCGGGCAGCGGCAAGTCGAACTCCATCGCATGGCTCGCGCATCAACTCATCGGCGCACGGAAGGACGGCAAGGAAGTGTTCGACTCGATCATCGTCGTCACCGACCGGCGCATCCTCGACAAACAAATCCGCGAGACGATCAAGGGCTTTGCCCAAGTGGGCAGCATCATCGGCGCGGTGAAGGAGGGCGCGGGCGTGTCGAAGACCGAGCAGCTCTCGAAGTTTCTCAAGGACGGGAAGAAGATCATCATTTCCACGGTGCAGACTTTCCCCTTCGTCCTCGACAGCATCGGCGCGGAACATCGCGGCGGAAACTTCGCCATCATCATCGACGAGGCGCACAGCAGCCAGGGCGGACGCACGGCGGCGGCGATCAGCGCGGCGCTGGGAGAGACCGCCGAATCCGAGGAGGAGACGACCGAGGACAAGATCAACCGCATCATCGGGCAACGGAAGATGCTGCCCAACGCAAGCTACTTCGCCTTCACCGCTACACCGAAAAATAAAACGCTGGAAATGTTCGGCATCGCCTACCCAGAGGGAGGCGAGGTGAAACACCGGCCTTTCCACGGCTACACGATGAAACAGGCCATTCAGGAGGGTTTCATTCTCGATGTGCTGAAACGCTACACGCCCGTGGACAGCTACTATCGGCTCGCCAAAACCGTCGAAGGCGATCCTGAGTATGATGTAAAGAAGGCCCGGAAGAAACTCCGCCTCTACGTCGAAAGCCACAGTAAGGCGATCCGCGACAAAGCGGAAATCATGGTGGACCACTTCCTCGAACAAGTCATCGGCCAAAACAAGATCGGCGGACAGGCGCGAGCGATGGTCGTCACTGGCAGCATTCAACGGGCCATCGAGTATTGGGTCGCCTTCACTGCCTACCTCAAAGAAATCAAAAGCCCTTACCAGGCCATCGTCGCCTTCTCCGGTGAGCCGGAATACAAGGGCGAGAAAGTCAGCGAGGCGAAGCTGAACGGATTTTCGAGCAACGACATCGCGGACAAGATCCAGGAAGATCCCTATCGATTCCTCATCTGCGCCGACAAATTCCAGACCGGCTACGACGAGCCGCTGCTGCACACGATGTATGTGGACAAGGCGCTCAGCGGCATCAAAGCCGTTCAGACGCTCTCCCGCTTGAACCGGGCACACCCGAAAAAACACGATGTCGTCGTCCTCGATTTCCAGAACGACACCGAAGCCATCGAGAAATCCTTCGCCGACTACTACCGCACCACAATCCTCAGCAAGGAGACGGATCCGAACAAGCTCCACACCCTCAAGAACGAACTGGACGGGTTTCAGGTCTATTCGCCGGAGCAGGTGAACGAATTCGTGAAGCTCTATCTCGACGGCCAAATCGTGGACAAGGTTCATCCCATCCTCGACGCCTGCGTAGCCGTCTATGTAAACGACCTGGACGAGGACAAGCAGGTGGATTTCAAAGGCAAGGCCAAGGCCTTCGCCCGCACCTACGACTTCCTCGCAACCATCCTGCCGTATGGTGTGCAGGAGTGGGAAAAACTCTCGATCTTCCTGAATTTCCTCATCCCGAAGCTGCCCGCGCCCAAGGAAGAAGACCTCGCCAAAGGTATCCTCGAAGCCATCGACATGGACAGCTACCGCGCCGAAAAAAAGGCGACGCTGGCCATCGCATTGCCGGATGCCGACGCCGAGATCGAACCGGTGCCAACGTCCGGCGGCGGACGTAAGCCCGAACCCGAGTTGGACAGACTCTCGAACATCATCAAGGCATTCAACGACCAGTTCGGAGGGCTGTTCAACGACCCGAACGCCGTGGAAAAGCGTATCATCGAAGTGATCCCGCCCAAGGTGTCAGCGGATCCGGCGTATCAGAACGCCAGACAGAATTCCGACCGTCAGAACGCCCGCATCGAACACGACAAGGCGCTCAAACGGGTGATCACGGCGATGTTCAAAGACGATGCCCAACTCTTCAAACAATTCCAAGACAACGACTCCTTCCGGCGCTGGCTGACTGACACAATCTTCGGAATGACCTACGAGGAATGAATTGCTATATGAAGGGAAAGAAAACGTCATGCCCTGCCATCCCCCTCCACGAAAAATGTCACGTCCGCTCCTCACATGAAAGTGAGTGACGTTGAAGTTCGCCCCTTAACCAAAAGCAAGGGCGATAAAAATCTCTATGTTCGCCCCCCTGCAATAGAGAAAAAAATCACCGAGAGCCTCGTGTTGTCGGTGGAGCAAATTGGCTTGGATTGCGGCATCACAGACCCCGAGCAACAAGGTTACATTCCCAGCGAAGTCATCGTTTACCTATTACGGGGCGACAAGATTCCTCCCGATCACCGCTGTCGCGAAAGGCTTTGGAAGGTTTTGTTGGAGCGAGTGCTCAAACAGATCGGTTGCGTGAGAGACCCGGAATCCCCCCTTTCGGCCAGAGAAGACACAGTTCGAACCTACGTCATTGACAGGCTCGTCAACCTGCTGCTCGAGGATCAAGAGAAATCATCTTCTCGCTTGGACTTCTTCGAGGTCCGCTTCGGAGCCGCCATAAAGGCACTGGAGACGGACAGCGAACGAAAATATCAGCGCGAGAAGGAGAGGAGAGCCCCGTTGGAGATCGACATCAAATCGGGCGAAATTTCAGTAAAGGCAGAGCGAAGCGCGGGCGGTTTCGATCCTATGGATCCAAACAAACTGGATGATCCAAATTACCGGAATCGCTTGGACCGGGCGATTAACCAATTGGAGCCCATGCAAAAAAACATCATTCACCTCTGGAGCCTCGGGTATCCAGTCGAGTCGAACGACCCGAAAGTCAGGTCGATTTCTAAAACGCTCGGGAAAGTCGAGAAAACCATCCGCAACCAACGCGACAAGGCGTTCAACACCTTGCGCGAACTCCTTCGCGAGGAGTAGACAGCCATGAACCAGCATCCGGACCACGACCAAGATATTGACGTCCTACTCCATTTTTCAATGGAGCCAAATCCTGGCAAGGACACGCTAAATCAATACCTCGATCAGTATCCACACATGGCAGGAGATCTGATCGAGCTATCGAGAAAGCTCCTCACTGAAGACGATTCAGCGAGTGCGCCCGAACTCCAACCTCAAGACCACGCACTCCTAGAAAGGGCATGGCAGCAGTATCGAACTGCAATAACGAGCAAGGCAGGCGATCCCTTCGTATCCTTGACCATCGCCCAGCAAAGGGAAACTGCGAGCGCGCTCAATATTTCAAGAGCAGTCCTAGCAGCGATCCGCGACAAAATTGTTCTGGAGACATCCATACCACGCGCCTTTTTGCGAAGAATGGCCAACCAGATCGGGTGTAACTTTGAAGAACTATCTGGATTCTTAGCGTCTCCTTCAGAGAGCCAGTCGGCCCACAGCTACAAGGCGACCGAAAAGCCGAGACTCCAAAGCCAAGTGACATTTGAGCAGCTACTCATTCAGACGAACACCCCCGTGGAACTGAGGGAGAAACTTCTCAAGGAGGACTAACTGATATGGATGCAGTAGAGGCCGCTCGCCAAATTGCCGCTCGCTTGCATACAGAAGCAGTTCAAAGAGGAGAGAGTCCTTGGCGACCCTACGAGTTTGCCATGGCTGAAGCAAAGCGCCGGGAGATAGACGTCGAGGCAGTGGCGGAGGGGGCTGCCCAGCTGAATGGTGCCCGAGCGACTTACAGCGCTCGCGATCAGCTGATTCTATATGAAGACAAGGGCATTGATTTCGAAAAAGCATTTCTGATCGCCCACGAGATCGGACACGCCGAGCTGGGTGACTCGCCGGATGACGGCCAGATCTTCGAGGTCGATCCCACCAGATCAGCAGAATCATCTCCGGTCGGCATGGACCGAGTTATCGACTACAGCCACAGGCAAAGGCTGGAAGTCCAAATGGACTTGTTCGCCAGGGAGTTCTTGCTACCGCGAAAACTCGTAAGGCAATTGCACCTCGATCAAGGCCTCACAGTCACCTCCATCGCAAGTAAACTCGGTGCCAACCTTGAAATCGTCGCGCAGCAGCTCCTAGACGCCCTACTTTTGCCAGAGGTCGAGCCAGCAAGCGAGACTCTCCGGGAAAGAACACCCAATTCAGAACAGCGAGAAGCCTCCAACCACCGGGGGCCAGCATACCTGCTCGAAGCTGGTCCCGGAACTGGAAAAACGCAGACACTGATCACGAGGGTCGAATCCCTTCTCTCCGATGGCGTCGACCCGGCGGGAATTCTGTTGCTGACGTTCTCCAACAAGGCCGCGGGAGAGATGGCACACCGACTGGCGCAAAGGCATCCCCAAGCTGCGGCAGCCATATCGATAGGAACCTTCCACGCGTTCGGCCTCGATCTCATTCGGCGTTTTAATGATCAACTGGACTTACCGAAAAATCCCCGACTGCTGGATCGCACCGAAGCGGTGGAACTCTTAGAAGTGGAATTTCATCGGCTGAACCTCATCCACTTCCGGGACATCTACGACTCCACACCCCGCATTGCAGAGATTCTCGGGGCAATTTCACGTGCGAAAGACGAGGTCGTAAACGCCGACCGTTACCTGCAACTCGCACAGGCGATGCTTGCAGCCGCTACTGACGAGGAATCCCTCCAAAACGCCCAGAGGGTCGAGGAAATCGCGCAAGTTTACCGAAGATACGAGGAAATTAAACGTGCTCAGAAATGCGTGGATTTCGGGGATTTGGTTCTACTCCCTGCACTCCTGCTGGAGCAAAACGAAGAGGTCCGAAACCGCCTCCAACAACTTTACGATCACGTCCTTGTTGACGAATACCAAGACGTCAATCGCAGCAGCGTTCGGCTCCTAGCCGCTCTCAAGCCAGATGGGAAGAACCTCTGGGTAGTCGGGGATCCCAAACAATCGATTTACAGATTTCGCGGTGCCTCTTCGTTCAACGTCACCCAGTTCGGAAATCAAGATTTTTCGGGCGGTCAAAGGGGTCGGCTCATCAAGAACTACCGCTCCTCGGTCGAGATCGTCGACACCTTCTCCACATTCGCAACCCAGATGCGAGGGCTCCATGAAGAAACTCGGCTCGTTCCGACCCGAGACAACTCAGGTATCGCTCCCGAACTTCAATGTGTCGAACGAGGAAATCAACTCTCCGTCGCCCTCGCAGACAACATCGAGAAGTTGCGCGAACAGGGCTTTCCCTATCGCAATCAAGCTGTGCTGTGTGGTGGCAACGAACGACTGGCGGCTATCGCCGCCGAACTCGAATCCCTCAAGATTCCGGTGCTCTTCCTCGGAAGTCTCTTCGAACGCCGGGAGATAAAGGACTTGCTCAGTCTGCTGTCCATCTTGACCGATCGTCGGGCGGCAGGCCTCCTCCGAGTAGCTACTTGGCCCGAGTTCGCAATGCGAATGGAAGATGTGGTCTCCATCTTAAATCATCTCAGAGACACACAAGATCCTCCCAGAACGTGGCTCAATGATCCCGGAAAAATCCCTCGTCTCAGCAGGGAAGGTGTCAATAGCATCAACCGCCTCGCCGAGGCACTGGCCGGATTCACGACCGAGTCTCAACCTTGGCGCGTTCTCAGCGTCTTCCTGCTCGACCGGACCCGACAAGCCGCAGACATCGCCCTATCGAACGACGTTGCCGTCAGAGCACAGGGAGTAGCGATCTGGCAATTCATGAATTTTCTCAGGGGCCAGCCAGCAGCGCAAGGCTTGCCCATCGTTCGCCTTCTCAATCGAGTGCGACGACTGATCCTGCTCGGAGACGACCGAGACCTGCGCCAGATGCCCGATGCAGCCAGCGGGCTGGATGCCGTCAGGCTCATGACAATCCATGGGGCAAAAGGACTTGAGTTCGATGTCATCCACCTGCCGGGAATGAGCAAGGATACGCTCCCCACCTCATGGAGGCGCCCGCCGTGTCCGATTCCGGACGGAATGATCGAAGGCGCTCATGAAGGCTCAGATGAACACCTGCAAAAAGCCCACGATCAAGAGCAAGAGTGCCTCTTCTATGTCGCCCTCTCTCGTGCCAAGGAGCGTCTCTGCTTCTATGCTGCCAAGACAAAATCCAACGGCCACAACCGCCCGACAACTCCATTTTTGGAGCGGCTCCAGAATCACGTGCGCCGCACCGAAGTAGCACCAACCCGTGAGATCCCCGCCCCGCCGGAGGAGACTTCGATCCCGGCAGTGCTTGAGGCCGACAATACCTTTCGCGACTCCGAGTTGGCCCTCTATGACAAGTGTCCCCGAAGGTTCCTCTACACCCACATCCTGAGGACAGGTGGCAAAAGGCAGCAAACTGGCCTCATGATGATGCACGACGCAGTGCGGCAAGTATGTGACGAACTGGCCGGAAACGATGAAATCACTGATGAGCAACTCGTCGAAAAGGTGCAAAGTGCTCTCAAAACCACAGGCCTATCCGATCACGGCTACGTCGACGACTACAAAGCACTCGCCGAACAGATGTTGGGGTTTCTCCGCTCAAGTCGAAATGGCCGCAAAGCCGCGCCAGGAGGCGCTGCTGAAATCGAGATCGGTGGACACAACGTGAAAGTGGCATTCGACGAAACCCTCACGGATCAGGCAGGAAATCAGGTGATCCGGCGAATCAGATCCGGACATTTTCGAAAGACCCATGAGGATGACTTGGCGACGGTAGCCTTCATCCTGATGGGAACCAGACAGTTCCCTGGTGCATCACTCGAAGTCGCTTACCTCGCCGACCAAAAGACTTGGGAGCCCTCGATGGGCGGTAAAAAACTCGGGAACCGGGCGGAACTCATTCAGAAAATCCTAACCGCCATCACGACCGGTCAGTTTCCTGCGGAAAGATCATCCCGCACGTGCCCAAACTGCCCCGCGCTATTCGTGTGCGGGGAGGTGCCTCTTGGAAATATTTCAAAAAAAGTGAGCTAAGAATTACCGGTTGCCCGAAGTCGGATCGATTCATCTGTAAAGGCGGAAATCACCCGCCCCTAACAGAAAGGTCGATACCGATGAATACAACAAATTCCAACCAAACAACCGAACGCCAATATCAACTCAAAATTGGTATTGGAGGGATCGAGTTTCAACCCTGCGCCATTGATGACCCCGTGCCGACGGGGCGTCAAATCCTCGCATGCGCCGGAGTGAACTCTAAAGAAGGCTGGAGCGTTTTTGCCATCCTGCCGTCGGGAGATTTTGAAGACGTCCGACTGGACGAAACCTTCGATCTCCGAGGCAAGGGAACCGAGCAATTCGTCGCCTTCCAGACAGATCGTGACTTCAAGCTCACTTTGAAGGGGAATCAACTTGAGTGGGGGAAACCCGTAATCACTGGCCGTGAACTCGGCAAACTTGCAAACCTCAAGGAGGACGAAGCCGTTTTTTTGGAGGTTCCTGGCGGTGAGGACCGTTTGGTGGAGGAGAACGATGTCATCTCGCTCACCGAACCCGGAATCGAAAGGTTCATCGTCGCTGCGAAACCCAAACCCGGCTACGAAATCTTCGTCAACGGTCGCCCCCGCATTGTCGAAGACGAAGTCGTCACCTACGAGCAAGTCACTGAACTCGCGTTTCCCGGCCAAGGAGGACCACAGATTGATTTCGCGGTCTCCTACCGGAAAGCAGCATCCGCACCACACTCGGGAGAGCTAGTTAAAAGCCAATCGGTTACAGTCAAAAAGAAGGGAACAATTTTCAATGTCACACTCACTGACAAGTCGTAGCCCAGATCTCCTCAAACTGTCCGAAGACGGTTACAACTTGGAAATCCGAAGCGGGTTCCTCATTCTCAAGGATGTCCCATACTTGAACGCGAAGCGGGAACTGAGGCGAGGGGCGCTCGTTTCCCCGCTCGAGTTGGCAGGGGAAAAAACCCGGAAACCCGCAGACCACACATTGTATTTCAAAGGTGAGTCACAAGGGGAGTTTCCAAGCGACCGAGAAGGACAGCCACTGGCGAAGTTCAACAAGGTCGGGGAGAACGAGAATTTGGGTCACGGCATAGAGGTGGACTGCAAACTCTCGTGCAAACCAAAGGCGGGCTACGATGACTATTATCACAAGATGACGACCTATCTGAGCTACATCGCCAGCCCTGCTCAAAGCCTTTATCCTGGTGCCAACGCGAGAACGGGGCAGCGTCAACTGACAGCGGACGCGGGACCGTTCCTCTACACGGAAACTGCGTCCGGCCGCGCCGGCATCGGTGCGCTCACTTCGTTACTAGAGAACGAAGTGATAGCAATCATTGGAACGGGAGGAACGGGATCATACATCCTTGATTTCGCCGCTAAAACACCGGCCAAGGAGATCCGTCTTTTCGACGGAGACGAATTCCTTCAGCACAACGCATTCCGCGCACCAGGGGCACCGTCCCTTGAAGAGTTGGAGGAAGTTCCGACTAAGGTCGACTACCTCACTTCGATTTACTCAAAGATGAGGAAGGGGATCAAACCCCATACCGAGCCATTGCATGAGGACAACCTGCACCTGCTTGACGGGATCACGTTCGCATTCCTCAGTATGGATGGAGGCGAAGCAAAAAAACTCATCGTCGAGAAACTCGAGGCGCTTGGGGTCTCGTTCATCGATGTGGGCATGGGCCTAGAACTGACTGACGGATCACTCGGCGGGATGCTTCGGGCAACCACGAGCACCCCGGAGCAGAGAATGCACGTTCACAGATACCTGTCGTCAGCAAAAGGCGAAGAAAACATCTACGCTTCGAATATCCAGATCGCGGAACTCAACGCCTTCAATGCAGCACTGGCTGTCATTAAGTGGAAAAAACTGAGGGGTTTCTACCGCGACCTAGAGAACGAAATCCACTGCCTTTACACCACAGACGGAAACCACATCGATAACAAAGGGGCACAATGATCAAGACGCAACGCCTCAAACACGAGTTCGTTGAATTCATCCCAGAGGTACTGGAACCGTCCAAAATCTACGTCTCCATGGAATTCGCCACCGCCACTCACAGATGCTGCTGTGGATGCGGATACGAGGTCGTCACCCCATTTTCGCCTAAAGATTGGACGATGTCGTTCGACGGAGAAACCATTTCGCTCTCCCCCTCAATCGGCAACCGGAAATTTCCCTGCCGGTCCCATTACTTCATTCGACGCGGACGCGTAGTTGAAGCCCTGAGTTGGGACGATGGCCCCCAATCGAGTCCTTCGAAAGAAATGTCAGACGAACAGCCGTCAAACCCTCGGCAGGTCGGCGTTCTTCGCCGACTCTGGCGTAAATTCTTTAGCTAACAACAACGATCTGACGGGAACAAATTTCAAAGTATGACACCTAACCGATTCCAAATTCTCTCTCTTGATGGCGGTGGACTGAAAGGCCTTTTTACCGCCTCGTTTCTGGCACATTGGGAGAAAGAACAGGGGACAAGGGTGATTGACCATTTCGACCTGATCGCGGGCACCAGCACCGGAGGTATCATAGCCATCGGCTTGGGTCTCGGCTTCTCAGCCGAACAGATCAAGGACCTCTACCTCAACAAGGCGGACCAAATCTTCCCGCCCAAGCACTTCGCGAACGCCAAACACTGGCTGGCGGTCAAACATTCGGGTGCCGGCCTACGGGCGGCACTCCAGGAGTTGCTCGGCGAACGAAAATTCGGTGAAAGTGAAAAGCGCCTCCTCATTCCCGCTTATGACCCCGCCTTCCGCGGGGTTCACATTTTCAAAACGTCGCACCACAAACGCCTGCAGACCGACTACAAGCAAAGCGCCGTCCATGTCGCGATGGCAACCAGTGCCGCCCCGACCTACCTTCCCCCCGAGGTCACCGAGTCCGGTCTGCAACTCCTTGACGGCGGCGTCTGGGCGAACAATCCCATCATGATTGCGGTGGCCGAAGCGTTGGGATACCTCGAAAAACCCCAGAGCGAAATCACCGCGCTCCGCATAGGCACCACCGAGGAAGTCATCTCTCTAAAGGATCTCCAGACCATGGGAGGAAAGTTGCAAATGGCGGCTCCGGTCATCGACTTCATGATGAGAGGCCAGTCGCAGTCGGCTTCTGGGATGGTGCAACACCTTCTCGGAAAAGACCGCTTTTTCGAGGTGAACCCCAAAACCGCACCGGGAGATTTCCACCTCGATAAACTCAGCAAGGAACTCCTCGCGATGGGCGAGGCCGAATGGCGTCACGCCTCCTCCGAACTCTTCGACCGGGGATTCTTCGACCATCAGGCGGCTCCCTTCGAGCCCTGTCACAAACTCAACTAATTAACCCAACCAACAAAACCCAAACGCCCATGAAGACGAAAGATCAGATCATCGAGGCCCTCGTGGCCGCTTTGGAAATTCCACCCAGTGCCTACGACAAGGCCCACGACCGATACAAGGACTTGGGCGACTGGTTCTGCGAAGGTTCGCTGAAAGCCAACAAGCCAAGAATTTACGCGCAGGGGTCCTTCCGCCTCGGGACTGTCATCCGCCCCCTTCACGATGGCGAATCCTACGACCTGGATGTCGGCTGCCGTCTTGAGGCTGGCATCAGCAAGCACACCCATACTCAGGAGAATCTGAAGACGCTCGTTGGTGACGAACTCGAAGCCTACCGGCAGGCCCGACAAATCAAAAAGGAAATCGAAGAGAAACACCGTTGCTGGTGCCTCGAATATTCGGACGAACTCCGGTTCTCGGAGGACATCGTTCCCTCCATTCCCGAGGAAATGACCAAGCAGGCCTCACTCGCTGAGACGATGGTCAAACATGGCCTCGCTCGTGGGCTCGCCGAAAACGTGTCTCACCACTCCGGGAATATCACCGACAATCGTCAGGCCAACTACCGCTACATCGATCCCGACTGGCGAATCTCCAACTCAGAAGGCTATGCCAAGTGGTTTGAATCCCGCATGGAAATCGCAACCGGGCTCGTGGAGAAAGTCGCCATGATGGCGAAGCAGGCCAAAGTGGAAAAACTCCCCGCTTGGAAATGGAAAACGCCACTTCAAAAAGCCATCCAACTTTTGAAGCGGCACCGGGATTCGATGTTCGCCAAGAACCCCGACTCCAAACCCATTTCCATCATCATCACGACACTGGCGGCTGCTGCCTACCGGGGTGAGGACAACACCACCTCAGCGCTGGAGCGCATCCTTGCCGACATGGATCGCTACATCCTTCCGACAATCCCTCGTGTCCCCAATCCAGTGAACCCAAATGAAGACTTCGCGGACAAATGGCACGAGCCGAAATACGCCCACCTCAACTTGGAAGGAAACTTCCACGGTTGGCTCAAGCAGGCCCGAGCAGACTTCCAGAACACCGAAAAACTCAACACAGAAGAACTGATACAAAAGTTCACCGTTCAAAAGTTTGGGCTGCGTATTCCACAGGACGAAATCGCCAAAATTCTCCCGCTCCTATCGTCCAAACCCGCAGACTACCAGAACATCCAGATCATTACTGAAAAACCAGCTCGTCCATGGTGTATGTGATGCCCTATGCAGTCGCCATTCCGGGGCTGGACGAGTTCCTTAACGATCAGCCATTCATCTCGATTCAGCCATCGAACGGAAATCCCCTTCTCTTGGAAGGGGATTTTCAGTTTTGCGCCGAGCATGAGGGACACCCCCGAATCAACGACACCTACAATCTTCAAATCTCCATTCCCCGAGACTTCCCCCGACGAACTCCAACGGTCACCGAGATAGGCGGCAGAATTCCCCGCGTGGATGATTTTCACGTAAATGGCAACGGAACCCTGTGCCTCGGCTCACGAATTCGCCTCATGGCTCGGCTAGAGGCAGAACCGACCATCCAAGGGTTCAGCAAAAACTGCATCGTTCCCTACCTGTATGCGATGAGCCTAAAGCTCACACACGGGCAGGATTTTATCTTTGGTGAGCTCCGTCATGGCGTCCACGGTGAACTCGACGACTACAAAGAACTCCTCGGCCTCAAGCGTAATGACCAGGTCGTTCCAGCCCTACTCTGCCTGCTAAAAAAAAAGCGCCTCGCCAATAAAATGCCCTGTCCTTGCGGCTGCAAAAAGAGACTGGGAAAGTGCGATCTCAACGTCACCGTCAGAAAGTTTCGATCCATTCTACCAAAAGCCTGGCTCCGCGAAGTCGTCACCGGAAAACGGTGACGAGTACATTCTTGCGCTCACGCTAGCGAAGAATCCACGCTGCTCGGCGGATTTTGCAAATCAGACGGGGCACGATTTGATGTTGAGGGGGAGGGAGAAGGCGGCGCGAATTCGAACGGGCTTTCGCCCATTCGTTTTCCGGTTCCAACAATTGTTTGGCCGAGGAGAATGGAACAAGAAGAAGCAGATCTGATCGAATTCGAATTGCGCCAAGAGCCAGAGCTTGTCCGCCAGAAGGAAAAGTCTCAGCCTTTTTTGTTCGCGCACCAGCGAGACGCATTTCGCGAGTTGCAGCGGACAGCGTTGGCCTTTTCACAAACCAAATGGTGGGATTTGTCGATCCGACCGCGGTTTGATCGCCTGCTCGTCGCCCCGACAGGGACCGGGAAAACTCATCTCGTTCAAGCCTTGGCCGAATCCCTCAAATGGCCGTTCTTGTCGATTTCGGCCTCAAATTGGGTGCTCTTTGGTTGTCCGGATCGGGGTGGCAAACAAACATGGCCTCTCATTGCGTCTTGGTTGGCGGGCGGCAACTCGTTCCGACTATTGTTTCTTGATGAACTCGACAAGGTTTCTGGCGACGACACTTGGTCGCGTCACCTCCGAACCGAGCTCTACAATCTCCTGGATCGCACGATTCCGCCGGGAATGCAATTTGATGGAGGCGGTGATGGGGAGGCGCACGTCATTGACGCCCCCGCAATAAGGCGGACCAAATCCCTCTACACCCTGCGATTCCGGACCCTGATCCTCGGAGGCGCCGCATTTCAGGACGCTTGGGAAGAGAGGAGAGTCAAACGCGCAGGATTTCACCTGGTTGACGATCCTGGCGAACCGCCTACCTATGATGACCTGACCTCGCACTTGCCGAGAGAATTGCTCAATCGGTTTGGGCCGCTCGTCGTGATGCGCCCGCTTGCCGAATCCGACTACGAGAAACTGCTTGCCGAGGCTATTCGGTGCATTCCTGACGGTCTACGAGAGAACTTTCTGAGGATTGGGCGAAAGGCTGCCCCTGCGGCCTGCCGGGATGGAAAGGGAGCGCGTTTCATTGAAGAGGTCCTCACAAATGTGTTGATAGATACACTTCCGCGAAAGCTTCCGGAAAAGAGGCAAAAGTCGGTCCGCCTTTCGGCGGGCTGACTTTCCCATGCAGCAACTCAGGGCGTGGGGGTGAAATCAATGCCATCGATGTCATCAGCCTCGCCATCGTTGGCCTGGCAATCGCGCCTTTCGTCATTCGGGCGGTAGCCCTCGCGATCTGGCAGGTCGTTGAAACCCCTTATCGGATCGTGATGATCGTGATTTACGGGCTGGCGTATGTCCTCATCTCCATCTGAGAGGCGGTAGTCTGGCTCGCGAAATTCCTCCAGAGGATTTGGATTTGGCTCTTCTGCCGGTAGTCCCGGCATTTCTTCAAATTCATTTTTATCGGAACTCGATTTGGCTCGCGCCGACCAATAGAGGCCTGCAATTCGCCACGAAAATCGGCGCGAGTCTTCGTCCACAAAATTTCTTCACATGACAAAATTTTCGCCCCTCCCGCTCCGTGTCGTTATTAATCGTGTTGGCGAGCCGACGCCAGCCCAGTACAGCGCGTCACGAATTCCGGTGGATTCTGCCGAGGCCGCGTATCGGTTTTGGCTGGATGTCGTCGCGTCCGCGCCAGATTTCGAGCCAGAAAAGGAGCATCTTGTCGCCATCCTCCTTGATACCAAGCTTCGACCGATGGCATTTCATCTCGTATCAACGGGATCGCTTAACGAGACCATAGCCCATCCACGGGAGATTTTTCGGCCCGCGATCATTCTCGCGGCATACGGCGTCATCTTGGCCCACAATCACCCCTCTGGAGATTCCGCTCCCAGCCAAGCCGATCATAGGATGACCCGCCAAATGTCCGAAGCAGCGCGGCTCTTGCAGATACAGTTGCTGGACCACGTGGTCATCGGGGACGCGGAAGGAGGTCGGCAGCCCTATTTCAGTTTCCGGGAGGCAGGGTGCTTGTGAGGGTGCATGAAGCTCCGCCGCAGCGCGCTCCGGTCTCGATGAATCCCGCTCGGAGGGTGGGAGCCTATCGAAAACAATCCAAGCGTCAGCGGCTCATCGCCGAACTCGCATCGATTCAGCGGGTGGGGGAAGACAGGCCAAGTTGGTTCAGCAAATCCGACTATGACCGGCTGGCGCGGGAATTTGCCGCGAAATCAGCGGAATTGGTCACCCTCGAAATCGCAGCATACCGGCGGCGGGTGGAGGGGCGGAAAACTTTTTAGCATACCTTTTTTAGCATACCTCGGTTTTTGCGATTCCTTCACTCACCCGCAAACCCTGATAAATACATGGTTAGAAGTGGTCGGGCCGGCGGGATTCGAACCCGCGGCCTCCTCGTCCCGAACGAGGCGCTCTACCAAGCTGAGCCACGGCCCGACA
>Ga0209935_1001584_pt1 | contig 34290 bp, 49 predicted proteins | sample ThiBio_1000_plan_2_FD_183958 | JGI IMG/M metagenome (GOLD analysis project Ga0209935, IMG submission 183958) | Wastewater bioreactor microbial communities from Cape Town, South Africa - Thiocy_cont_1000_plan (SPAdes) | ecosystem: Engineered > Bioreactor > Thiocyanate-remediating >...
AGAGATACTCGATGCTTGATGATGAGGGAGAACCAACAAGAGATACTCGATACTTGATGATGAGGGAGAACCAACAAGAGATACTCGATGCTTGATGATGAGGGAGAACCAACAAGAGATACTCGATACTTGATGATGAGGGAGAACCAACAAGAGATACTCGATACTTGATGATGAGGGAGAACCAACAAGAGATACTCGATACTTGATGATGAGGGAGAACCAACAAGAGATACTCGATGCTTGATGATGAGGGAGAACCAACAAGAGATACTCGATGCTTGATGATGAGGGAGAACCAACAAGAGATACTCGATACTTGATGATGAGGGAGAACCAACAAGAGATACTCGATGCTTGATACTTGATGATGAGGGAGAACCAGCAAGAGATACTCGATGCTGATGATGTACCCAAGGCCCACCAAACTCCGAGAGCAGCAGGCAGCAGCAAGCAACGAAACAACCAAGAACGCTGCCTCGGTCGGTCGATCGCTCATTGTCCTCGTTGCCGCATCTCGCGCGCTCCGCCCTCGCCCTCTCTTCCTCTCGTATCCCTGTCCGAGTCGGTTGGAGCATCCCTCCCTCCCCGACCTCCCTTCGAGATGATCTTCGATCACCTGCAAGCGGCCATGACGCCGCTGACTGACCTCATCGTACACCTCAGCGCCGAGTACCGTCTCTCTCACTCTCTCTCCCTCCCACCAATCTCCATTCGTTGTGGCGCTCGACTGACACCTCGTCACAACAGGACAGGTGTTCCGTTCACGTCGTTGCAATACCTGTTCTGCATGTTCTCGGCCTATCCGCTGGCATTCATGCTCCGTGCCATCCCGAGCTCGATCGGCCGACATATCTTCGGAATGGTGTTCGGCTTCCTGATGGGCGTGTGGATGCTCGGCGACGGCATCATCCACACGTTCGCCTCGTCGTTGGTCGCGTACCTCGTCATGCGAGCCATGCCTGGACCTCTCGGCACCAAGATCGTGTGTCTCTGGGCCTTCGGATACATGGCTGCCGGGTACGTCTACGCTCACGAGCTCCTCGTCTTCCCACGAGACGAGTGAAGCGTTGCAACATTGAACTAACGACACCAACGACACATCAACGATACCGACGATGTTGATGATGATGACTCGCGCTGATGATGATGATGATGATGATGCCGATGCGAGTACAGCCATATGTACAGTCAGTACATCAACTACTTGACCTACATGCTCGACTTCACCATCTCGCAGATGACCGTCACCTTGAAGCTGTGCGCCCTCGCCATGAACATTCAGGATGGCATCGCCAAGACTCCGGTACGTCTCTTGGCGCTGCGACCGCGAGCGTGCCATCACACCCATCCGCTTCGATCGAAAGGATGCAGCGTGTGTATCGCGTGACTAACGGGTGGAACCATCGACATCAATCACCACCCAAATGAATGGATATCATTCATTGGTGCGGTCACAATAGCTGACGGCGTACCAAGAGGAGAGCAAGGTCGTGCCCGACAAGGTGCCGTCGTTGCTGTCGTTCTACGGCTACATCTTCTTCTTCCCGACCTTCTTGGCCGGTCCATTCTTCGAGTATGGCCGCTATTCAGCCTTCATCAATCGCTCGCTCTTTTCCACGGTATGCATCGATTGAACGAACGAACGAACGAACATTGCCCCAATGACTCCACAACAAGAGAGACGCGTGAGAGAGAGAGCCAATAACTGACCGACATTGGTGAGTAGCCCGACAAGTCAGTGCCATCTGGCTGGGGTTACGCGGCCATTGAGTGCATGATTCTCGCCGTCATCTTGATGGTCATCAACCTCGTCGGCAAGCAGTACTTCTACGCCGAGTTGTTCCTCGACGACGATTGGGTCGCAACTCATGGACTCCATCAACGGTTCTCGATCCATCCATCTCGATCCGCGCTGCGCTACCTCGCCTACGAGCGCCATCTCCATCATCATCTCACCAGCTTCATTGTCATCGCCGTATGGTGTGATGCAGAATCCTTTATGCGATGGTGGTTTGCTTCGTCACTCGATGCCAGTACTACTGCGTCTGGAAACTCGTCGAAGCGGCGGTGGTCGTCACTGGACTCGGATTCAACGGCCACGACGACAAGGGTAACTCCAAGTGGGACGGCGTGCGCAACGTCGAGATCTTCAAGCTCGAGACCGCGCAGAATCTGCGCTACATTGTGGCCAACTGGAATATGGTGCGGATCCGCTGTAGCGTGCCTGAGCATTTGCCGCATCGATTGCTTCCTCGATGGCAGTATACTCATTATCATCACCATCCTGGCTTTCGTAGGGAACCGCCAAGTGGCTGCGCTATTGTACGGCGCTGCTCTCGTATCCACTCGATATTTGGCACATGCGGCAGCAGCGGAGTTGGGCTTGGGCTTGGAGTTGGGAGAACTTACTATGGGTGGCACGTTGCGTTTGAGCAGATTGTTACGAGCGTATGGTCGTTCGTGGAAGCAAGCCGACTGCCGTCACGAACTTGTACGTACACAAGCCATTGCTTACGTGCCAAGTGTGGCATGAGATTGCTTTCTTTCAATGATTGATGGTTGCTTGCGTGGTGCAGGATCACGTATGCCGTAAGTGCCATTTGGCATGTATGTATTGCACTGCTCGGCAGCTCTCGACCTCCTCCTTGATGAATCTCTTACAAGGTGGCGTCTTCGCCATGTGGGCCTTCGTGTAGGGTTTCTACCCAGGATACTATCACTTCTTCATCGGCTATTCGGTCTTGACGCAGACGTCGGCCGTGATGCGAGCGCGCGTGCGCCCGATCTTCCTCTCGTACGGCGCGGATTCGCTCCTCAAGCGGCTCTACGACGTCGTCGGCATCTTCTTGAGCCTCTTCGTGCTCGATTACTTGGCTCTTGCATTCATCGTACGGCGACGAGCAACGTATGAATGTGCGCGATGGCGTTCGACTGACGAGACCCCTCGCCGGCTCACTTGGTACACAGTTGATGGCGAACTCGTATGCCATGAAGGTGTTTGCGAGCTTCTACTGGTCGGTTCACATTGCCGGAGTCGTGATTCTGGCTGCCGACGCGGTCTTCAAGCCTCGCCGACCAAAGCGAGAGCCAGGCGCCACCACCCCGAAGGCCGCCGCCGACGGTGCCAGCACCGGTACCGACTCCAAGAAGGCTGACTAAGGCGTCGGGCTGCCCTGTCGCTCCAGCTCGCTCGTTCAGAGTAGTTTGTCGTACTTTTCGTTGTGTTTCTTGTTTGTGTTGCGCCGTTGGCTCTTTGGCCGGTAGCCGCATCCATGTTGCTTGCTATCATTCGTTGCATTGTTCGTTTGTTCGTTCGTTTGTTCGTTCGTTTGTTCGTGTGCGTGCAAGGCGTCTAGCTAGTTACACACTCGTGTCAGCCAGTCGCAAGCACGCGCTCCTTCTCTCACTCGCCCCCCGTCATCTAACGCACCTCCCTGTAAGCAAATACACACACGCACCTCGCTGACCCACATATTTCTCGAGATCCCCTGAAATCCTAGGAGCGATCCAGCCAGCATGATCCAGCCAGCATGATCCAGGCAGCATGATCCGGGTGTCAGGGGTTATTATTCGGGTGTGATTTGGATGTCCGGACCTCGAATGTCCGACGAGAAGAGAGGAGAGGAGCTTCCGCTTCTTTTCCTCTATCGCTCTCTCAGAGACCCGAGTAGAGAGAGATCGCTATTCGATCGATCACTTGCTCTCTCGCCCGCTGCTGCACGCATCAACCAACCAAACCCAAACCCCAGTCTCTCTAAGTCTCTCTCTCTCTGCCTTGTGCTCGATGGCCTCGCTAAGCGCACAAGGTTATCTCACGTGTATCGCGTGTCGCATGGTGTTCAGCGCCGCGGCCGACCAACGCGCTCACTATCAGTCGGATCTACATCGATTCAACTTGCGGCGTCAGGCGACGAACCTGCCGCCCGTGTCGGCCGAGGTCTTCCACGAGAAGGTCCAACGTACGTTGAATCATGCTCACTGGATGATGCACGAACCCCAATGACTCAATCTCTCGCCCGATTGATTGATTCCTTGCGCAGAACAACGCGCTGAGGAAGAGCGCCTCCGCGACAAGCACAGCTTCTTCTGCTCGGTGTGCAAGTACGTTGACGCTCGACTATCATCATCGTAATCATCGTCGTCATCATCATCGTCAATGACCAGTCAATCATCTCGATGCTGATCATCGTGGTGATGATGGTGACGGTGTTGCGATCTCGGTTCAACAGCAAGAGTTTCGGATCGGAGAACACGTACAAGCAACACAACGCGTCGCGCAAGCATCTCGATCGAGCGCGTCGTGATGGCATCGCTGCTTCCACTGGCGCGCCCAGCGGCATGATCGTCGTCCCTGAAGCCGTGCCTGAACCCGAGGTTCGTTGCAGACACCGCTCTTGATGTGCCCTGCAAAACGGGCTGCCGGGCTGGCAGACAGGCTGGCGTTCGTTGTCTTGACAGTCGATTGGTTGCGGTCCTTCCTACGATCCTACAGAAATCGGAGCAGGAGCTGATAGACGAGAAGATCCGCAACGCTGTGACTGTGGCACCCGAGCAGTGCTTGTTCTGCTCGCTCATGAGCGCGTCGCTCGAGGCGTATGTAGCTCACGAACCACATGCGCATCAACATCATCGAACGCTGTCAGTCCTGATGTTGGTGTTGTTCGACAGGAACTTGAGCCACATGGCGTATGAGCACGGCTTCTTCCTGCCACACGCCGAGTACATTGACGACTTGTCAGGCCTCGTCGAGTACCTCGGAGAGAAGCTCGGCACTGGCAATACGTGCTTGAGTTGTAACAAGATGTTCAAAACCTTTGAGGGTGTACAGCAACACATGGTATGTGCTCGCGTAACTGCGAGCGCAACTCTCTCTCTCTCTCTCTCTCTCTCTCTCTCTCTCTCAGGTGATCGATGGTTCTCACTCGAGTACGCACTATGCTTGCATACGGTCGGTAGGTCATGTCGAATCACTGCCGACTCAAGTGGGATGATAACGAGGACGAGTACTTGGACTGGTACGATTGGGACAAGCAACTCGAGCCGCAACACGACGATGCAGCTGCCGGTACAACATCCACATCGACCGAAGCAGGAGCGTCTACCGATGCTGCAACTGCTGCGACTGCTGCGACTGCCGATGCCGCCGATGTCGAGGCACCAAAGGGTCCGACCATGTTGGCATCAGGCTATGCCATGGTTCTCGCAGATGGCTCGATGATTGGACATCGCGAGCTGGCGAGCTTTTACAGGCAACGGTATGTGTGTGTTGCTTGCGTGCATGCGTACTTGCGTGCTTGCCACAAGCTAATACCATGGGGGTGAAATACAGCTTCAAGCGAGAGGAGACACGCGACTCTGTGTTGATCCAGCGCCTGGTTTCTCAGTACAACACGCTCGGCTTCGTGAACCCGGTAGGCAAGTTCCAGACCAAGACCATGAAGCGAACCGAGCGCCGCGACCAGTTTTGGCACAACAAGCGCGACATGCAGCTCGGCGTCAAGGCCAACAGGTTCCAGCCGCATCGCCGCGAGCAAGTCATCTTCTAAACAATAACACCACTATCGCGTTCTCCACAGCCACTACCAGCAGCTCCCTCCCTCCCTCCCACATTCATCCATTTCAGCTGCCAAGGAACGCAAAAGAGTTGCGGTATTCAAACTCGTATCGTGTACGGATAGATATAGAGGCACCGCGAGTGGGTGATAGAGGGCGAGAAAACGAAGGCACATTGCGAGCGAGCATGCACGAGCACGTTCATCGTGCCGTTAGGGCACCGTCGTCGTCCGAGAGGAAGCAAGGGAGAGTGAGAGTGCCCAGCATAGCCGTGGCGAGGACAGAGACAGAGTGGCGGGGTGTCTAGAAGTGGATGGGCTTGTCGTACGTGGCCATGGCAGCCTCCTTGACGGCCTCGCTCAGCGTCTGTGAAGAACGAGATGCGATGAGTTCGGAGAGGTGGGTAAACAAACGAGCGCACAAGCATCGCAAGCATACCGGGTGAGCGTGGCACGTGCGGGCAATGTCCTCGGACGAGGCACCATACTCCATGGCGAGCGTCACCTCGGCGATCATCTCACCGACAGACTGGCCAATCATGTGCACACCGAGAACGCGGTCGGTCTTGGCATCAGCAAGCACCTTGACCAAACCAGCCGAGTCATCTACACCACGCGAGGGCACGCAATCGAATCGGTCATGAGTTGAGCAAGAACACCCACACACACATTGATGAGCGTCATGTCATGCACATACCGTTGGTGCGAGCACGGCTGTTGGCCATGAACGGGAAGACACCAGAGCGGAAGGCGACACCAGCGGCCGTGAGCTCCTCCTCGGTCTTGCCGACCCAGGCGACCTCTGGGTTGGTGTAGATGACCGACGGAATGGCGTCGTAGTTGACGTGGCCGGCGCCCTTGAACATGAACTCGACGGCGGCAATGCCCTCCTCCTCGGCCTTGTGCGCCAACATCGGGCCACGGATCACGTCGCCGATGGCGCGGATCGACGGCACGTTGGTGCGGAACTCGTCGTCGACCTCGACGCGGCCCTTGTTGTCGACCGCCACGCCGACCTCCTTGAGACCGAGGCTGTCAGTGTACGGGCGACGACCGACCGACACCAAGATCACATCGGCATCGAGCTACGAAACAGGCGCGGGAACAGGAGCAGGAGCGGGAGGACATGCATCAGCACCAATATCGGCAGCGGTATCGACACACACACAAGCATACCGTCTCCGTAGCACCGCCAGCAGCGGGCTCGACCGAGATCTTGTGCACGTCTCCAACCTTGTTGACGGCGGTGACCTTGCTGCTGGTCTTGAACTTGATGCCCTGCGACGTGAGGATCTTCTGGAACTCATCGCTGCAGAAGCAGCAGCATAAGCAGCAGAAGCAACAGACGAGGTGCGTGTTAGTATCAACCCGACGCTGATCGCGAGTGCCACAAAGGGATACGTACGCAATCTTGCTATCAGCACCCGCAGCGATGCGCGGCAGGAACTCGACGACCGTGACCTCGGCGCCGAGACGCGACCACACCGAACCGAGCTCGAGGCCGATGACGCCGCCGCCGATGACGACCATCTTCTTGGGCACGGCGCTCAGCGACAGGGCGCCGGTCGACGACACGACGGTCTTCTCGTCGATCTTGAGGAACGGCAGGCCGACAATGTCGGAGCCGGTGGCGATCAGGATGTTCTTGGTGCGGATGGTGCCGACCGAGCCGTCGGCCGCCGTGACCGCGACCTCGGTGGGCGACTTGATGGTGCCGAGGCCGGGCGCGTGCGAGACCTTGTTCTTCTTGAACAAGTGCGCGATGCCGCGCGTGAGGCCCGTCACGGCCTTGTCCTTGGAGCTCATCATGGCCGGGAGATTGATGGAGACCTTGTCGACCATGACGCCGTACTTGGCGTAGTTGTGGCCCGCATCGTGGTACAGGTGCGACGCATGAAGCAGCGCCTGCGTGTTCGTGTGTTCGTGTGTTCGTGTGTGAGCTCCATCGTCGGTGCTCTCATCTACGACTCGTAACGAGGCCTTTTGGCTCGGTCTCGCGAACGAACCTTGGACGGGATGCAGCCGACGTTGAGGCAGGTGCCTCCGAGCGTGGCGCGCTTCTCGACGCACGTAACCTTCTTGCCCAGCTGGCCGGCCTTGATCGCCGCGACGTAGCCTCCGGGGCCGCCGCCGATCACCACGAGATCCTGCTCCTCAGCTGTAGATCGTAGGTATCATTCGCACACCAACCAGGAGTGTGAGCGCAGTGGATCGAGGTGTTCGCTGGCCGCCACGATGGCGATAGCGAGGGAGATCGTGAGGGAGATCGTGAGGGATGATGGCGTACAGGGCACCGTGGCAAGGAAGCGCTTGGCCCACGAGGTACCAACCGGGCTCATACGGAGAGGATTGCCAGCGATACGCGCCGCTCGCGTTGCCTAATATATCAAGTAATCATACGGTACGGGATGAGGATGACGACAAGGTTGATGATGATGATGATGATGATGATGTCAGATGGCGAGAGCAAGAAGAAGAGATGTGTGCGAGGTATCGCGAGAGACGAGGAGAGGCGGTATCGTGGATGGGTATTGATAGTATGAGGGGTTTGAGGGTAGTAGGGGGGTAGGCGGGAAGTGAGGGTACCGTGCGGTAGACCGATGCCAACATGTCGATGGAGATAGAGAGCGAGCGAAGGGGATGGAGATGGAGATGGAGATGCGCAGGCAGCAGGGACGACAAGCAACGAACGAACGACTGAGGCGAAGGAGAAGTAGAAGGACTGAGGCTTCCTCTACTGCTGCTTCTAGCGGAATTCGAGGCTCTCCGGGTTGGGTTGGTCCGGAGTATCGGCCCGTGGACGGTACCATCGGCTGATCGATACTCGACGACCGACATGTCGCCACCCACATCCGTTTAGAATCATCCACTCAAGAACTCCGATGCACGAACGATCGATCATCAAGCGAACAGGGCATGGCAAGCCTCAACGAGGAGGGTCACCTTCAGGTTCATTCATCTGCTGCCTCGCTCGCTCGCGCACCACGAGAACTCGAGCTCGTAGTGCCACGTCGTCTATCGTGCTGTTGGGCGCCTCACTCCCTCTCCTCACTCTCTCCCATACACACTCACTCACTCACTCACTCTCACGATGGCCGAGGAACGTCGCTTCCTCCAAACCTACGCGATCGTACAGCCGAACTTCATCAAGCGCTGGGACGACAATGGCACCTGCTTCAAGCCACACGACTGCGCCATCTGGACCCCGATCGCGCCGCCGGGCTTCTACATCGTCGGCGACGTGATGGAGAGCGCTCAGAACACCAACCCCAAGTCCAGCTGCATCGGTGTCAAGGACCCTTGCCCCGACCGCTCGCCGCCCTTGCTGGCACCGCCCGTCGGTTGGATCAAGGTCTGGGACACCATCGGCTCCGACTCGCGCTACGGCGAGCTCTCCATCTGGCAGCCGATCCCTCCCAACGTATGACAAAGCCCTCGATGCCTATCTATCATGATCTATCGAGATCTAGCGATATCTATCATGATCTATCGAGATCTATCGAGATCTATCATGATCTATCGATATCTATCATGATCTATCGATATCGATCATGATCTATCGATATCTATCATGATCTATCGATATCTATCGATATCTATCATGTTGCATCAAACACTTATGGCTGCATTGGTGTATTAGGGCTACGTGGCTCTAGGTTGCGTCGTAACGCAATCGGCCGTCAACGAACCGACCGACCGCACGGATGTCATGTGCGTGCTCCAGAGCGCCGCGGCGCCGGCCAAGGCCGAGCCCGAGCCCGACGGCCTGCATCTGTGGGGCACCTCGCGCAACAAGATCCGCACCATGCGGCTCATGTTCAGCAACCCCAACCATCGCTACATCAAGGCGTGGTCCGTCAAGCCTGCCACTCCGTACGTTCCACTCGGTCCTGCAGGACGCGCGAATACGAGTTGCTCATGCTCGTACAATCGATCAATCTCGAGCTGATCGATTGTGTTCGTGGTTGTAGCGAGGGCTTGGCGTGCGGCTGCTTCACGATCTCGACCAACTTCGATGCGCCTCCCGAGGAGATCAAGCCGCTGTGGTGTGTCGCTTCCGTGCGTACGTATCTCACCCAACGCCGCACTATCTCGGTCTCGCTCCCTCTCGCTGGCTGCATGATATCGACTCACGCTCCTGTTCCACTCCTTCGTCTCACAGCCGGATCCGTGACTGACTTTAACAACCGAGTACGATTGCATCGTTCGTGTTGTGGATGGATGAACCAATGAGCGAGTGGCGCTCACAAAACTATCGATGCTCGCGCTGCAGTACAATTCGTTTGTTCCTCCTCGTCATGGAATCAACTGCCAGTGGTTCGTCGACGGCAGGGACTACTACGCCCATGTCGCTGATGCACTCGAATCGGCCGAGGTTCGTTGGGCACGCGGTGAATCACTCCCTTGCTCCTCACGGTTGGCCTAACTCTGTGCCCATTGGTTCTGTAGAGCGAGATCTTCATCTCGGGCTGGTGCGTGAGCCCGCAGTTGTATCTGCGCCGAAACAATCCCGCTCGTCTCGAAGATCGTCTGGATATGATTCTCCAGAAGATGGCTCGCAAGGGAGTGTCGGTCTACGTACTGGTACGCCTGCTGGTGCATTCAACGTCGCTTCTCTCTCCCTTACTCACCAAGAGTCATCTGTGTAGCTCTGGTGGGATAGCACCAACACCGTAGGAGGCACCGTCAACAGTGAATATGCCTCGTATGTTCCATGAGCCCTATGCCTCGCGAGCAGCCCGTACTGCTGCTGAGTGTGAGTGCTTGATTGACACCATCGGATTGTAGGCGATCTCTGAGCTCGTTGCACGAGAACATTCAAGTGATCCGTCACCCTGGAGGCAACTTCAAGGTACGCTTGGAACCAGCTCGTTCGATCAATCGCGTTACCTGACACGATAGCTACGAATTTCGTAGTTGAGTTGGACCCACCACCAAAAGTTCGTTGTCATCGATCAGTTGGTGGCATACGTCGGTGGCATCGACTTGTGCTTCGGTCGGTATGTTGTGGCACCACCGAACGACATGAAGCAAAGCTCTAAGCTCTCGTCCACTCACGACTCGATCGATACAGCTACGATTATGGAGACCACCCATTGACCGATCCTTGCCACTTGAACCCCGAGTTTCCGGGCAAGGATTACTACAACCCACGCGTTCTTGACTTTGACGTACGTTGCTAACCTCTTCCTCTTGCTATGCCACTCTTGTCTTGGAGGCGTTAGTATACTGATCAACACCTCATTCTTCAGATGCTGGACCAACCATTCCATGATCTCAGTACGTAAAGAAAACGTGTTACGTAGTGTGCCATTTGTCGTCGGCACAGTAGCTTTGTAGCGCCACTAACTTGTGTTCTCTACCAACCAGCTCCACGTCAGCACAAGCCTCGCATGCCGTGGCACGATATTCACTGCTTGGTAGATCGTGAGGCTGCTCGCGATGTTGCATTGAGTACGCAACAACCTCCTCGTTTGCTCGATTTGTGTTGTTCGCTTGCTAACAAAAGCGAGGTATCATCTAGATTTTATCCAGCGTTGGAACCACCACATGTCCAAGCGTGAGGACCTCAAGCGCAACTGCAAGCAGCTCAAGATTGCTACCACGCCCTTCCCGCCCACCGAGCGTACGGGCAACTGCGAGGTGCAGTTGCTGCGCTCGATCGGGCCGTGGAGCTTGGGTCTGCCTGACTACGCCGTCGAGACTTCGATCCACCGTTGCTATCTCGATATCATTGGTATGCTCGGTCGTTTGCTCGCGTCGCTTCCGATCGGTTGCTGATGCGCGACCACCGTTGTTGTGTGGCGAGTGTAGAGAATGCACAGCACTTTATCTACATTGAGAACCAGTACTTTATCTCGGTGAAGAACCAAATTGCCAATGCGCTCTTCAACCGCATCGATCGCGCCATTCGTCAGAACCAAACCTTCCGCGTCGTGGTGCTAATCCCAATCAACTCGTGCGGCAAGTGGCGAGGTGGCCCCATCAAGGGCGTCCTCAAGTAGTACGTGCGAGCCAAGACCGAGATCAATTCTGGTTGTTGTGTGCGCTGTTCGCTCACCGTGCATCGTTCGTGCACAGCCAATACGAGACCATTTGCCGTGGAAAGAGCTCGATCATTGGTCGCTTGCAGGAGGCTCACCCGGGCATCGAGATCTCGGACTATATCTCGTTCTACTCGCTGCGCAATTGCGAGCGACTCGGCGACCGCTTGGTGTACGACCAAGTGTACATCCACAGCAAGCTCATCATCGTCGACGACCGCATCGCGTTGATCGGTTCGGCCAACATCAACGATCGTAGCATGTGCGGAGACCGCGATAGTGAGATCGCGGCCGTGATCTGCGACAACGAGTTTGTCGAGTCCGAGATGAACGGCTCCTTCTTCTTGGCGGGCAAGTTTGCTCACACCCTTCGTGTGGTACGTATATCAATCATTCGAGCATCGTTCGCTCCCTCTCGTTCTCCCTTGCTGATTACACTCACGCACACGCTCTCAAACAACGACAAAGAACCTGTACTTGGAGCACCTCGGCTATGGCCCGAGCGAGGAGCCGCTCGTCAAGGACCCGATCATTGCGTCGACCTACAACTATTGGCGCCAGACTGCCAAGGATGTACGCACGACCGAGTACACTACAGTACAGCCCGACGCGATACTTACGTCCGTGCCTTGCTGGTGTCGCTGTCAAATGCACCACCATAATGATGATGCACACAGAATCTCGGCCTCTACATGGAGCTGTTCCCGCAGATCCCGAGCGACAAGATTGTCCATACGCGCATCTACACGCAAGTCAAGGCGCAACTTCGTCACCATGCCAGGACCATGACTCTCGAGGACAAGCTCACCAAGCTGGCACGTGACGAGGAGACTCGCCGTCGCATCCAGGGCCACTTGGTGGCGTACTCGTACAAGTTTTTGGCCGAGGAGGACCTGGCGCTTTTGGGTGAGACGATCCTGGGCACTTTCTGTCAGTAGGCAGGCAGATGACGAGATGCATTGGTCTGAGCCAGCGCATTGGCTAGCAGGTTATTTAGTCAATCAGTAAGTGAGTGATTTAGTTGGATTCGTTTGCTGAATGGTAGAAGAAGATCGAGTAGTGCAGTACAAGTGGCGAGCGAGCGGTGCTCATGGTGCAGAGAGCAACCTTGGAGCAAGTTAGTATGGCAGCGCTTCGTTCAATGGCTGGATGAATGAAACTGAACCACTGCCGCTCGCAGCGATGTGCTTGTTGACAATCTCCACGGCCTTGTTGTGCATTTGAACGCACTACGTCATCATTGTCATCGCAGCAGGCGAGAGAGGATGTGAGTGAGCGAATGTACAAGACAAGCCACGCTGCATGACTTGCTTGAAACGAACCAGAACGTAGTCCTTGGAGATTGGGAACGTGAGCCTCAGCAAGTCATTCAAAGCAGCCTCGGCCACTCGCGCCATTCCTTCGAGCGGCATGAGACCGAGCTCATACGCATGGATGGCGGCATGAATGTAGGTGTCGCAGTAGAAGAGTCGGTCCTTGGCATCGAGCTGAGACAGGGAGAGAGAGAGCTCAATCGTGTGAGAAGCTACCATCTCAGGCTCGCGGCTTTGTGGCATTACCTCGCGCCTCTCGGCCGACACAGGAGCGACGGCATGAATAAAGACGGCAGCAATCTTGTTGGGGAATCGACAGAGCATTTCGCGACCGACTTCCGCATCGGCTTGACCATTGTCGCCCATCCAGATGAACGAGTACTCAGGATAGCTGAGGTGCACCGCAAGCAACTGTGAGATGCCATGCACCTGACGGCGACACTGGAGTGAGGGCTTCTCGTACAGCTTCATATACTCGCAAAAGTTCGAGACCTTCTTTGCCTCGATGCCGCTCATGCGTCCAACCAATGCACCGGCGCTCGAAAAGTCACCCGACAGCAAGTTGGGCATCGTGTGCAAGTGCTATCGTCGCAGCGCAGATAAGCGCGATAGCAGTACGTCGTGGAGAGAAGGTCAGTTGCATGCACGAGAGTTTGCGTGTGTGCGTGGGAGTGGTAGAGCGATTCAGACGTACATTGTGTTCAATCAGATGCTTCATCTTCTTGAACGTCTCTCCCTCCGAGAGGTTCTTGTACAAATGCGGACGGGCCGACAGGAAGGTCAGGTTACCTTGGCGTTGGAGCATTTGGATGAACTTGGCCTCGGCCGGGTTGTTGGTCGCAGCTTCGGGGTTCTGCTCGAGGCTTTGTGCCAACGACGACGTGGACGACCTCGAGAACGAGAGCGGCGGGCCCGATGCCGCGAGATCTTGCGCTTGGCGGTCAGGCGTGCCGTGGCAATCATGGTAGCGAGCGAATCGAGCCACGCCTTCTGGCGTATGGTCGCTCGCCGAGTCGAGCTCGTAGTAGAGCTGCAAGATGCCCGGATACACGCTGTGGACCGGGTAGAACTTGTCGACGCCACCGGGCGGTCCTCCCGAAGCCGTCAGTGTGTCATCAATGTCCGAGAGGATCTTGATGCCGGTGATGGTGCTGGGATGCGGACGAACGAGAGCAGCGTCGCACTTGGGTCGCACGACGCTCGGCACACCGGTGCTCAGCGCCACTGGGTTGCTCTCTCGCATGTGCTTGAGCACCGCCTTGCGATCGGCCACTTCGGAAATGTCCTCGAACACCAAGTGATGGAGATTCAGCCAGATGCCACGAGTGTCGAGTAGCGTTCGCAGGTCAGAGAGTTGCTTGCCATGTGCCGAGCAAAGCACCGAGCTGAACTCGGAGAGCGAGCGAGCGAGCGAACGAATGGCATGGTTGTCAGTATAATCACCACACTCTTGATGGTGCCATGAAGCGTGGCACGAATCGAATCGTATCGTATGGTATGGTATGGTATCCAGACATACCGAATGGTCGAGTTCTCGAGATACTTGACGTTGTTGCTTCGTTGCACGGCATCGAGCAACAGGTACTTGGAGATGGCGTCCAAGTCGCACAAGCGACTCGACATGAAGACCGTGATGGGGCTCGAGGTAGGCGGCATACCGATGACGTCGGCGAGCGCGTCGTTGATCTTGTCGACCGTCACGTTGGTGGTGGTGTTCTCGGAGAACAGCAGCACCGACACCTGATGCAGACACAGGTCGAAGCATTGGAGGAACTTGCCGACGTCGATCGAACGCAGCAGGTAGTTCAATCCTGCCGCCGAACTCTGAATAGTTCATGTGTGATCGAATCAGTGCGTCGACTCGTGTTGGGGTCGATGGCATCGAAGGGATTGATTGAGGTCGAACCTTGCCGATGAGCAACACGAGCTTGAGCTGCTTCTTCTGCGAGTACGAGAGCCTGCTCGACATCATGATGGTACGCCAGCCGAGGATCTTGTTGAACTGCTCCAACAACCGACCATGAACACGATCTAGATGGATCGATCCCTCGCGAATCTCGTTAGATCATTTCATCGTTGAATGATCCAACGACGTCGTCGTGGTGGTCGTGGTGGTCGAACGAGCGAGTACCTTGCGCAGGCGAGCGCATGACCGCAGTGACATTGGTCGTGGCCGAGATACGAGACACGTGAGGTCGCTCGGACAATCGACTCGTAGGACGCAACAGCGGCACGACGGCATCCTCGATCGATGGAGTCAAGGGCTCCGCGAGACTGACCGCCGACGAGCCGCTGCCACTGCCTCGCGGTACGCCAGCGAGCGAGTGGTGCATGTGTGCGCGCTGTCGCATCACATCGTTCGAGGCCGATAGATGCTCCAGATGCGGCATCGAGCGATACAAAGCAGAGTCGCCATCACCACCATGATGCTCGGCGTCACCAAGTTGTGGGTTACTCGTGCTATACGTTCAATTTGAGAGTATTAGAATGTGTGAGAGAGAGAGACCGAGAGTGACCGAGAGTGTCGATCGGTGTACCGAGCAGGTACGAGCGGCGGCGCTGCGTATGGAGGGAGCGGCGGTACATCATCCTCCTCGTGATGGATCGCAGCCGCATCGCCATGGCAGTGCTGGACGGAGTTGGGATCTGCCATATCGTCGTCGTCGTCGGTCGAACGCACGCCAGCAGGGAGCGCGGCAGCACGAGCGAGGCAGCAAGCAACTGGCCGCATTGGCGGCTCTCGTCGTCGCATTATCCAGCGCGTTTAATATGTATGGACTTCGCGGCCAGCTATCTATCAATGGACGACTACTACTCCTCTCATCGATCATCATCACGATGACGATCATGATCAAAGGAACGAGAAGATCTCGAACAAGAGCTCGTTCGGAATCATCGACATTGCCGACTCATCGACCAGCGATCGAATCATCGTCATCATCGAGATCGCTTGCTTCATCCATGATGGTGCATATCGATGGAGATCTGGACGCCAAACGAACTTGGTGTCGGCAAGCCATTGATTGGCTCCAATCACATGCACTCGATGGTTTGCCGTGAAGGCGATGAGACCTCGATGCTCGGCGAACGCAACTGCATAGGGGTACTCGCTGCCGCAATCGAAGGACAAGATGCAACGACCTTCGTGAGTGAATGATTGCAGTCGGCGGTTGGCGTCGGCGACGATGATTCGGCCTTGGTTGGCGATGCACACACCTTGAGGGCCGTTGAACTCGCCAAAATAACGGCCTTGAGAGCCGAACTCGAACAAGAACGAGCCATCGATCAACGACAACACTTGCACTCGATGATTGAAGGAATCAGAGACGATGATTCGATGTCGATCATCGATCGCAATGCCTTGGGGATAATTGAACTCGCGAGAGGGATATCCTTGGGTACCGCCGACCGAGAACAAGAACGAAAGACTGATAAATGACAAGAACACCAATCGATTGTTGCCGGAATCGACGACGATGATGCGATGATGATGCTTGTCGATCGCAATGCCTTGAGGATTGTTGAACTCGAGATCTCCTGATCCACGCTGGCCGACGCACGACAAGAACGATTGCTTGCTCAACGACCATACTTGTACTCGGGCATTACCTCTATCAACGATGAGGATGCGATCATGATCGTTATCGATCGCAAGACCCAGTGGATACTTGAACTGGCCTGGTTGGTCGCCTTCCTCGCCGAACTTGGACACGAACGAGCCGCCATCATCATCATCACACGAGAATACTTGCACTCGATGATTGTGTCCATCAGCAACATACAACCGGCCTCGATGATTGTCGAACGCCAAGCCTATTGGATTTCGAAACGATCCATCAGCATTGCCTGGTTTCCTAGTGCCAATCGAGAGCTTGATTCGAGCATCACGATCAAGAGCATTGTCTTCCATCTCTTCCACAAATCAACCTCTCCCTCAATAACTAATGACAAGACCGCAAATCAAAGAGTGTGATGCACAATCACACGAGAAACGACGAGAGATACTCCAATCTCAGCACCAGCACCAGCACCAAGGCGCAAGAGACAACGAAGCAGCAACGACACGACGACGACGAAGGAACGAAGCAAAGAACAGCACCGCCACTCACTCACCAAGCACCACTCACTCGAGCCTGCCGATCTCCCTCTCATTCATTCATTCATTGGAACCCATGATTGATATTGATATTGATTGTATTGGTGTGATGCACATCAATGTGATCATGGTGTGTGTGTGTGTGTGTGTGTGTGTGTGTGTGTGTGTGTGTGTGTGTGTGTGTGTGTGTGTGTGAGTATCGAGATACATCTGCTGCAGCAGCATCACTATGATGACGATCAAAGGAACGAGAAGATCTCGAACAAGAGCTCGTTCGGAATCATCGACATTGCCGACTCATCGACCACCGATCGAATCATCGTCATCGTCGAGATGGCTTGCTTCATCCATGATGGTGCATATCGATGGAGATCTGGACGCCAAACGAACTTGGTGTCGGCAAGCCATTGATTGGCTCCAATCACATGCACTCGATGGTCTGCCGTGAAGGCGATGAGACCTCGATGCTCGGCGAACGCGACTCCCCATGGATTCTCGGTGCCGCAATCGAAGGACGAGATGTGATGGCCTTCGTGAGTGAATGATTGCAATCGATTGTTGGCGGAGTCGGCGACGATGATTCGGCCTTGGTTGGCGATGCACACTTCGTGAGGACCGTAGAGCTGGCCTGGTTGATTGCCTTGAGAGCCGAACTCGAACAAGAACGAGCCATCGATCAACGACAATACTTGCACTCGATGATTGTTGATGTCAGTGACGATGATTCGATGTCGATCATCATCGATCGCAATTCCCGACGGATAATTGAACTCTCCAGGTTGAGATCCTCGCTTGCCGACTGAGAACAAGAACGAAAGATCGATCGACGACAAGAACACCAATCGATGGTTGTCGGTATCGACGATGATGATGCGATGATGATGCTTGTCGATCGCAATGCCTCGAGGGCCATTGAACTCGAGGTCTCCTGATCCCTTCTTGCCGATGCTCGACAAGAACGATTGCTCGCTCAATGACCATACTTGTACTCGGGCATTATCGCCATCAGTGATGAGGATGCGATCATGATCGTGATCGATCGCAATACCATATGGATTCATGAGCTGGCCTGGTTGGTCGCCTTTCTCGCCGAACTTGGACACGAACGAGCCGCCATCATGATCATCACGATCATCATCACCATCACACGAGAATACTTGCACTCGATTGTTATAGTACTCGACAACGAGCAAGAGACCTCGCTGATGGTCGAACGCCAAGCCTATTGGAGTTCGAAACGATCCATCAGCATTGCCATATTGCTTGGTGCCGATCGAGAGCATGATTCGAGCATCACGGTCAAGAGTATTTCCTTCCATCCTTCGACAAATCAACCTCTCTCTCACACACACAACGACAAGACCGCAAATCAAGAGATGTGATGCACAAGCACACGAGAAACGACAAGAGATTGTGACACAGACACTCCAATCTCAGCAGCACAACCAGCAGCAAGGCACAAGGGACAACGAAGCAACGACGACACGATATGATGTAATGGTAGTGCCTGAGTGTCAGGTGGTCTTATAAAGGCGTTAGGGTTTGTTCTACGTCTGTGGTGCAGCCATGGTGCGTGAATATCGATGGATCCGCAAGAGATTACCGTCGCTACAAGAACGAACCCTTATCGATGCGAATCTTCCACTGAGGATTCGCTCAATTCCTCTCTCTTTGCCACGTCTATCAAACCATATCATCATCTCCATCACGTCCACCAAACCACATCATCTCCACCACATCTACCAAACCATATCATCTCCACCACATCCACCAAACCACATCATCTCCACCACATCCACCAAACCATATCATCTCCACCACATCCACCAAACCATATCATCTCCACCACATCCACCAAACCACATCATCTCCACCACATCCACCAAACCATATCATCTCCACCACATCCACCAAACCACATCATCTCCACCACATCCACCAAACCACATCATCTCCACCACATCTACCAAACCATATCATCATCTCCATCACGTCTACCAAACCATATCATCATCTCCATCACGTCTACCAAACCATATCATCATCTCCATCACGTCTATCATACCATATCATCATCTCCATCACATCCACCAAACCATATCATCATCTCCATCACATCTACCAAACCATATCATCATCTCCACCACATCTACCAAACCATATCATCATCTCCATCACATCCACCAAACCATATCATCATCTCCATCACATCTACCAAACCATATCATCATCTCCACCACATCCACCAAACCACATCATCTCCACCACATCTACCAAACCATATCATCATCTCCACCACATCCACCAAACCACATCATCTCCACCACATCTACCAAACCATATCATCATCTCCACCACATCCACCAAACCACATCATCTCCATCATCGTCTACCAAACCATATCATCATCTCCACCACGTCCACCAAGCCCAATCTCTGTCTCAGACACACAATACGAGTTGGCAACCATGCGGGCACTGATACCACACACACTACCATCCCATGGCGGCCTGCTGTCTCGCTCCTACACCGTCCTAACGATGGTCCTCGTCGTAGTGGCTTCGATGACGCTCCTGACACTGCGAGCAACCACGGCGACGCAGATCTACGCGTCACAAGCTGCGTCCGGCGCCATGATGCCCCCGTGCGACAACTCGACAGCACCAGAGAGCGTGTGCGGTGCGAGCCCTTCGTGTGCGTGCGCTTCGCTCGATGCCGCCGTGGCCGTGGCGCACGCCAACGACGTCATCGTGCTGCTGTCGGACTTTACTCTCGTCAGCACCGTGTCGATACCGCTCTCGCTGGCGCTCGTGTCGGGTCGTTGCGACAACACGAGCTCGACCATGGCGCACGTGGTCTCGACCTGGAACGACACCGCGGCTCCCGACGATGCTCGACGTTGCGATCTGTCGATGCAGGTCGTGCTCTCGTGTGGCGCCAGTGGCTTCGGTGCCATCGTTGCGGCGCTCAACACGAGCATCGCCATGGTCGGTGTGCGCGTATCCTCGTGCTCAAGCGGTCCGACCGATGCTGCGGCAGCCGTCGTGGTCTCGGTCGCAGCCTCCTCGATGCATCAATACCCATCGACCGATGATGCATCGATCCGACCTGCGCCCTCGCTCTCTTTGCAATCTCTCGAACCCTCCGCACTGCCTCTTCTATTTATTAGCCATTGTCGATTCGACACTCTTCAATCCTCCAGGAACCACTCGAACGACAAAGCCGCCGGTGCCATCGCGGCACTCTTGAGCGGCAGCGGGTTCAGTACGCCGAGTGGCTTGCCGTCGCCGGCGGTAGTGATTCGTGCGAGCTCCTTCCGGCACAACATGGCCCGAGCCGGCGTGGCATTGTATTCTGATCTGAGCACCTTGATTGATGCGTGCGAATTCAGCGACAATCGCGTGTTCTTGGGCGTCGTTGAGCCCGGTGCCACGATCACGGTCGCGTCGACGTACGACAGCGCCGATCCGACGCGCGAGTCGAGTCTCTCGATTCACAACTCGGCCTTCATTCAGAACACGCGAGCGGTGCTCGCCGAGGTGCAGGTCGACATGACGAATTGCATCTTCCGCTCGCACAAGGCGGCCGTGACGCTCAGCGGCTCGAGCGGCAGCGTGAGTGCGGCGCAGTGCGAGTTCTCCGACAACGGCCTCGCCATCACGACCTACCACAACGTGCGCCATCAAGTGCGCGTGAGCGAGTGTTTGTTCTTGCGCAACAGCGGCTTCGCCATCAATGGTTCGTTGTCAATGTTGCAGATCGATGCGAGCGAGTTCGATCACAGCCCCGTCAAGATCGTCGTTCCGATGCTCGAGGAGCAGGTGGTCGCCACGGTGCGCGACAGCGCGTTTCGCGACTCGTCGCCGGCACTCAAGTTCACGCATGACGGCGTGGCGGCTCCCAAGCTGTCGCTCAAGATTGCGCGCTGCGACTTTTATCGCAACATCGCCATCATGGGCGGCGGCGCCATTCGCACCGAGCATGCCTCGGGAACGATCGAGATCGAATCGAGTCGCTTCATCGACAACTACAGCAGCTCGATCGGTGGCGGTGCCGTGTATCTCGAGGCACAATTCGTCAAGCTCGACAACGTCACGTTCCTCAACAACACTGCCGGTCCGCCTCTCGTGGCGAACGCCTTTCAGGATGCGACGCGTGGTGGCGGCGCCTTCGTACGCGGCGTGGTGCTGCTCGTCAATTCGGTCTTTATGCACAACAGCGCAGGTAAGGGTGGCGGCTTGTTCGTCGCGCCGCCGTTGCTCGCCGACAGGTTGTTGTCGCAGAGGACCACGATTCGAAACACGCGCTTCGCCAACAACACGGCGTTGCTCGGTGCGGCCATGACGCTGCGTGCCGTGCGCAACGAGCTTTCCGACCTCGAGTGCGACTCGAACACGGCCCTCAATGGTCTCGGCGGCTGCGTCTACCTCTACACGCCGACCACCGACTTTCGGCAACGTCTCCATGCGCACAACTGGAACTGCACCAACAACGTCGCAGTCAACGGCGGCTGCTTGTGGGCCAGCTATCCGGTGCGCATCTTGGTCGAGCACTCGCACTTTAGCAACAACCACGGCCACCCGGCCTCACTGCCGTTCGGTTTGGTGAGTCGCTACTTTAGCACGATCGACCAAGAGACGCTCGATCGGCTCCGCGAGCGCGTCTTGCAATGGAACCAAGTGCACGAGCTGCTCGTGCTCGAGAACGACCAAATGCGCCGCGACTTCCACGACGCGATCGCCGCCGTCACCGCATCGCCGCCGAGGCGAATCAACTCGGCCTTCCGTCGCCCGTTGTCGCTCTTCTTCATGTCGCTCGAGAGTGACCCCGACCCGCTGCCACTCTTTCAGCTGCGAGCTCAATTTACCGCTGCCTCGGTGCGGCCTCTACACCACCACCGTGTCGATGCGCCTCATTCGCCGTCGCACGAGAGCCTTCTCTTGGACGAGTTGCAGGACCTCTTTGCCGTGCAGACCCTTGTTGATCGTCTCGATTGGCCGCTCGGTTCGCTGTTTCCCGTCGGCATGGGAGGTGTGTTCGGCATCTTTGATGTGCAGTCGGTGCTGCAGGTTACCGATTGCGCGTTCGACGGCAACAAGGCCAACCTCGGAGGCTCGGTCTTTTCGCTCGGCTTGTTCAACGCCACCTCGACGCGCTTCGAGCGCAACGTCGGCCTCTTCACCGGTGGCGCCGTACTGTCGGCCATCGGCTCGTTCGACCGCTGTAGCTTTTCGCACAACAACGTGCTGATCACTGGTGGCGCAGTCTTTGCAGCTCTCTCGACCGAGATTACGAGCTGCAACTTTACGTCGAACGGTGCCAGTATCGGAGGCGCATTGTACGTGCTCGGACCCAAGCATACGGTGAGCGACTCGCACTTTGTCGACAACATGGCCTACAAGTTGGGCGGTTCGATTGCACAGAGCGCCAACTCCGAGATCGAGGTCACCAGCAGCCACTTTCATCGCAACAAGGCATGGGTGTGTGCCGGTGCCATGCGTTGCCAACGGTGTCGACTGTACGACTGTGAGCTGACCGAGAACACGGCCGTCTACTACGGAGGTGCCATGAGTGGCACGCAAGCCATTGACGTGGCCAAGTCATACTTTCGCGACAATCGCGTCCTCATGTCAGAGTGCACTCCGAACCCACTCGAGCCCAACGGAACCGATAACCACACCGTCATCTCGCCGTTCATGTACTTTGGCGGAGATCGATACGATAATTCGTCGGTGCAATACGCCGATCATGATCGTTACGTGTACGACTTGCTCGAAATGACTGCGCCGCCACCTGAGGATGCTCGCCACCGTCGCGCTTCAAACAATCGTCAAGGAGGCTTGTATGGACCACGCCAACAAGCAAGCTCGCTCGTACTTCGTTGTGGCATGGGCGGTGCGATCGACGCCGGTATGGCCAACGTCACCGACTCGCAATTCGTCTCGAACCACGCGTACATTGGTGGCGCCGTGTATGCTTGCAATGTCGTCGTGACGACGAGCGAATTCTGGAACAACACGGCCAGTACGATCGGAGGTGCCATTTGTAATCCACCGAGCGCCTCCGACAAGACGGCTCACGTGCAACTGCTTGTGGTCGACTCGCAATTCGGCGGCAACGAAGCATTCGGCGGCGGTGCGCTGGCGACGGCCAACAACGGCCTGCGTGTCGTCAACTGTACGCTGCAGAACAATCGCGCACGACGTGTCGGTGGCGCAATCTTTAGTGCACACCAGCACGTGGAGCTCGAGCGCTGCGTCTTGACCGGCAACACTGCCGGCAATCGCACCGAGGCCCTTGCGCTCCGTGAGCAACTGGTCGCCGCCGGCTCGTGGAGTGCCAGCGCACCATTGATCGCGTCGTTCGACGGCGACTTGCAGCAGTGGGAGCAGATTTCGCACTTGTTCGACTGGAACAGCAACAACGCCGGCGCAGGCAACATTGATGGCGCCCTCGACAATGCGCTCATCTCAGAGTTCGTGGCCTACGTGTCCTCGCTGCCGACCGCCGGCGGTGCGGCCTACATTACGTCGCCCGAAGACTCGTCCGTGGTGCTTTGCAGCTTTGCGCACAATGACGCGTACGCTGGTCTCGGCGGCGCCGTGGCCTTTTCGAACTCGGTGCGCTTTTCGTATACTCGCTTCGAGAATCATACGGCGGCCATCGGTGGCGCACTGTACGGTGCTCCTGGTTGCTCGCTGTACGCAGAGCACTGCGACTTTGAGCACAACTTTGCTTCGGCACTCGGGGGTGCCGTGGCGCACCAAGGCCCGCTGGCCGGTCGCTACCACGCGTGCAACTTTGTCAAGAATGCCGCTCAGCTCGTCGGCGGCTACGAGGAGAGTGTCTCGGTCTTGGTGCAACTGCCACCTCCATTCTCACACGCCGAGTGTATCAATGTACCCACACAACAACCAGCCGACGCCGACAACAACAACAACAACAACAACAACAACAACAACAACAACAACAACAACGTCACTGAAAGCTCCAGAACCATCGTACAGCTCGGAGATAACTCGGCCATCTTCGAGTCGTGTACGTTCGAATCGCTTTGGGCGACGCCGACCGGCGCGACTCTGAGAGCTCTCTTTGATACCGAAGGAACACGAGCGGCACAACCTGTTCGATTCCAGCTCACTACTCGAGATTACTGTGGCAATCAACTCGACTCGGGTGGCTATGGCAATCGCTTCACTCTCGTCGTGACGCCAATCGATGCAAGCAACAACAGCCAGACTCGAGCGTCCCCGTCGTCGCCGGTCTTCACCGAGGACGGTCAGCTTCTGTGCAACATCAATCCTACCGTAATGTCGTTTCCAGTCGTTGACTTGGAAGATGGTACCTATGGTATCGACGCCTCGTTCTTGTACGCTACCAACTACTCGGCCGCCGTATTGATTGCATACAATACCTCGACATCAAGTCTTCCGCTGCTCTTTCGAATTCTTCCCGGTATGTGTCAAGTAATAACGAACGAACGAACGTTGATGAGATGTGGGCCACTCATTCCTCGTTGCCGTTGATTATCGTATGCTCTCTAGATCTTGCGAACGCAACAACGTCCGAGGTAACAACCAACACATCAGTCGAAATCAAGTGTCCCGTCGATCAATTCAAGCTCTCTGTCATTGTTCGCGATCAATACTGCAACCAACTGCAATCCAACAGTCAAATCAAGCAATTGGTAGTCGAGGTCACCAATGCGACGACCGGTGAGCCTATTAGTGTGGCTGTGGCGGTTTGGAATCCAGGAAACTTCACCTTTGATGCGGATCTAATCTACGGAAGCCCCGGTAACTTTTCGGTGATCACCAAGATCAACAATCAACCAGTTGCCAACACTCCAGTCTATGTCATTGTCAAGGGTATGTCACTCTCTCTCTCTCTCTCTCTGCTGGCTCTCACGTGTATGTTGGCAATATGGGGGTTGGTTATTCACTCGCCAACGTGCCAATGCCGATTTTCGATTTTTGTTGTTGGTACAACTCGATAGCGTGGCACTTTGATACGAGCGTATCACCTCGAATCGAGGGAGGAACTACCGTCGTGGCAGGTCAACCAATCACGCTAGCGGTCGACATTCCATGCTCACAGCAGTCGCCCAGCGCTTGCATGAGAGCCGAATTGCTGTCGACCACCAATCCGGACACGCGAATCTACATGAGTCTCAAGGCCTGCAACACCAACAACATCATGTGGGAAGCGAGCTACAACCTACTGAGCCGCTTCGCTACGGCCGTGAGATATGAGCCCGGCTGGGAGTCTCCGCCACCTAGCCTCTCGAACCAGCTGTACCTCGATGTCGTTGCGGCGCCCATCTCGACGCCAAACTCGACAGCATGGGGCTCGATCTTTTACGGCGGCGAAACCGAGCGGCCGTACGAGATTTATGTACAACCGCGAGATCGATTCGGCAACGCACCGCGATGTAGCGACGTCAAGTCACCGCCGGTGGCTCGCGTCACGAGCGAGGCCTACGCCATCTCGATCCCGCTGGCTTGCAACAACGCCTCGTTGTTCCTGGGCTCGTGGCAGCCGAACCTACCGGGCACCTATTTGCTGAACGTCACGATCGACGACAAGGAGATTATGAGCAACTCGACCATGGTCGAGGTGACGTTCGTTGCGCCGCCGTTCATCTTCCCGTGGTGGAGCTGGCTGGTGTTCGCCGCCTCGGTCGTCGTGATGTTCATCGTGGCCGCGTGCGCCGTCGGCATCACGATGATGTGCGTCAATCGCTACCACTCGTACGAGCAACTGACCGAGATCGACGACTGGACCGGTTTCGGCGCCGAGGACAAGCACCTGACGCTCGAAAGCATCCTCGACGATCCGGGCATTCGCCATATCCCGTGGTCCGAGCTGCACATGGAGGAGCACATTGCTACCGGAGGCGGAGGCGCGGTCTTTCGCGCTCGCTGGGTCTGCTCGGGCGACGCGCCGCCCATGCTCGTGGCCGCCAAGCAGCTGCACTTTACGAACTGGATCTTTTCGCGCCCCGAGGAATTGCAACAGATTTGTCTCGAGATCAAGGTCGCCTCGTCGCTCAAGCACGACCACATCCTGCCGTTGCTCGGAATCTCGATCCCCAAGTCCAATGAGATGTGTCTCATCACCGAGTACATGCCTCGCGGCTCGCTCGAAACCATCATCAACGCCAAAGGAGCCAACTTGCCATCGTATCATCGGTTCAAGTTGGCTGCCGATGCTGCAAAGGGATTGCACTATCTTCATGCTCGATCAAGTATGTCTCGTAGTCTCGTTCTCAGTGCAACACAGTTTGTGTGACTCACTACCACATGGCCATGTCTCGTTCGTCGGGTGTTACAGTCATTCATCGAGATGTGAAACCTGGCAACTTTTTGGTGAATGACAAGTGGGAATGTAAGGTAACTGATTTCGGTATTAGTACGCTACAAGGCACTCTGACTTGTACTCGGTATGTTGTTGATGTAATTTCACAGAGAGAGAGAGAGAGAGAGAGAGAGAGAGAACAAGTACTCACAATGAGATACTTGTGCCAAATAGTACCGTCATCGGTACACCGTATTACATGGCTCCAGAAGTACTGCTCAAGGGTAAGTACTCGTACAAGGCCGATGTGTACTCGTTCGGCATCACCATGTACGAGCTCTTCACCAGCAACCCTCCGTATCGGCTCGATGATGGACACGGAATGTTCGAGCGTGTCAATATGATCACCAACGACTGCCTGCGACCCGACCTCACGGGCCTGCCGGCCGTCGTGCAAGCCCTGCTCTCCGACTGCTGGGCACACGATCCCGACGCGCGACCAGGAATGCACGAGATCATCGGCCGTCTGGAGCGTATGCGCTCGGTCGAGCTGCCGATCGCCGCCTTGTGTCACTCGACGCCTTCGATGCGATCTACTGCCCGAGCATCAAGTGCAGACGACGAGATCGAGATCTTTGTCGTGCCATCGCCGAAGCATCTACCGCCATCGACCTCGGTTGACGAGTCTCCACTCATATCATCGTCGATCGAAGCCAGCGTCGTCACGACGCAATTCGATTCAGCATCCTTTCAAGAGTAGGTAGGCGGTGGAGTGAGTGGTGGATTGGTCGTTTGCAAGAATTATGTAGAGATTCGCTGTATAAAGTGATAGATAGCAATCATGATGATGAATGAATGAATGAATGGTACAAGTGATGGATAGATTGAGAGCGGCGCTGAATGGTACTACTACACAGTAGAAGCAGACATGTCCGTCTTGGCCGATGCGGGATACCACACGTGTACTCGGCCACCGATGCACGACGTGGCGTACGCTACTCCTTCTGGAATCGAGTAACACACGATGCTCGACAGAGGCATGGCGTGTGCTTGCGTATTCTCAGCAATCGGATGAATGAGTGGCACCTAACAACAACCCACCCAAGTGAGTACGTGAGAGTGAGCCAGCGGTTGCGTGCGCATGGTACCTTGGTGTAGCACTCCTCTCGTTGCACGGTCATCAAATCGGTGATCGATGCCGGGTCATACTCGAGATCGAGTTCGCGCTCGTGGAACTGCCACAGCAACATGTTGGTATCCTGTCCCGCACTCGCGAATCGATACCGATTGCACGCAATGTCGATCGCGGTACGAGGCTCAAAGTGCACCGAACTCACGTAACCACAGTGGCCTTCGCAACGCGCCACCAATCTACGAGCTGGAAAGTACCAGATCGACACGAGATCATCCTCACCGCCAGCCTGGACAATCGATACATCATCATGAGTACGATGCACACACAATCTCCCTCACGCTTCCTCTGGATCCTCGTCGATCCGAATTCAACCTACCAACAGGAATCGGCCATCATCGCTCCACGCCAGACACAAGACGCCGCCGTAGTAGCTCGGCAACGTGCATACGGGAACCTCGGTGTCAAACAGAAACACGCGAATGATGCCATCCTGCGCCGCAATGGCAACGAACTCACCGTTTGGCGAGAACTTGATATCTACACATCCTCGCACAGTAAGCTACCTGCGACACACGAGGCGAGCTGTACCCACAGTGTTGCGACGTGCCTGTGATCGAGCTGTTGCTGACGCGCCAAATCGACAATGGATTCGTGGTGGTATTGCAACGCATCACAATCAATCGCTTCGACTCGGGAATCGAGATGGCTCGCGGCGCATCGCGGCGTCGAAGATCCAGCAGCATCACGAACCCATCGACGAAGCCCGCCATGATTCTCTCTGTTCCCGAAGGAATGGGGCTCGATGATGGCGATCGCGACGCCGACGTAGCGTGAGACTGCTTGCTTCCAACATGCTGCGTCGATGCTGGAACGACGGTCAATGCAGTGACCGCTGCCTTGTGCATTACTCCCTATCCTCACACACACACAACGTATTAGAGAGCTGGCATGGTATAAATCTTGAGGCTGAGATGCGCGCCTCACTACCGCCATTCAACATACATCGGCGTTGAGTTGAATCGAGTCTTGCTTGCGGAGCAATGGATGTAGGAAGAGATCGCCCGATACGAATCCGATCAAGACCGAGAGATCGTCACCGACCTCGATCGGTGCACCAGAGCGTGATTGAGTCGGCATTCGGCTGGTCGACAGCGTGCCTGGAGCATGGTGGAGCAACAGATGTCGCGATGGCAGATGGCGGAACTTGATCTCCTTGGGATAGCGCGCTGGAATGGTCCGTGAGCTCGATGAAGAGGCCGACGACGCCGACGATGACGACGACGAGGTCATCGATGATGGCGATAACGACGATGCCGACGATGAGATTGATGTCGTAGAGCTCGAGTTTGAGACTGGCGAGAGTGACGACAGCTTGGTGAGCGGCGCCTGGTACGGATAGCGATCGATCACAATGTAGTCGCCCACTTGGAAGCAGTAGTACGCGGCAAACCGACGGCGAGACACAATGTCTGTTGCTGCAGCTACCGCGGCACTTGAAGGGGCTGTTGTTGGTGCATCATCGGTGTTTGTAGCAGCAGTAGCAGCAGCAGCATCATCGGAAGGTAGCGTCGTCTTTGACGTTGCAGTGGATGGCTGATCATTGCTGGCATGTGATCCAGCTGCTCAAGATATCGCGTTAAATCCAAATCTGCCGCGGTACCCAGCATCTCACGTGTGGTACACGTCATGAGCGTACCTGCAATCGAGCCGTTCGTGATCGGAGTCGTGGCAGCTGCGCGCTCGGCGGCGGCGGCAGCCTCGGCAGTCAAGACCGCGAGAGCGCTCTCGACTTGGAGCTCACATTGCACGAACGATAGATGCGGCGGATGAAAGGCCGACGGCTCGCGATGCTTGGAGGTCGATCGTAGCGTAGTAACGAGCGAGTATCTCCCACGATGAGGAGTATCGAATTGACGCAGTGGTGTACGATGGTGTTCGCTCGATGATGGCAGCAACGACGACGACGATGACGACGATGGGAAGTCAAAGTCATTGCGTGAGACCTGGCTGAGTGCTGGAACAGAACGCGACGTGGATGACGACATGGACGGTGATGATGACGATGACGAGGATACTGATGATGGCGTCGAAGGAGTCGAGCTCACGGCCGTGTACGGTGCCGTCGAGGTCGACGATAGCTCCATCTGCCTGCCAAAGAGAGGTATGAACGAATCCATTGATTGATTGATCAGTCGATGGTGGATCGTAGAGAACGAGAACACCACTGTTTAGCAGCGGCAGCAGCCGTGGTGGATTGTGGATAATCAATCGAAGGTCGTAGTATTGCGAGGCGGTGATTGTGAATCGTGATGATGATCGAGGTCGAGAGGTCGAGAGGTCGAGGTGTGGCAGCGAGCGAGCAGATGAACGAATGATGGCGCTCGCGCTCTCGATCCACATCATGTATCTCGCTCCTGCCTCCCACGCAAGCACACGCATCCCTGCTCCTCGCTCGGTCTCTTGTCGTTGCACGAGGAAGATTGAGGTCGATTTGTCGAAGGATGGAAGGCGATACTCTTGATCGTGATGCTCGAATCAAGCTCTCAATCGGCACCAAGGAAAAGGGCAACGCTGATGGCTTGTTCGACTCTCTTCGAGGATTGGCGTTCGACCATCATCGAGGTCTCTTGCTCGTCGCCGACACCAGCAATAATCGAGTGCAAGTATTCTCGTGCGGTGATGATGATGATGGCCCGTTCGTGTCCAAGTTCGGCGAGAAAGGCAGCCAACCAGGCCAGTTCCACTATCCTTACGGCATTGCAATCGATCACGATCATGATCGCATCCTCATCACTGACACCGATAATGCCCGAGTACAATCATGTTCATTGAGCGATCAATCGTTCTTGTCGTGCATCGGCCAGTATGGACCAGGAGATCTCGAGTTCAAAAATCCTCGAGGCATTGCGATCGACAAGCATCATCATCGCATCATCGTCGTCGATACCAACAACGATCGATTGGTGTTCTTGTCGTTGATCGATCTCTCGTTCTTGTTCTCGATCGGCAAGCGAGGATCTCAGCCAGGCGGGTTCAGCTATCCAACGAGCATTGCGATCGATGATGATCGACATCGAATCATCGTCGCTGATTCCTTCAACAATCGAGTGCAAGTATTGTCGTTGATCGATGGCTCGTTCTTGTTCGAGTTCGGCTCCAAAGGCAATCAGCCATGCCAGTTCAAGTATCCTCAAGGCGTGTGCATCGCCAACCAAGGCCGAATCATCGTCGCCGACGCCAACAACTGTCGACTGCAATCATTCACTCACGAAGGCCATCACATCTCGTCCTTCGATTGTGGTCGCGAGTGTCCATCGGCCGTTGCATTCGACGAGCATCGAGGTCTCATCGCCTTCTCGACAGGCAATCGAGTGCATGTGATCGGAGCCAATCAATGGCTTGCCGACACCAAGTTCGTTTGGCGACCAGATCTCCATCGATATGCACCATCATGGATGAAGCAAGCGGTGTCGACGATGACGATGATTCGATCGGTGGTCGATGAGTCGGCAATGTCGATGATTCCGAACGAGCTCTTGTTCGAGATCTTCTCGTTCCTTTGATCGTCGTCATGATCACGATGATGAATCTCTCGATATCACGATGCTCTCTCTCTCTCTTTGAAATGCAATTGTGATGTGGCACTCAATACTTCTCTCTGGTGAATGAATGCAATCTCAATGTCCTCTCTATCTCTATCTCTCATCAATACAAGCACACTTGATCGATCAAATCTTCATTCCAACTGATTGACTCACAATCATGGGGCTGGTTTGGGTTTGCATCAGCAGCCGAAAGGTCTGGCCGTGATGTCGATTGGAAGGGCATGCAAGCATCGAGCATCACCATCAAGGAGAGGCTCTCGTGTGTGGTGGTGGTTGGTGAGTGAGTGGCGGTGCTGTTCTTTGCTTCGTTCCTTCGTCGTCGTCGTGTCGTTGCTGCTTCGTTGTCTCTTGCGCCTTGCTGCTGCTGGTACAACTGTTGCTGAGTTTGGAGTATCTCTCGTCGTTTCTCGTGTGCTTGTGCATCACATCTCTTTGATTTGCGGTCTTGTCGTTGGTGAGAGAAAGAGAGGTTGATTTGTCGAAGGATGGAAGGCGATGCTCTTGATCGTGATGCTCGAATCAAGCTCTCGATCGGCACCAATCAAAAGGGCGATGCTGATGGTCAGTTCGACTCTCTTCGCGCCTTGGAGTTCGACCATCATCGAGGTCTCTTGCTCGTTGCCGATACCAGCAATAATCGAGTGCAAGTATTCTCGTGTGATGATGATGATAATGGCGGCTCGTTCGTGTCCAAGTTCGGCTCTTTTGGTAAGCAGCCAGGCCATTTCTTCTGTCCCGCGAGTATCATACCCGATTACGATCATGATCGCATGCTCATCAGTGATAGTTTCAACCATCGAGTACAAGTATGGTCATTGAGCGATCAATCGTTCTTGTCGAGTGTCGGCCAGCGTGGATCAGGAGATCTCGAGTTCAAGTTTCCTCAAGGCATTGCGATCGACAAGCATCATCATCGCATCATCATCGTCGATTCTGGCAACAATCGATTGGTGTTCTTGTCGTCGATCGATCTCTCGTTCTTGTTCTCAGTCGGCAGCCAAGGACCTCAGCCTTGCGAGTTCAATTATCCATCAAGCATTGCGATCGATGATGATCGACATCGAATCATCGTCACTGATTCCTTCAACAATCGAGTGCAAGTATTGTCGTCGATCGATGGCTCGTTCTTGTTCGAGTTCGGCTCGTACGGCAATCAACCAGGCCAGTTCACCAATCCTGAAGGCGTGTGCATCGCCAATCAAGGCCGAATCATCGTCGCCGACTCTAACCGTCGACTGCAATCATTCACTCACGAAGGCCATCACATCTCGTCCTTCGATTGTGGTCGCGAGAGGCCATATGGAGTTGCGTTCGACGAGCATCGAGGTCTCATCGCCTTCACGGCAGACAATCGAGTGCATGTGATTGGAGCCAATCAATGGCTTGCCGACACCAAGTTCGTTTGGCGACCAGATCTCCATCGATATGCACCATCATGGATGAAGCAAGCGGTCTTGACGATGACGATGATTCGATCGGTGGTCGATGAGTCGGCGATGTCGATGATTCCGAACGAGCTCTTGTTCGAGATCTTCTCGTTCCTTTGATCATCATCGTGATGCTGCTGCAGCAGATGTATCTCGATACTCACTCTCACACACACACACACACACACACACACACACACACACACACACACACACGCACGCACGCACACACGCACGCACACCATGATCACATTGATGTGCATCACACCAATACAATCAATATCAATATCAATCATGGGTTCCAATGAACGAACCAATGAATGAACGAATGAGAGGGAGATCGGCAGGCTCGAGTGAGTGGTGCTTGGTGAGTGAGTGGCGGTGCTGTTCTTTGCTTCGTTCCTTCGTCGTCGTCGTGTCGTTGCTGCTCCTTCGTTGTCTCTTTCGCCTTGGTGCTGCTGGTACAACTGTTGCTGAGTTTGGAGTATCTCCCGTCGTTTCTCGTGTGCTTGTGCATCACACTCTTTGATTTGCGATCTTGTCGTTGGTTAGAGAGAGAGAGTTGATTTGTCGAAGGATGGATGCTCTTGATCGTGATGAGCGAATCATGCTCTCGATTGGCACCAAGCAAGGTAGCCGTGCTGATGGATCGTTTCGAACTCCAATAGGCTTGGCGTTCGACCACCGAGGCCTCTTGCTCGTCGTCGAGTGTTACAACCATCGAGTGCAAGTATTCTCGTGTGATGATGATCATGATAACGGCTCGTTCGTGTCCAAGTTCGGCGAGCAAGGCAGCCAACCAGGCCAGCTCATGAATCCCTATGGCCTTGCGATCGATCACGATCATGATCGCATCTTCATCACTGATGGCGATAATGCCCGAGTACAAGTATGGTCATTGAGCGAGCAATCGTTTTTGTCGTGCATCGGCAAGAAGGGATCAGGAGATCTCGAGTTCAACAATCCTCGAGGCATTGCGATCGACAAGCATCATCATCGCATCGTCATCGTCGATAGCAACAACGATCGATTGGTGTTCTTGTCGTCGATCGACTTTTCGTTCTTGTTCTCCATCGGCAAGCGAGGATCTCGACCTGGCGAGTTCAGTTCGCCATCAGGCATCGCGATCGATCATGATCGACATCGAATCATCCTCACTGATTCGAACAACGATCGAGTGCAAGTATTGTCGTTGATCGATGGCTCGTTCTTGTTCGAGTTCGGCCAACAAGGCAATCAACCAGGCCAGCTCTACGGTCTCTACGGTCCTCACGAAGTTTGCATCGCCAACCAAGGTCGAATCATCGTCGCCGACACCAACAACAATCGATTGCAAGCATTCACTCACGAAGGCCATCACATCTCATCCTTCGATTGGGGCACCGACGAGCACCCATGGGCCAGCGAGAATCCATGGGGAGTTGCATTCGACGAGCATCGAGGTCTCATCGCCTTCTCGGCAGACCATCGAGTGCATGTGATTGGAGCCAATCAATGGCTTGCCGACACCAAGTTCACATGGCATCCAGATCGTCATCGATATGCACCATCATGGATGAAGCAAGCCATCTCGGCGATGACGATGATTCGATCGCTGGTCGATGATTCGGCAATGTCGATGATTCCGAACGAGCTCTTGTTCGAGATCTTCTCGTTCCTTTGATCGTAGTCATCGTGATGATGATGATGATGATGATGATGATGATGACGATGATGATGATGATGATGATGATGATGATGATGATGATGATGATGATGATGATGATGATGATGATGATGATGATGATGATGATGATGATGATGATGATGATGATGATG